>Ga0310811_10005765_pt1 | contig 15733 bp, 16 predicted proteins | sample YCmetagenome_FD_207642 | JGI IMG/M metagenome (GOLD analysis project Ga0310811, IMG submission 207642) | Soil microbial communities from experimental microcosm in Duke University, North Carolina, United States - YC | ecosystem: Engineered > Artificial ecosystem > Soil microcosm > Unclassified ...
GTGCTCGCGGCGTGGGGACTGGATGCGGACGCGGTGGGTGCGGCGCAGCGCGCCGGCATCATCGGCTGAGCAGGCGTTAACGCTCTGTTGGCTTCGGCCGGATATCGTCGGCCGCCATGCTCATCTACGACACCGGCAAGGCGCGGCTGGACTATCCGGACATCGCGGATCAGTTCTTTGCTGGACTGATCTCCCGGATCAACCCGCATACGCTGACGTTGCAATCCGGCGTGGAAGCGCCTTGGGCCCTGTACCAGGCGATCGAATACGTTGTCTGCAACAACATCCCTGGCGACATCGTCGAATGCGGCGTGTGGTCGGGTGGCTCGATGCTGCTCGCTGCGTGCGCGTTGCAGCACTTCGGCGATACGTCACGGCAGATCTGGCTGTACGACACGTTCGACGGGATACCGCGTCCAGAACCGGTGGACGTGCGTTGGGATGGAAAGCCCGCGTTGCCGACCTGGGAGAGACAACAGGAGAATGGCGGTCGCTGGGGCTATGGCGGCACGCAGGCTCATGTGCGGGAGGTGGTCTGCTCGTCGGGCTATCCAGCCGACAAATTCGTGTTCGTCGAGGGATTGGTCGAGGATACGCTGCCGGCCTCGCGTCCCGGCTCGATCGCGATTTTGCGGCTTGACACTGATCTGTATCGTTCGACCTATCATGAGCTGGTCCATCTGTATCCACGATTGTCTATCGGCGGAATTCTGATCCTCGATGACTACGGCGCGTTCCAGGGTGTTCGGGTCGCGGTCGATCAGTATTTTGCCGAACTCGGCCGGCCCGTTTTCCTGGCGCGCATCAATTCCGGTGTGCGGTTGATGGTGAAAGCCTAGAGCGTGATGACCGGAGACGGCATCGCCGGAGGTCTGAATCACGCGATCAAACAGAGGGATGGAGCGTGATGGGTGAACACGTGTGAATTCGAGCCCGATTCGCCAGTATTGCCCGAACCTCAAGGCGACCGTATTGTAGCGCGGTCAATTGCGAATCATTCGCAGTAGGGAGAACGTCCGCCGATGGGTCACGAGACGAGCCGGATCGCCCGCCGCTGTGAGAGGGCCGTGATCACAGCCTACCGGGACCTGCGTCATCTCGGCTCGGACGACATGACGGCGTTCCAGGCCTGCACGACGCTTTATCGCATCCACCATCCCGAAGCCTCGCTGAACGAAGCGCGCCGGCTGGTTGCCGAGTGGATCGACCATCACGTGGTGCGCGACGATCGTGGCCCCACGGCCGGGTGCGCCTGCGGTTGAGCTAGCGCAGCCGCCCGCGGATCAGCGTCAGGGTGCGCGCCACTGCGGCAATGCGGACCGCGGTGCGATTGCCGGGGAACACCTGGCGTTCGCTGAACACTGGCTGATCGCGTGCCGCCAGTCCGAACCATACAAGGCCTATGGGCTTGTCCACGCTGCTGCCGTCTGGTCCGGTGACGCCGGTCACTGCCACTGCGATGTCGGCATGCGAGCGCTGGAGCGCAGCCTCAGCCATCCGCTCAGTCACCGGTCCGCTCACCGCGCCCACTGCGGCGATCGTTTCGGCGGGCACGCCGAGCAGTTCGGTTTTCGCTGCATTGGAATAGGCGACGAACCCGCGTTCCAACACATCCGACGAACCGGCGACCGCCGTCAGCACGCCGGCGATCAGGCCACCGGTGCAACCTTCGGCTGTGGCGAGCCTGATGCCTCTGGCACGGCAGGCCTCAAGCAGCGAGGCCGCCTCGTCCAGCAGGGCGTCGGGGATCATTCGCGGCGTACCTCGATGACGCCGGACTTGATGGCCTCGACAAACTGCCGCCAGTCGCTTTCGACCTGGGCGGCATAGGTCATGGCGAACTCGGTTACCGCGGTGTCGAACACACCACCGGAGCCCATATAGCCGGAGATGCGTGCCGCATCGCCGCTGCGGGCGTGCGCACGTGCCAGGGTCTTACCGCACAGCGTGGCGTAATACGGCAACGCCGCATCCGCGAGCGCGGCTCCGATGTTGGCCAGGCGCGAGTCTTTCAGTTCGCGCACGTAGCAATATTGGTCATGGCCGTATTCCTGCGTCCAGCCGAGGAAGGTGTCCGGCGCGGCCTGCATGATGCGCTGGCCGGTGACGACACGCTGACCCTGGTTGGCGTAGACGCTTGGCGCGGTATATGGCGCAAGGACCGACTGTTGTGCCTCCTTCAGTTGCAGCAGCAGGGTTGCATCGTCGCGCGTGGTGAAGAGCCCGATGGCGCAGAATGTGCCAACGCTGCCAACGCCGACGACCTTGAAGGCGACATCGGTCAATTGGTAGCGATCAAGCAGGATGCTGCGCTCTTCCGGCTGGCTCAGCTTGTATGCCTCGAAGGCCGTGCGTGCGACGAGCTCGTGCGTATTGTCGTGGAGGCCGATGAGCGGCTGGGTCAGGGGTGGGTGCGGCTTGATGCGCCAGCCGGATTTGCGCCGCTCGAGCAGCTTGCGATAGCCATTCCTGTGCGCCTCGATCGCGATGCGCAGACGCTTGATTTCACGCTGCCGCTCCTTGGCATCAGGCATGGACTGCAACACGTCTGTCACATCGATCTGTGACCGCCACGCACTCCGCGGATCAAGCTTCATCAGTGTCGCCATGTGCTGGCGATACGCGGCGACGGCGCCACGCGTGATGTGGCGGACCGTGCGATCGGGCAGCGCACGGCTACGGCCATCGACGGCGAAGCTGGCGGCAAGGCGTTTCAGGTCCCATTCGAATGGTGCCGGCGAGGTCTCGTCGAAGTCGTTAACGTCAAACACAGGAGAGCCATCGGTTGCAGCGTAGGTGCCGAAATTCGCGTGATGGCAGTCGCCGCATGACTGGACCCAAATGCCGCTGGTGGGCGTCGATGCAAGATCAGCGGCCATGATCGCCGCGGAGCCTCGCATGAAGGCGAAGGGAGAGGGCTGCATCCGGCCATAGCGGATCGGTAGCAGCGAGGATATGCGGTGGCGACTGCATTCCGCCAGAACCTGCAAAGGATCGCGCCGATCGGCGGGAGGATTCCAGATGGCGTGCTGGCCACGCGGCACCAGGTGACGCAGGTTCTGACCGGCCTGCCGCCGTTCACGCGTCGTCAGCAGGTCGTCGGGTTGCATATATTCCAGTGGCATTGCTCCCCTGTTTCCCGACTTGTGGGCCAATCACACCGCAAGGTGCCACTTCTGTGCAAGCTGAAAGATTATGTGTAAGAATTACCGCGACAGTGCCGTTGCAATAACGGCTATTCTAACACTGCGGGCCATTGCGAGCGCACGGCCCACAGAATGCCGGCAGCGATGGCGCCCGCGATGATGTCGTCGGCCATGATGCCTGCCGGCGTCTTTTGCCGATCAGCCCACGCGATGGGGCCAGGCTTGGTGATGTCGAGCAGGCGGAAGATCAGGAAGGCGGCGATCAGGCCTGGTACCGTGGCACGTGTCAGCCCGCACATCGCGAGCCATTGCCCGGCGTATTCGTCGATCACAACCCAACCGGGATCGTTCTCGACGCGCGCGGCGGCGACGGACCACAGGCCGGCGAATGCGGCAAGAGCGGCGAGGAAGGGGAGTGCCGTGGGAACGATGTGGAGGACGACTGCGCCGATCAGCAGCGCGATCGCCGATGCGACAGTACCCGGTGCGATGGGCGCATAGCCAGTGCCGCAACCGCTGGCGACGACGCGCGACCAAGTCATGCGCCAGGCCTCATCCGTGTCAGGCGAGGGTACCGGCAATACGCGGCGTAGATACGCGATCGCCGTGTCGGGATCGGGGAAGGACGCATCGTTGCCGATGAACACCATCCCGGGCGGACAGGCGATGGACTATCGTGTCCATTGCACCAGCAGCGTCGGCGCAGTCTCGCCACGCCGCGCCCGGTAGACCTCCACGTTCTCCATCACACGCTGCACATAGTTCCGCGTTTCGTTGAATGGGATCAGCTCGATCCAATCCACCATATCGATCACGCTGGTACGAGGGTCGCCGTTTTCCGCCAGCCATTCATCGACGCGATGCGGACCGGCATTGTAGGCGGCGACCGCTAGCGGCAGTGAGTTGTCGAAGCGTTGCAGCATCTGGGCGAGGTACTGCGTGCCGAGACGCATGTTGTGCGCCGGATCTTCCGTGAGGGACACGAGCGAAGTGGCGGAACCGAGCTGCTTGGCGACCGCCTGCGCCGTGAACGGCATGAGTTGCATCAGCCCGCGGGCACCGGATGGGCTCACAGCGCCGATATCGAAACTGCTCTCCTGGCGAATGATGCCGAGTGCGAGCGCCGGATCGACCGTGCCCCCGGGCGGTTCGGCGGCGATCGGCCACCCGGCCTCGGGCAGCATGAGACCGTCGCGGCCCATGCGGCGGGCGACAAACACTGCCGTATCGGGCAGGCCGACGCGCAGTGCAAATTCCGCGGTCAATGCGCGATCGGCCGGGTCGGGTGCGAGTTCGTCCATCCGCAGCAGGAAGGCGCGGGCCCGATGCGGATCGTTCCAGGCCACCAGCATGGCTGCCGCGCGCACCACTTCGCGATCGGTGAAAGCGAGGACCTGGTCGCGGGTGAAGCTTGGATCCTGCACGGCATTGATGCGTGCGGCGAGCGCCTTCGCATTGTCGCCCAGCGCGATGGCGGCAAGCTGGCCATAGAACGTGGTGGGCCAGGCGGCCGCTTGCCCGTAATCCGGCTTCGGGTCCTTGCCCGCTGCTGAAGCGGCGCGACCGAGCCAGTAGTGCGCCCGGCCCTGGGTGATCGCAGCTTTCGATCGTGCGGCGACGGACTGGAAGTGCGTCGTCGCGGCCGCGGGATCGTTCAGCCGGCGCAGCGCGATGAAGCCGGCAAGGAAATCCGCATCGAGCGCCTGCGATTCCGGCACCTCGCCGTGATGGTCGGCAAGCCAATACGCGCCCTTTGCATCGCCCTCGCGCAGCAGCTTGCGCGCGAGCGCGTTGCGTTCATTCCAGAAGGCGCCGCGCTGGTCGGCGAGCGCGTTCTGCTGGGCCTCGTCGCCCTCGCGCTGCCAGAGCGCCAGCGCATCCGCGTCGCGGTCGTTCAAGCGAAGCCACCGGGCGCGGTCCAGCATCATGCCAGGGCCATGGCGTAAGGCGGCTGGCACCGCGGCGAGCAGGGCCTCGGCGTTGGGCGCGTTGTGCTGGAGCGCAAGGCGTGCCTCGGCGGCAGCCCGGTGCGCAGGATCGAGGTGTGTCAGCTGCCGCGCTGCGGCGCCTGGGTCACGGTCGGCGAAATGTTGGAAACGGTCCCATTGGTCGTCGGCCCGGATGGCGGCGGACCAGCGGCGGAGGAAACCGGGATCGTCGGGGATACCGTCGATCCAGGCGCGGCGGGCATCCTCGTTGGCCTCTGCGGCGTGACCGGCGTTCGCTTCGGCTTCCGCACAATGCAGCACCGCGCGCGGCAGTGTCAGACGATCCTTCTCGCATTCCGCGAGAGTGGCGGCGAGATCGGGTTCGACAGCGATGGCTTCCTCGCGACGGCGTGCCAGCAGCGTCTGGTTGGGCCAGTCCGGGTTCTTCACCACGAAGTCGGCGATCTCCACGGCAGTGGCTGCGCCCGGCGTCAGCAGGCGGTAGTAGGTGACCAGTTTGGCGGCTACCGGATCGGCGTAGCCTGCGGCAGCAGACTGCGCGTCCGCCCAGCGATCGGCGCGGATGGCGGCAACGGGCTCGGAGACCTGGGCCAGCGCAGGTGTGGCTGCAACCAGTGGCAGCACGGTGAGAGTTGAGCGAATCACGCGGCGCATCGCGGCTCTTGTAGCCTGTGATCACGTTCGTTTTGAAGTGTTGTGTTATCTGGTGTGCGGGTTCGCGGCCTGCTCACCGGGCGCGTAAAGCTCAGCGAGGCGGGCGTGGTCCGTGAGCCAACAATGGCGGGAGCGCCGCACGAGATCGAGAGCGTCCAGGAAGGCGATCGCGCCATAGGGGCGGCCGAACACGTGGGCATGCAAGGTGATGTCGAGACTGGCGGCGGGTGAGCCGAGGCGAGGCCAGCCCTCGACGATACGGGCGAGCGTGCGGGCGAACGCGTCTGGTTCGTTTCCATAACGCACGTAGAGCGGCATATCGTTCACCTCCATGGTGAACGGCATCCCGACCAGTGGGCCGCTGGAGGTATCGATGCGGTAGGGGATGTCGGCGTCGAACATGTCGGCGTGCCAGCGGAAACCGGCCTGCGCGAGCAGTCGCGACGTGGCGGCGCTGGGTGTGCAGCGCGGTGAGAGCCAGCCCGCGGGATGCTGGCCGGTCGCGGAGCGCAATGCGTCGACGCAGCGAGTGATGTCGGCACGTTCGGCATCCTCGGTGAGGTAGGCGGGCAGGGTGCCCTGGCTCCAGCCATGGGCCGCGACAGGGTGGCCGTGGGAGGCGATCGCGGTTGCGAGGTCGGGGTAGCGTTCGGCCACCACGCCACTGGTGTAGAACACCGCGCGGACGTGTTCGCGATCCAGCAGATCGAGCAGGCGCCAGGCACCGACTTTCGGGCCGTATTCGGCCCAGGAGAGGGCCTGCAAGTCAGTGACGCCCGGCTTCAGCGGGTTTCCCATCGGGCCGATGCCAGGTGCGCTGCCCTCGGCCCAACCTTCCAGCATGACGCTGATCGAGATGGCCAGGGGCCGGCCGGCTGGCCAGCCTTGCGGTGGAGCTGTGGCTGTCATCGTTCCTCCGATTGCTGCCGCCGGGGCGTGACGGCAGTATCGCACGAATGGACGATAGCGGCGCGCAGCGTGCCGGTGCTGGAAGCCTGAACAGTTCTGCGTCATTATGGCAACGAAATGGGGAGCGAGACGATGTGGCGTTGGGTTGCATGCTTCACGCTGGTCACGACGATGGCGGCTGCGCAGGGTGTCCCGCCTGGAGCCAATCCACAGACTGGCGCGCGGCCGGGAAATGAGATTGGCACCGGGCAATCGCTGCCACGGTCCAATAACGCCGGGAACATCGGACCGCAGGACACACGATCAATGATCGCGCCGAACCTGCCGTCGCCGGATGTAGGGGAGGATGCGCCGTCCCGGGCTTACCTGCGCGCAGCCCGGGCGGCGTTGCTGCAAGGCCGCACGGGCGAGGCGCAGCAGGCGCTAGAAATGGCAGAGACCCGGGCGTTGGATCGGTCGGTCCCGCTGTTCCAGACCAATGTGCCGAGCAAGAGCCCGCTGGTGGACACGATCCAGAAGGCACTGAACGCGCTGGGGTCAGGCGACCGCGCTGGCGCGGTGCAGTTCATCGACCAAGCGCTGAAGCAAGGCTGACGGATTCCTGGCATGCGGAGGCCCTGCTTGATCGCCCGGTTCCATTAGGCTATGGCCACCGCCCCGGTGTTCCCCGGACGCCCAGGTAGCTCAGTTGGTAGAGCATGCGACTGAAAATCGCAGTGTCGGTGGTTCGATTCCGCCCCTGGGCACCATCTAAAGGATTGAAACAGCAGCTATTTTCGGCGGCCGCCCGCCGCGCTGACGGGTACGTCAGCTGTATGAGCGGGAACTGTATGAGCGTGGCGTCGGTGGGACACTCGGCACAGGCTCTGTTCATAGAGCCGCTGTCTTCCCCTCACTTGCCATGATCTTCTCGTGGAATGTCGCCGCCTACACCCGGTAGCGAACCACGCGCGGGTGGAAGAGGTTGCCATTGCCGATGATACTATTGGCCGGGTCAAGACATCCGGCACCATGGGAAATGGTCGCGCCCGGCTATCCTAAATGGAGATCAAACTCGTGCTCATCGGACTGCTGCCGAGACAGGTCTCTCGTCAGCCTGCTGTCGCGCTCGATCCAGGTTTTCGCCTCCGCCTCGCTGTGGAAACTGCTCTCGGTCCGAACAATGACACCGGATTGGCTCAGCGAGACACCGTAAGTTCCATTCCGGTGAACGAACACGTGATAAGCCAATGAGGGCATATGAAAGAAATGGGATGACACAATTCCATTTGCATCCCCTCAGGGACATCACGGTTGAGTTCTACACTGGTCTCTCGCTTCCACACCACAGCATCAGTCATTGGGCTTCTCCCTTCCCACGGGAGCGTACAATGGCCACCGACCGCGCTGCCAGGGTGGCCGCTGCCGCAGTGTCGAAGCACACAAGGCTGCGCAGCAGATTGTGATGACGCATCGTTGCTGGTCTCGGGTTGGTGTGCGTTACAGAGGCTGAGCGTCCCGGCAAAGTGGTGCCGAAATCGCCATAGAAGGCGTTCAATACACCGAAGGGACCATGAGCCATTCACAGGAAATCGACGGCGTGACCATCGTGGAGGGATTGCCGCACGAACGCGAGCAATACTACTTGCACATGCTCGAAGCCTTGCCCGTGGCCATCTATACGACCGACGCAGCGGGCAAGATCACGTACTTCAACCAGGCAGCGACGGATCTTGCCGGCCGCCGCCCCGAGCTCGGCAGCGATGAATGGTGCGTCACCTGGCGCCTGTATCATCCTGACGGCACGCCCCTGCCGCTTGATGAATGCCCCATGGCCCTGACCCTCAAGAAGGGGCAACCCATTCGGGGCCAGGAAGTGGTCGCCGAGCGGCCGGACGGAACCCGTGTTCCCATCATGCCTCATCCCACGCCGTTGTTTGACAGTGGCGGCAGGCTGATCGGTGCCGTCAATCTGCTGATGGATATTTCCGACCAGAAGCGCGCCGACGAGCATGCGCGGCAGGCCAAAGCGCTGTTGGAAGAGCACGTCGAATATCGCACGCAGGCGCTCACGGACACCACCGACAGGCTGAAGGAGAGCGAGCAGACGTTTCGGCTGCTGGTGCAGAGCGTCACCGACTACGCCATCTACATGCTCGACCCTGGAGGACATGTCGCCAACTGGAACGCTGGCGCCCAGCGCATCAAGGGCTATACCCGCGCAGAGGTTGTCGGCAAACATTTTTCCTGTTTCTACACCGACGAAGATCGCAATGCCGGCCTGCCGGCGCGTGCCCTCGCCGTCGCGGCCAGTGAAGGACGTTTCGAGCACGAGGGGTGGCGGGTCCGTAAGGACGGCAGCAGGTTCTGGGCGAATGTTATCGTTGACCCGATCCGTGATGAACACGGTGAGCTGGTAGGATTTGCCAAGGTGACTCGCGATATGACCGAGCGCCACCGTGTGGAAGAGAGGCTGCGCCGCTCACAGAAGATGGATGCTCTGGGCCAACTGACCGGAGGCGTGGCACACGATTTCAATAATCTGCTGACCGTCGTCATGGGTAACCTCGAAATACTCGGCCGGTCGCTCGGCCGCGTCGACGCGCCCACATCCCGCGTGACCCGCGCTCTGGCATCCGCGATGGAAGGCGCCCGGCGGGCCGCCACATTGACGCAGCGTCTGCTCGCCTTTTCCCGCCAGCAGGCATTGCAACCGAAGACGATCGATCCCAACCGCCTGCTCCATCGCACGGTGGACATGCTGCGCCGGACGCTCGGCGAGGGGGTCAGCATCGAAACCAGATTGGCCCCAGGTGTAGGGCGCGTCAGTGCCGACCCGGTCGAACTGGACAATGCGATTCTCAACCTCGCGGTCAATGCGCGCGATGCCATGCCTGACGGCGGCCAGATTATCATTGAGACTGCGAATGTGGATGGCGGCTTCTGCGATCAACTCTGGGGTGGTCACGATGGGCCGCACGTGCTCATCGCTATCAGGGACAATGGTTTTGGCATGGACGCGCCGACCATGGCCAAGGCGTTTGACCCCTTCTTTACCACCAAGGGGATTGGCCGCGGCACAGGCCTCGGCCTCAGCCAGGTGCAGGGCTTCGTCCAGCAGTCAGGTGGTCAGGTGGTGATCGATAGCCGGCCTGGTGCCGGCACGGCTGTCCGGATCTACCTGCCGCGGCTGTGCGACGATGCCGACGAGGACGAGCCGGCCGAGGAGGTGCCGGAAACGGACACAAAGCTTGGTTCGGAAACCATTCTGGTGGTGGAGGACGATGACGCGGTGCGCGCCTTCAGCACCGACGTGCTACGCGAACTAGGATATCGCGTGCTGGAGGCTCCCAATGCTGGCGCGGCGTTGGAAATCCTCGACCGCCAGCCCCACGTGCAACTGCTGTTCACGGACATCGGATTACCGGGCGCGATGAGCGGCCGGCAACTCTCGGATGAGGCACGCCAGCGGCGCCACGGACTGAAGGTGCTGCTGACGACCGGCTACGCCAAAGACACCATCATTCAGACCGGTCGCCTGGAGATGGGCGTTGCGCTTATCAGCAAGCCATTCGGCTCTGCCGATCTGGCGAAAAGAGTGCGCGCAATGCTGGATGGGTAATCGGTACCATCAACTTGCTGATGCAGTAGGCGCGATCCCGATTTCGAACCGAACCCAAGCGAAACCTCAATGCTCGTGCTATTCGGGTCGCCTCAGCACCACGCGCGCCCGTTCCGCGGCACGGGCGTTCCGAACCCTCTGGGCATCCTGTTGCATTTCGACGACGGAACGTAGCGAATTCATGTCCGACGCGGCCTTCGAGAGTTGATTCTCGTTGACCGCACGTTCCTGGCCGTCGCCCACCCGTTTGACGCGGTACTGCCACACCCTGGCCGTCACCGGGAGCACACGGGAGATGGTATATACATCAGCCGGGTTTTCACTGTTATAGCTGTCCAGGCGCACGCGCACCTGATCGCCGATGGCAAACTTACGCGTTTCCATCACATGCCTCCGAACAAGGAAATTTTCTAACAATACAACAAGCCGTCGTTCGACACCGCTCGTGCCTGGTCAACTAGGAGCCGTGCCAGTTCACAAGCTGGTCGGCAACGGCAGCCCAATGCAGGCCCGCACCGAGCAGAACCAGTCCGTGCCATGTCGCATTGTGGAACCGCATGCGAGCTTGCGCCTGGACGTACGCACCATACGAATAGGCGAGCCCACCGCCGAATAACAGGAAGAGTGCAACGTTCGACAGATTGTCGGCGAACGCCCTGCTGATGGCGAATATCGCCCATCCTGTGACGAGGTAAAGTGCAAGCAGCAATCGATCGAACTGGTGGGGGAATGCCAGCTTCAGCACGGCTCCAGCCACCGCAACGATCCAGACCAGTGCGCAAACCAGAAGCCCAATGCTTGCAGGAAAGGCGGACAGCGCGAATGGCGTGCAGGTTCCCGCTATCATCACGAAAATCATGGCGTGATCGATGCGGCGAAGCAGTTCCTTGCCGCGGCAGGGGCCACACGCATGATAGGCGGCCGACGCCACGAACATGCCGATCAGACCGGCACCGTAGGTCGCCAGACCAATAAACTGGCGAGTGTCGCCGTTCTGTACCGCGGCCACGAGCAGCCAGGCTATCCCGACGGTTGCAAGTATCAGGGCAAGCGCATGCAGCGCGCGGTCAAGTGCCAGTTCGGTCGCCGTGTAGTGCGGGAACGTGGCTGCCTGCACCATGTTCAGCCGTCTCGGCCCCGCTCTGGCAAACGTCCTCGTGTCTCATGCTCAACCAAGCGCACCTCACCAAGAGGGGTCAGGGCAAAGGTGGTACCCCGTGACTTGCGACGAGTTCCCGATTCGGTCGGATCGTCATCCCAACGCACCAGGTTTGCCCGTATCAACGGCCCTATGACGACGGCGTCCTGTGCCGCAGTTGCTGGACACCTGCCTCTGCGCAAATCGGCCAGAAAGGACAGTTGTTCTTGTGTCAGATCCTTGGCGCCAGGTGTTTCCCATCCTGATTGCAGCATGGGATCATTCATGGCGCCGCTGCTTTCTGGAGCACATAACCCACCCTCACGCAGATTGTCGCTGCTGCCTGTTTCACGCCCGTCGCTTTTGTCCAGTTAAGGCGGTCACTGCTCCGTATATCATAGCTTCTGAAAGTTGTCGCATTGATACGCAGCTCTGCCCAGCGCCGCCCCTCCATCTCCGTCGCGACCGGCACATCCATCAATGCATCCCGCTTGGGATGTCGCTCCGTCCACATACGGCAAATGAGGTTCGCCAAATCGCTGACGCGGATCACGCCTTCCTCGAACGAGGTGACCGGTTGGTATCCATGGACAAAAGGATTCCACACTTCGACACGGAAACAGGATGATGACATCGCCTGATCATCCGATCGCGTGATCTTCAATGAAGGGCGGCAGAGACCGCGGCGATTCATATTTGCTCCTGGAGCAATCCGGCCGCATGATGTGGGAGGTATCCCGCATCGACTTTGCCTCGCGGCAGAAATTGGCACCTAAAAGATATGGGAAGCCGCGGTGGCATTACAGCTACTCGGGCGGCCGAATTCGCGGCAACGCCTTGCTTGGGCCCTGGTCCAGGGCATGCACATTGCATTGCCAATTGCCGCCCAGCCGTCAGCGCAGCAAAGCCAACAAGCATCGATGGAATCGGGTTCGAAAGTCAGGCGACCTCAACATTGTCCTGCGAAATTCCGAACGTCGACGCGATTGAGAATCTCGGTTTTTCCGAACAGCGGAGTGCCCTTGAAAATTCGCGCATGCAGCGTCCCATCGGGCTCGTAAGTCGCCGCAAGCTGGTAGGTTCTGCCGTCATTGGGATCGAGGATCGCGCCTCCGGTCCATTCATTCTGCGCCGCCGCCGCCAATCCCCAAATGATGACCTTGCCGCATTGTGATTGGCGCTTGGCTTCATCCTTGAGCCAGACAATCTGGCCGCAGACCGACTGCTGGCAGTCGAAGATACGAAGAACGAGATTCTGGATCATCCATGTGCCGTCCGCCTGCGACGCTTCCGCCCTCGCGGCGCCGATCAGGAGGAACAAGAGAACAGCCGAACAACAGGACGTACGTCGCCAATTGCTGCGAACCAAAGCGGCGGGATGTCGACCGCTCATTGGGCTCGCTTGCCGATGAGCACGATATGCCTGGACATGGTGGATCTTTCCCTCGATTGATCTAATGGGAAGCGGCGTCGGGTATTTACAGGGCAGAGGTCTGATTGACGCGCATTTGCTCGGTCACGGAGCAGCGACGCGAGCGTGCCGTGGCCACGTCCGTTTCTATGTCGATACATATACCAGGCTCAAGCTTTTGTCACAAGTCCGGTGTATCCACCGCCGCAAACTCCATGCGGCGGAGTGCACTCCGTCACCATTGCACACCAGCACTTGCGTCGTCTGCCCAAACGCGGAAACCCGACAACGTGCCGGGGCCGAACATGTGTGTCAGAGGCACGTCGGCGGCATCACGACCATACGCAATCAGAATTCGCCCGATCCGCGGCGCATTGTTGCGGGGATCGAAGGTATGCCAACGGCCGCCGAGATAGACCTCCATCCATGCGGCGAAATCCATCGGCGCATACGGCGGAGGAAGGCCGATGTCCGTGATGTAGCCGGTGCAATAGCGGGCTGGGATATTCAGGCACCGACAGAAGGCAATCGCCAGATGCGCAAAGTCGCGGCAGACGCCACGGCGTTCGGTGTATGCCTCGAACGCGGTTCTGGTGGCGCGTGAATGCTCGTAGCCGAACGCCAGATGGTTGTGCACGAAGTCGCAGATCGCTTGCACCCGCGACCAGCCGAGCGGTGTGTGTCCGAAGAGGCGCCAGGCATCGTCGGACAGGCGATCGGTCTCACAATAGCGGCTGCCGAGCAGGAACAGCAGCGATTCCGTCGGCAAGTTCTGGACCTCGTGCTGCAGGGCGGTCTGATCGATCGAATCGAGTGCACCAGAGTCGCGCACGATCGCATCGGTTCCGAGGGTGAATTCTCCCGCGGGTGCAACAAGGCGGCTGCACCAGTTGCCGAAGCTGTCACGATAGCCCTCCACCGGCACGGCGGGCATCGTCACCAGGCGATCCGGATATTCCAGATCGGAGAAGCGCGAATAATGCGCGTTCAGCATCACGATCATCGGCGTGCTCTGCGGCAGCACGAACTTGAGTTCACAGCCGATGTGTATACGCAACGTCAGCGCCGTCGGATCGGAGGCGCGTCGTGATCGGCAATGCGAGCGTTCGCGTCGGCCGTGACTTCGGCCGAAATCCGCGCCAGCACATCTTCGAGACCCCGGGGCGACGTGGAGTTCAGCTCCTCGGCCGCGCGGCGCAGTGCTTCACGCCGCAACAGCCGGGAGGTCGTGGCGTCGAACGCCGGATCAGGCCGGTCCTGTTCGACCATCTCAGAAGTCCATGTCGCCCATGCCGCCGCCCGGCGGGCCACCTGCGGCCGCCCGCTTTTCAGGCCGTTCGGCAACCATCGCCTCGGTCGTGACCATCAACGAACCGACCGACGCCGCGTGTTGAAGCGCGGACCGGACGACCTTGGTAGGATCGATGATACCGGCCTTCACCATATCCTTGAACTCGCCGGTCTGGGCATCGAAGCCCCAGTTGTACTCTGACTTCTCGAGGATCTTGCCCGAGATCACCGCACCATCCTCGCCGGCATTTTCCGCGATCTGGCGCAGCGGCATCTGCACCGCCTTGCGCACGATCTCGATACCGACCCGCTGGTCGTCGTTCTCGGCGTTCAGCTTGGCGAGCACCACCGATGCACGGGCGAGCGCCACACCGCCTCCCGGCACGATACCTTCCTCGACCGCAGCCCGCGTCGAGTGCAATGCATCGTCGACGCGGTCCTTGCGCTCTTTCACCTCGACCTCGGTCGATCCGCCGACACGAATGATCGCGACGCCACCGGCCAGTTTCGCCAGGCGCTCCTGCAGCTTCTCCTTGTCGTAGTCGGACGTGGTCTCCTCGACCTGTGCCCGGATCTGGTTACAGCGCGCGGTGATGTCCTGCTTCTTGCCCGCGCCATCGACGATGGTGGTGTTCTCCTTGTCGAGCACCACTCGCTTCGCCTTGCCGAGCATGGCCAGCGTGACGTTCTCCAACTTGATGCCAAGGTCCTCGCTGATCACCTGGCCACCGGTGAGGATCGCGATATCGTCGAGCATCGCCTTGCGACGATCGCCGAAGCCGGGCGCCTTGACCGCGGCAACCTTCAATCCACCGCGCAGCTTGTTCACCACCAGCGTCGCGAGCGCTTCGCCCTCGACATCCTCGGCAACGACGAGCAGCGGTCGACCCGACTGGGCCACCGCCTCGAGCAGCGGCAACATGACCTGCAATCCCGAGAGCTTCTTCTCGTGCAGCAGGATGTATGGCTGATCAAGCTCGACGGTCATCTTGTCGGCATTGGTGATGAAATACGGCGACATATAGCCACGGTCGAACTGCATGCCCTCGACGATGTCGAGTTCCGTCAGCATGCCCTTGGCTTCTTCGACGGTGATGACACCTTCGTTGCCGACCTTCTGCATGGCCGCGGCGATCATCTCGCCGATCTCGACCTCGCCATTGGCCGAGATCGTGCCGACCTGCGCTGTCTCCGCCTGGGTGGTGATCTTCTTGCTGCGCTTCTTCAGTTCCTCGACCAGCGCTATGACCGCCTTGTCGACGCCGCGCTTCACATCCATCGGATTCATGCCGGCCGATACCGCCTTGCCGCCTTCGCTGACGATGGCGCGTGCCAGGACAATGGCGGTGGTGGTGCCGTCGCCCGCGATGTCGTTGGTCTTCGAGGCAACCTCGCGCACCATCTGCGCGCCCATGTTCTCGAACTTGTCGGAGAGCTCGATCTCCCTGGCGACGGTCACGCCATCCTTGGTGATGCGTGGCGCACCGAAGCTCTTGTCGAGGATCACGTTGCGACCCTTCGGCCCCAGCGTCACCTTCACCGCGGCGGCGAGTATATCGACACCTCGCAGCATCCGCTGCCGGGCGTCATCGCCGAACCGAACGTCTTTCGCAGCCATTTGCCTGATCCTTCCTG
>Ga0310811_10005766_pt1 | contig 15733 bp, 11 predicted proteins | sample YCmetagenome_FD_207642 | JGI IMG/M metagenome (GOLD analysis project Ga0310811, IMG submission 207642) | Soil microbial communities from experimental microcosm in Duke University, North Carolina, United States - YC | ecosystem: Engineered > Artificial ecosystem > Soil microcosm > Unclassified ...
GGTGGCACGACGCTCACGGCCTCAGCAGCCGGGGCATATCTCGGTGAAAGCAGCTGGACTGATAGCGGTGGCGGCTTCAGCACAGTGTACGCCAGACCTGAATATCAGAGTAACGTTATCGCTGCTGGCGCGGGTCGTGGCCTCCCGGATGTGTCGTATGACGCCAATCCGGCCACTGGTGTGCTGGTGGTCTGGAGTTCCTCGGGACAGGGAGTCAACCGGGAGGTTGCTTTCGGCGGTACCAGTGCTGGCGCGCCCCAGTGGGCAGGCATTACGGCTCTCCTGGATCAATCCATTCAGGGGCGTTTCGGCTCGCTCAATCCTGCGCTCTACAGGATTGATAGAAGCAATCAATTCACGCAAGCCTTCCACGATGTCACGCGCGGGGGCAATACTTACATTGGCAAAAACACTCACGGCGTTGCCTACGACGTGCAGGGCTATACTGCTGGTTCTGGTTGGGATCCCGTTACCGGCCTGGGCACGCCAGATATCGCCAATCTGATCGAATTCCTACCCCAACGCTTCGGGGCATGGATGAACCCGTTTTATTATGTCCCAAATTGAGGACATCAGCAGCAATTTACACCACTCATGCTCCTTTAATAACATTCTTTTGTAGAGGCGCTGCTTGTCTGCAATGTCACGGAAAGAAGGGGAGATTCCCCTTATTTTCCGTGACATTGCGGCTGGTCTGCGACCGGGGACGACAACAGGGTGCATGTGGTCCCCAATCTCGAAGAAAAGCCGAGGTAGGGGCAGTCGGTTTATCCCTGCCCACGTCCCCCACCGGCCCTCTCGAATATCACCTATTCTTCGGTTGATGCATATTTGGCGCAGACAAGCGGCGTATCTACGAGAATGATTGACGCTCATTTCATGCCTATATCTCACCTCTACTTCATGCCGATGGACGCAGATAAACAGCGCCGCTACAGGTCACGATGTGGATAAAACAGAAACTCCTGAAACGCAGCTTAACCATGCAATTTACGACTATCCGTGGGGGCCTGCTCACGCTCAGACATCCCATAGTCCCTGATCACGCCAGCTACCCTGAGACGATAATTCTGGAAGATGTCCGCTCGCCCCCTCGCCTGCGCTACACGGTGCGCATCGAGCTTTCGCCACGTCTCGACCGCCTGCTCATCCCGCCAGATGGAAAGCGAAAGGATTTTCCCAGGCTCGGAAATGCTTTCAAAACGCTCTATCGAAATGAAACCTTCAATCGTATCCAGTAATGGCCTGAGCTGAGCGGCGATATCCAGATAGGCCTGCTTGTGCTCACTTTTGGGCCAGACTTCAAAAATGACGGCAATCATTATTTCTCTTCTCCTCCTGCAAAAACGGGAATGCGCGCATTCCCCGAGGGACGATATCTGACTGTCTCAATCAAGCGTAGCACATCAATACCAGACGATAGGAGCTGCTCAACGCCAGCTCTTGCGATTATTGCGGCCATATTTTCACCCGGGCACAGATGCGCCCCGACGCCAAACGTAAAGAGACGCCTGTCCTTCCTGAAGATATCAAATCGTTCAGGCTCACTATTCACAGCCGGATCGCGATTAGCAGCAGCCAGCACAACCAATACCATGTCACCGCCTTTCATCTCCTCCCCTGCAACCACACCATTGCCAGACAGATAGCGGCGCGTGTTCTGGATCGGCGGATCATAGCGCAGCACCTCCTGAATCACCAGATCCAACCGATCTGGATCTGCCAGCACTTGTTCGCGTATCTCCTCATGCCTGACTAACGCAAGCAGCGTATTGCCGATCAAGCCCGCCGTCGCCTCATAGGTTTGTGAAAGCAAACCTATTCCGTTGGCAACGATCGCATCCTTATCCACCAATCCATCTGATCTCGCTCCATGCGCCAGCATACTCAACAGACGTGCAGTCGGCTCGGCCTCTGGTGTATCCAGCATGGTGTGTAACAGATCCAGCAGATGATTTGCCGCTCCCTTGCCTTGCTCTATCTGCTCAGGCGTGCTGGTCGGTGCCAGACAACGCACGAAATCGCTCATCCACAGCGCTGTTTGCGGCAACATCTCCCGGGAGATACCAAGCAGACTTGCTATAACGTAAATGGGCAGATGGAAAGTAAAATCCGTCAGGCGACCAGCCTCCAATTCCATCTCGTCTATCAGCAACCTCGCCCATGCCGTGCTCTGTTCCGCAATCTGCTCTGTACCGATGCCCCGTAACGTACTCGACACGGCGACTTTCATCGAGCTATGCCTGTGCCCATCATTCATACGTACAAGATGGCGAAAAATATCAGCAGCCGAAGAGCCCAGCAGCACGCCGGGCACTTGCTCCTTCGGCGGGCGCACCCGGCACAGCTCGCTTGTCAGAATGGCCGTGACGGCGGCTGCACTTGCTGCGACCCAAAGCCCTGACGGTTCATCCCGATAAATAGGCCTGCTTGCCACCAGAGCTGCGTAATAGGCATAAGGATCGGGGTGGGTCACGGCGACAATGGGATTATGTGGAGGTGGTATCATCACTCTCTCTTTTTCTCCTTGCGTCTGGATAGCTAAAAAATATCTTGCGCGACAAAAAGAGTATAAGGGCCCTTCGCCCATAAGTCCAATCGATTGTCTTTATCGCAGCCATCAGTATAGCTGATGGCTATGGAACTCAATGAGATCGAGGCTTTTGTCACTATCAGCCGTAGTGGCAGCTTCACACGAGCGGCTACGATTCTGTATATCTCACAACCGGCTATCAGTCGTCGCATTGAGCTGCTGGAACGCGAACTCGGCGCGCCGCTGTTTGAGCGCTTGCCGACCGGTGTGCGCCTGACGGAAGCTGGTCAGGCATTTCTTCCCTATGCTCAGCAAGTATTGGCGGCGATGCGCGACGGTGCGGCGGCCGTGCGCTCGCTTGAGGAGGAGGAGCAAGGCAGCATTACCCTGGCATTAGTAGGAACGCTGGCAAGCACTCGCCTGACAGAACAGCTTCAGAAATTTCGCGAGACGTATCCCAATGTGCGCCTGCTCTTGCGCACGGCCCGCAGTGATGAGGTCAGCGATCCCTACTCAGCCTTTCTTCGAGGGTTTGGACCATGGTTACCCCCTTGCCAGCACACTCCCTCACCTCGTCAATGGATCAGTAGTGGCACGGTGGAGCCGCAGCGGAACTGTGCCTGCGAACTCACACGATCCCGCTGGCTCCGCAGGCGAGTCAGGCTGCCAAAGGGAGTGCGACCGGCTTTTTCGCGCCCGTGGTCGGATGCGAAGGCCACCGATCCTGGCGCGTTCCTGGGGGGGAAGCCAGGGAAATCGTGCGAGTTCCCTGGCACAGTTCCGCTGCGGCTCCACCGTGCCACTACTGTCACCAACGTCGTGGCCGGGGCCCACAATGGGTTTGTTCCTGCCCGCGTGCCCCACTGGCCTTCTCCAATGGCTCAGCTATTCTTAGGTTGATGCGTATTCATTGCAGACAAGCCGCGTCGCTACGATCTTGACGGAAACGATGCAAAAAGATGACGCCCACCCCAAATAAACAATAGGATTGACATATTTCCCGCTTTCCGGCTATGCTTCATTATAGGTATCAGCTTAACCAACCATCTCTATCAGGAGTTTTATGCAACAGCATACATACGCGGACCCATCCTCTCCCCTTCCCCTTGCGCAGACGTATCAAGAACTGATCCCCTGGTGGCACGATCTCTCCGACGCAGTGCGCCGCGAGCTTGCGCTCTTGCCGATTACGATAGACTCATCGCGGTTTGACGTGCTCGTCATCGGCGGGGGTGTTGCGGGCCTCAGTGCTGCCCTCAGTGCACGAGCCAGTGGAGCTTCTGTGCTGCTTCTCGAAAAAGAGGCAAGCCTGGGCTATGGAGCCACCGGACGCAATGCCGGCATTTTGAGCGCAGGCATCAATATGGGACTGGCCGAAACGCTGAAAGGGAGCGCAGAACGTACCTTCTGGCCTCAGACGACGGCCATCCTTCACCGCCTGATCATGGAAGCCACACAGGAGAATAGTCTTCTTCAAGCACGTCTGACCGGCTCGCTCAGTCTGGCGGAAAGCAAAAATGCGGCCCGAACCCTGACTCGCGAGGTCAAACAACGGCAGGCTGAAGGTTTGCAGGCGGAACTCTGGAGCGCCGCACAGGTCAAAGCCCACACGGCAGGACGTCTGAACACGCAACGTGTCCTTCAAGCAATGTGGCTCCCGCAAGAGGGACGCATTCAGCCACTTACATTGCTCGCACATCTCGCACGTCAGGCTCGCCAGAGCGGCGTGCAATTGCGCGGAGAAGCTCAGGTGATCGCCTGCGAGGAACGAAATACGGGAGCAAGCCGCTGGCATCTCACCCTATCAAACGGCTTACACCTTCAGGCAAACAGTATTATCCATGCCGTCGGCCCAACCAGCGAAGCCAATGCACGCATCTACGCACTGGCCTTTGCGCTGGACATGCCCGATACCTTTCCGCTTTTCTGGGACGCCTCACCGTATACCTATGCCGATTATCGACCCGGCAATGGTCGTCTGGGCGTCAGTGGTGGACGCTACGGACATGCAGGCGTCACCAAAAAAGATGAACGCTATTTTCAAACGCTCAAAGAAGCTGCGCAATACTGGTTGCCAGAGCTTGCCAGTCAGGAACCGCGCTATCGCTGGGCGGTCGATCTCTCCGTCACAGCACAAATGGTCCCACAATTGCGCAAATTGGGCGACAAAGCCCCCGGCTGGGCGATCGAGGGTCTGGGCTCGCTGGGCGTTTTGCCCGGCATCCTGCTTGGGGAACGTGCAGGAAAGCTTGTTACGGAACAGGAGAATTGAGCAAGATTTCTCCTTTATCAACACGAAGCTCGCGGATCGACATAAAGCGCATTGAGTCCAGCAAATTCATGCCGAAAAACAAATCTTGCAGAAACCCTTCAGAAATTTCACCACCTGCCGAATATCTATAAGAGAAGAGGCAAAAAGACCTCCCACCCATAGTGTTTACGTAGACCCAGTAGAGGCACGGTGGAGTGAAACGGAACTGTGCCTGGGAACTCGCTCGACCCCTCTCGCCCTTGAGAGGAGAGGTGGTTCACTTCATGCTGATGGGCAAAAAGACCTCCCACCCGGTTCTCACAACGGTGTCGCCTGAGCGAGAGACAGCGCAACATCGATAGAGGGGGAAGTGTAGGACTGGTGCAGGGGCAGTGTAGGGGTAAGATCCCCATCACATCGGCATTTGTGTAGGGAGTGTAGCTTTTTTGAAATTTTCTCGTAGCGCGTCACATTAGCAGTTGTGTAGCCCGTGTAGCTTTTTTGAAATTTTCTCGTAGCACGTCACATTAGCAATTATGTAGCCTGTGTAGGATGTGTAGCACTTTTACAATTTTTCATAACGCATCACCCATTGGCCCGGGGAACTCGTTCCGGCATCGATTCCTGTCGCCTTAACGCTGAGGTAGGGATCGCGCTTTATGCCGATCCGCGTCCCCCTCCGGCCATCTCGCCCTCACGCCGACGTGGGAATTGCATACACATTCCAACACTGCTACACGCTTGCCTGCCGCAACCATGTACCAATGTCGCACTTGTCTCACATCGATGTAGGGTCAAGATCCCCATCACATCCACCTTTGTGTAGGATGTGTAGCACTTTTACAATTTTTGCAACATGCAGCAAAAAAGGTGAGGACGCACAGGGCGTCCCCACCTCTAACAGCTACTTTATACGTGCGTCAAGCGACGAAACCTGTTCTCGCAATTTGCGATTCTCCTCGCGTACCTCGTCGAGATCTTTTCGCAGTTGCTTTAACTGGTCATCGCCCTTATCGTTGTTGCGCAAACCATGCACGGCAAGACGGACAACGCGCTGCACGCCGTCATCCAACTCCTGGCTGGCAACACGCTCCAGTGTAGGAATAGCACGACGCTCGTTGAACGCTAACAGCGCTCTGGCCGCAGAACCGCGCACGGGTCCCCAGACATCGTGCTCAACGGCATAGAGCAACGACGTCACGGCCTGCTGACGAGCCGCTTCACTATAGAGATAGCTCAAGTGAGCAGCAACCACCAGTGCATTCGCCGCATGACGACGCAGCGTCGGATAGCTGCTCGCATTGGTCATATAGTTTTCGATCAGCTCAAGAGCACGATCTTCACCCGTTTGCGCCAGACCAGCAAGGATACCACGCTGCGAGGTATACATCCACGAAGGACGCGCCAGCTGCTTCTCTAAGGTCTCCACAACCCCAGGCGTATGCGTATGACCCAGAGCTTCAGCGGTGGCGGCCTCGACGCGATAGCTGATATCACCCTGCTCCAGCAAAGCAGTCAAAGCCTGAGCCGAACGCTGCGCCTGCTCGCTCTGCTGCGGTGCCTGAAACTTGCCGAGCGCATTGACCACTGCGATGCGGGCCTGCGAGAAGGTTTCGGGATCGAGCGTTTGCAGAGCATTCAGGAGCGCGGTCTGAGCCGCATCGCTCCCTTTGGTGCTAAGAGCATTTGCGACGGCAGCTCGTACACCCCAGAAAGAATCGCTGTTGAGCGCCGTCTCCAGAGCGGCAAAGCTCTCGGCATCATCGCGTGCAGCCAGTCCCTGCGCAGCCTCGATGCGTCCGAGTACATCAGGATCATGGGCAAGCTGGTAGCGTAACATGTGCGCAGATCGCTCGAACTTTAACGTTTTGAGCAACCAGCCGTCAGGATCGAAACGCACCATCAGCGGCTCTCGTTCCAATGGCTGGAAGAAGGTCTGCTCAACCTGACCGTCCTCGCCAACCACGACACGCAACGGCACAACGCGGGTCTCAGCCGTCTTCGCGTCTTTCGCCGCCGCATCGGAAACAGGAATGGTAAACGCCAGATCCACCGGAGTCACAAAGCAAGGCGTCAGCTCGTCGACTTTTTGCGTCTGCTTGATCTTGACCTTCGCCAGCTTTTGCTCGCTATCCCAGCTATAGCTGACCTCGAATTCAGGATAGCCGCCGCTATAGATCCATTGCTGGAAGAAACCGGCCAGACTGCGTCCGGTCGCCTCTTCAAGCGCGCGCTCCAGGTCGGCCGTGATCACTTCGCGAAAACGATTGCGTTCAATATAGGCTTTGATACCACGACGGAACGACGCCTCGCCCAGCTGGTGACGCAGCATATGCAGCACCCAACCGCCCTTATGATACAGGTGACGATCAAACAGCTCGAAGCCCTGGTTATGATAGACGTGATACACCACCGGGCGGCGATACTGGCGATCTTCGGCCAGATAGCCGTCTTTCAGGTCCAGCATCGATTGCTTAAAGTAATCGGCACCGAGATCGTGCTCGCCCCAGAGATGCTCAAAATAGGTCGCGAAACCTTCATTGAGCCAACCATTGGACCAGTCGCGGCAGGTCAGCAGGTCACCGAACCACTGGTGCGCAAGCTCGTGCGCCACCACCGGTACCAGATCCATATCGATCGCCGCCCGTTTATCCAGCAACAGCGCAAACGAATGCGTCGTTGCCGTCGTATGCTCCATCGCCCCCGTATAAATCTCGACAACGGTCTGCGCATACTTGTCATAAGGATATTCAACGCCGGTAAATTCGGAGAAGAACTTCATCATCTGAGGTGTCTTGCCCATATAAAGAGGCGCATCGTCCTTACGATCCTTGCGGACATAATAGTTGACCGGCTTGCCCTTATAGTTATCCTCGATGACCGCAAAATCGCTCACCACCAGCGAGATCAGATAAGTGGCATGCGGCACATTATGCAGCCAGTGATGCGTCTTTGTGGCTCCATTGTCAATGACTTCCAGAAGATTGCCATTGGAGACCGTCAGAAATTGCGCGGGCACCGTTGCCAGAATCTCTGTGGTAGCACGATCATTGGGAGAATCAAAACAGGGGAACCAGTAGCTATGATAACGCGGCTGCCCGAAGGTGAAAGCCTGCACCGGACGTGTCGGATCTTCAGGAGCAGGCTTGACGAAATGTAACCCGATGCGCGGTTTCGCGTGATAGGTTACAGCAGTGGTAAATTGCTCACCATAGCGATAGGGTCGATCCAGCGTCACGATCAACTTTTTATCCGTGGTATGGAAAGCCAGTTCTTTGCCGTCAGCCAGAGCCACCTTCTCGACATGCAGCTCATAGGCATCAAAAGAGATCGTGTTCAGGGCGTCATACAGCGTCGAAAACGTCGTGTAGATCGTTCCACTGATCGTCTCTTCCGCAAAGTCCAGTGCGATATCCAGCTTCACATGCTGTACATCAGCGGGGCGGTCCGGCGCATATTGAACTGGATCACCAGGAAGCTCAAACGAACGAGCATGAGGGGTCGGCGTCATCATCTGCTCCTGAAACAGCAGCAGACTATAGCCATCACCTAGATTGATTGCATTCAGGCGATTACATTGTGCCAAGACGGCACCTCCTTAACACATAGAAAATTTCTGCACGTTTACACGGTTTCCCCATGAGGAGACCAGAATAACAAGGCATTCTCTATTTTACCAGAATACGTATAGAGCGTACGATATAAATTGACAAGAGAGGATTTATGCATCATCATATCCCGGCTCGCAAAAATATCTGGGATTGCCTGCGATACTCCCGAACTTCGTCGAGGCTCGCACGTACGTATTATGGTATAGCTATATCGGCAGAAAGGTTTTTCCATGCGTACAAAGAAAACTAGCATTAATCGGTTCTCGCAGATTGTACGCTTCGTGCGCGTTTCCCGGCTACTCCTTTGGACGCTCTGGGTCATTTATCGTGAAAGGCGCAGAGTTATTAATGCACGAACGCGTGGCAATTACGAGGTACAACCAAATATTGAGGTCCTAATCACTGTCCTGGTTGCCTTCCGCAAGACGGCAATCGAACTTGGCGTTTTGATGATCAAGCTGGGGCAATTCCTCAGCGCCCGTGCCGACATTTTGCCTGAAAGGGCCCTGGCCGTCCTCAGTTCTCTACAAGACGAAGTGCCGCCCGAACCTTTTGAACATGTCGTCTCCGTCATTGAGAGCGAACTGGGCAAACCCGTTGAAGAAGTCTTCAGCTCACTTGAGCGCAAATGTACCGCCGCCGCATCGCTCGGACAGGTCCATAAAGCAGTACTGCTCGCGACCGGCGAAACTGTCGCGGTGAAGATTCAGCGCCCCCATATCGTGCAACTGGTCAATATGGACCTGAGTACGCTACGCTTCGTGATCTGGGTGATCAATCGTTTTGTCAATACGAGCGAGTTTATCGATCTCATGGGCATCTATCGTGAATTCAAACGTACGACGTATGAAGAAATTGACTATATGACCGAGGCCACGAACGCCAAACGCTTTCGCACGATGTTCGAGGATGACCCAACCATTTATATTCCCCGCATTTATGACGAATATACCCGACGCCATATGCTGGTATTAGAATGGATCGATGGCATTAAAATTAACGATTATGCCGAACTCGATGCGGCACATATTAATCGCCTTGAGGTTGCTACGCGGGCCGTCAATGCCTATTTTCGCCAGTTTTTCGATGAGGGCTTTTTTCATGCTGATCCTCATCCTGGCAATATATTCGTCAAGAAAGGCAATGACGACTATGGTCCGGTCATTGCTTTCGTGGATTTTGGTATGGTTGGTAACCTCTCCAATAGCATGAAAAAGTCCATACGCAGCATCTTTCTCAGCTTTCTGACGCGCGATTCCCATTCTCTGGTCCAGGCCCTCTCTCAGCTTGGCTTCATTGGCGAAGGTGCTAATATGACCGCGATCGAACGAGCGGTGAGTATTATGCTGGATCAGTATCTGGGCATGACATTGGGCGAGATGCGCGGCATAGATTTACCCGAAGCCGGACGCGAGATCGAAAATCTTCTTTATGGACAACCATTCCAGCTCCCCTCGCAGTTCGCCTTCACCGGTCGAGCAGTTGGCACGCTGGTTGGCGTCTCAACCGGTCTGGCTCCAGATTTCAACTTTATCGATGTCGCGACTCCCTACGCACGCCGCTTCCTGGGACTGGATGCAGAAAATCTCGGCAAGACCGCACAGGAACTACTAAGCCAGATTCTTGAGAGTGGACGCACGCTACTCACGTTACCGAGCGCTATAGAGAATATCATCAATCGTCTGGAGACCGGGCAGCTCGAAGTCAAGCTCACCAACTTTCCCGGTGCCAGCACGACAAGACGAGGACGCCGCAGAGCCAGTAGCAGTGCGGCGATGGTCACCGCTATCGGCGGTGGAAGCCTCTCGCTAACAGCGATCTTTATTGCGGCTCTGGGTGCAGGAGTTTTCTTGCTCGCCCAACCACATCTCCTGGTAGCAGGCTGGTTCTGCCTGGCGATGTCCGCCGTTCTCGCTCTGAGCATGATCGTGCGCCGTTAGCGAGCTCCGTCTCTCTACGTGAGCAGCCACCCCGCATCTTTCCCACGCATGACGCGCTGCTCACGTTCCAGCTTCAGCAGATGAGCTTCGACCGAGAGCGCGGCTGCCGGATGCAGATCAGGATGGACATCAACATAGATATCCATCACTATTCTACTGATAGAAGCTCCAGCGTGCTCTTGCAGAACAGCAATAATCTGCTGCTCACGTTGCAGACGATGGTCAATATACTCGGCAATCTTGCGCTCAGCATCTGCGATAACGGGACCATGACCCGGCACAATTTCCGCAATCGCGAGCTGCTGCATACGTTTCAGCGAGGCCAGATACTCAAACATATCCCCGTCAGGAGGTGCAATCACATTCGTACCAAGACCCGAGATCAGATCGCCAGCAATAAGCACCCGCGATCGTTCCAGGTAGAAGCAAAGGTGATCAAAACGATGCCCGGGCGTATAGAGCGCGCGCATCGTCTCATTGCCAGCCGGAAAAATGCAATCGTCGGACACTTCTTCATCGGCCTGCGGAACGCCAGCCCTGCTATACGCATAGATGGCGATCCCGAGCATCTTACGCAGTTCAGCGGCCCCTCCGACATGATCGGGATGGCCATGCGTGATCACAATACGCCGAATATCACCCCGGGCCTCACCAGCCGTGATAATCGCCTCCAGATGCCGCTGATCAGAGCAGGCCGGATCAATCACCGTTGCCCCTTCCACACCCCCGCCCAGCACAATCGTGTTCGTGCCAGGACCAGTCATCAACGAAGCATTAGGAGCAAGCAAGATCGTATAGGGAGGAAGCATAAATAAATCCTCGCTTTCCAATGGCGGAGATAAACACCGCCCAACAGATTGGCATTAAATCTTCCAGACAAATTCCGGGTCTTCGGCCAGATACGTATGCAGACCTGTCTCTTTCTGCACAAGGATCGGGATATGTGTGGGCACGTAGCGCGTTGTTGTCGCACGGAGAGCCGCTTGAACCGTCGGGAACGCGCTCAGATCGCGCAGCTGGTGAAATGTCGGGAAAGCCAGTGGGAACGTTCCCTGCGCAAACTGCGCCAGAGCTTGCTGCGGAGAGATCCAGATGCCTGCACTGGTCTCTAATTCATCATAGAGAGCTTCCTGCTCAGTAGGAGCTGCGGCCAGAAAAAAATGCGTATCAAAGCGTTTCGGCAAACCCTCAGGCGTAATCCAATGGGCGAAATAGGCAAGCGCATCAGTCGCAAGCACTAAATGTTCTGCACGTACCAGATTCAGCAATGAGCCATTGCGCTCATGAAATGTCCGGCGATGCGCCCGAAAGCGCTCGGCCATCTCCCCAGAGATCGCCAGCAACCTGCCTTCTCGATAAGCAAGCAGAATATTGCCCTCTTCAAACAACTCACGAATCGCCGCCACACGCAGACCACAGCCCAGAGCAGTCCGCCCTTCCACATCAGCCCCCGTTGCCACAACCGCAGTACAGAGATCGGGCATGTCCTCCACCTGACCATCCTCAGGCGAGACCGAGCCCCCGGGAAAAACATAGAGATCCGGCATAAACTCGCTCTGGATCACCCGTCGCACCATAAACACTTCCAGACCATTACCAGCGCCCTCGCGTAACAACATCACCGTCGCAGCCATACGAGGTTGTACCACCATTGTATCTCGCTCCATTCTCAGTAAAAATATGATGGACTTCGTGCAAGAGTCTCACACTTTTCTCTTATAGATAGTACTATAGTCACAAGCATCAGTTGTGTGTAGTATACTACGCATGGGTAGGTGTCAAATTGAATAGAAGAGTTTTATTTTTACCATTTCTGCTTGTGCACAAATAAAAAAACAGGTACCAACGGATTGAGCAACAAAAATCGTTTCTAAGGCTGTACACAGAAGACGGGGTTAGAATGTCTACAAAAAAAACGCGGCTACAACGACAAGCAACTCGCGAGCTACGTGTCGGTCTCATTGGTGATCCCGTAGCCCATTCGTTTTCACCGCGCCTTCAACAAGCCGCGCTAGATGCGCTCAACATCCCGGCACGCTACGAGCTATGGCATACACCAGCCAGCGAACTACTGCGCCGTGTCCATTCATTATGTAGCAGCGACTGCCTGGGAGCCAATGTCACTATTCCGCATAAACAGGCCATCCTCCCCCTGCTCGATAAAATTGATCCCCTGGCAGCAAACATCGGCGCAGTCAATACTATTGTGCATCGCGACGATTATCTCCACGGTTATAATACAGATGCCCCCGGCCTGCTGCATGCCCTGGCCGAACACGGTATTGGCACGCTCAAAGCAGACAATCAGGTCGATCTGACAGGCTACACCGTCATCTTGCTCGGCGCGGGAGGAGCGGCACGTGGCGCGGCCTTCGGTCTGGTAAGCGCAGGCATCGCTCGCTTGATCATCCTCAATCGACACCTGGAGCGTGCACAACTGCTGATGCATGAGCTCCAACGATATTATACCTGCCCGATCTTCAGCCTGAACGATTCAACCTTTCTCGTCCCCAACAGCAAATCAGTCATTATCAACGCCACCTCAGTTGGCCTGCACGAAGACGCCAGCCCTTTGCCGGTCGAAGATCTGGCACGCTTCGACGCAGACACCTTCGTGTATGACATGATCTACAATCCAGCCCAGACGCGCTTGCTCACCCAGGCACGCCTGCTGGGAATGCGCACCGCGAACGGCATCTCAATGCTCCTGCATCAGGGAGCGCTCGCCTTCACCCTCTGGACCAACCAGCCAGCGCCACTGGAGGTGATGCGCGCCGCTTTGCTGTAAAATGCTGTCCCGGCACGCAGATTCGGCGATGTTGTAGAATGAGGGAAACTGATACCATAGAGAATCACATTCTGTCTATCTCGTAGGATAGCAAAGGAGAACTTTCACGTGAGATTCGTCAGCTTTTCCACAACCCAGCTTCCAAAGCCGCATCTGGGCATTCTGCAAGAGCAGGACAACGAAGTGCTCGATGTCGACCTGGTTGGGCAGGCACTCAAGCTCGATCTACCAGATCAACTGCTCGATCTGATTGAAAACTATGAGCGTTACCAGCCAGCCTTGCAGACCATCCAGGAAAAAGCAGGCGGCAGGCGTTTCAGTGAAGTCAAAACCTTCAGAGATGTTGGCGCAGTACAGAGTCTCGATGCAGTCCAGCTGGCGGCACCGATTCCGCGCCCACGCAAAAATGTGCTCTGCGTCGCAACCAACTATCTGGAACACATCAAAGAGACAGCAGGCAACCGTGATCACCAGGGACAGGCGCCAGCAAATCCAGTATTTTTTACCAAGAGCCCCACAACCGTCGTAGGGCCAGATGGCGAAGTTATCGTCGATCCAGCCGTCTCATCCCAGATGGACTGGGAGGCCGAGCTGGGCGTTATTCTCGGGAAGAGCGGCAAAAACATTCGGGAAGAAGACGCGTTGAGCTATATCTTTGGCTATACCGTGCTGAATGACGTGACGGCGCGTGATCTCCAGGTCAAACACAAGCAATTTTTTAAAGGGAAAAGCCTGGATACCAGTTGCCCAATGGGTCCATCGATCGTCACCGCAGACGAAGTCGCCAATCCGCAGCACCTGAACATCAAGCTGCGTGTGAATGGAGAGACCAAACAAGATTCAAATACTGAATTGATGATCTTTTCGATTGCCAATTTGATCTCAGTGCTCTCGCAGGGCATGACCCTGGAAGCTGGAGACATCATCGCCACAGGTACACCAAGCGGAGTTGGTTTTACACGCAAGCCCCCCGAATTTTTACAAGCAGGAGATATCGTCGAGGCCGAAGTAGAAGGAATTGGCGTATTGCGCAACCGCGTCGTTGGTCCCGAGCGATAAAAAAGGACCGAGGACAGGCATGAGCCTGTCCTCAGTCTTAGACGTGGGCCTCTTCACGAGCCCAGGAAGGTAGTCCTCCCCAGAGATTTAGCGCCGTCGCCCGTGTATGCCAGAGGCGCGGGGGAATTGTGACATCCCGATCAAAATACTGCTGAAGCTCGGCCGAGAGCTCAATATGCACGCCATCAGGGTCTGCAAAGCGTAGAAAGAGATCATTGCCTGCACCATGACGGCCAGGGCCCCACAAAAGGGGCGCCTGATGCATACTCAGTTGATCGGCCCAATGCAACAGCTCAGGACCGTTGGTTGCAGCAAAACCAACGTGATCGATACCTGATGTCCCTTGAGTCAACATTAACGAATGATGGTTGGAATTACAACGCAGCCAGGCCGACTCACGTAACAACCAGTCGGAGATATCGAAGCCCAGAGCATCGGTATAGAACTCAACCATCTCTTCCAGGCGGCCAGTATACAAAGCGACATGTTGCAAAGCAACCGGGCTCAAACGTGCTGAATAGCCACGTGAGGTAGAGTGAGCGAACATGTCATCAACAGCGACCCCAATCTCCAGAAGATTCCCATCGGGATCATTGAGCCAGAGCGTATCACCTTGCTCAGGATCATTTGCGCGCGGCTGAAGCGTTAACTCATGGCCCGCCATCTTCAGGCGTGCCGCCAGAGCTGCCAGTTCAGCATCAGAATCAACGGCAAGAGAGAGATGATGAACTTGCGAGCGTGGAACTGGCTTACGGCCATTGCTCGCAGTAGGACGCGTCTCATTGAAGAAACCCAGGCACTGCTCACCACTTCGTAGATCGAGAAAAACATTCGCCTCATCGAGTTCCAGATCTCGCTCTGCCTGGAGAGCAGCTGTTGTGTGCAGATCGAGACCCAGCACTTGATGGTAAAAACGTACTTGAGCGGCAACATCCGTTGTCCACAAACCTACATGCGCTAAACGCTTTACTTTGACCTTCTGTATTTGCTGATTACTCACGACCGCCTCCTGCTCTATCGCTGGCATGAAGAACGTATAGTCCATGCTTATAGCTATCATACCTAGCAAGAAAGGACGGGTCAACGAAACTACCCGAAGGTCATAGCGCTATTCCTGAAAAGACTGTTCTGCTTGCTGCTGTTCCTCATGCACAACAGGCATTTCGCCGGAGGTCTGCTTTTCCGCCTCCAAAAAGTGCTCAACGCTCGAAGAAGAGAGGTCAATCGTTTCAAGCACGCGGATGAGCGGAGTTGCGGGCATTGGAGTCTCTGGAAACTGTGCCGGGCGAAACGAGCGAGGCACCACAGCGAACGGCTGTCCGGATGGCGTTGCCGGGTGCGATTGCGGATTCGCGTTGCGACGAAGCGTTGCGCTCCGCTGCAAAAACGAGGTCACATTCCGTATCTCCACAGTAGACCAGAGACTCAAAGCACGAAAAAGGCGAGGCAACATGCCAAACATGCGGCGTAAGAGACGCATATCGCTCGCCAGCAAACGCGAGGTAATATAGGCAGTAGCTAACCAGACCATAGCCAGCAACAAAACCAGAG
>Ga0310811_10005767_pt1 | contig 15732 bp, 14 predicted proteins | sample YCmetagenome_FD_207642 | JGI IMG/M metagenome (GOLD analysis project Ga0310811, IMG submission 207642) | Soil microbial communities from experimental microcosm in Duke University, North Carolina, United States - YC | ecosystem: Engineered > Artificial ecosystem > Soil microcosm > Unclassified ...
CAAACGAAATACTAAATCCTATCCACCACCACCTGGGCGCACGGCTCATCAGCACGCGCTCGCTCACCTCCTCGCTCAAGGAGGTATGCGTAAGATCAGGAGCGACGACAGGCGCCTCTGGCGGCAGTTCATTGGTCAGCGTCATCGCCATGGAGTGCTTCCCCGATACCTTTACGTCTCGCTGTTCTTGATCATTGGGTTGGGATTGCGAATGAGGGCGCTGTAGCTGGTGCGCGGCCGAGTGTTCAGCTCGTCGAGCAGCACATAGTCGATCGGTGAGGCCTTGCGCTTGGCAACCGCACTGTCCTGATCATTACGATCGCCGAACACGATTGCCTGCGTCGGGCAGCTCTGCTGGCAGGCGGTGCGGACTTCGCCATCGTCGATCTTGCGATCTTCCTTCGCCGCATCGATCTGGGTTGTCCGGATGCGCTGGATGCAATAGGTGCATTTCTCCATCACACCGCGATCGCGGACGGTCACTTCCGGATTCCATGACTCCGGCGGCCGGTCGTTCTTCTCCGCATATCCGTAGAAATTGAATCGCCGGACCTTGTAGGGGCAGTTGTTGGAGCAGAACCGCGTGCCGACGCAACGATTATAGACCATCAGATTGAGGCCTTCGTGGTCGTGCACGGTGGCGTGGACGGGACAGACCACTTCGCAAGGCGCCTGTTCGCAATGCATGCAGGGTATCGGCTCGAAGGCGGTGCCTGGCGCATCGGCGGAGCCCGAATAATAGCGGTCAATCCGCAGCCAATGCATCGCCCGGCCTGCGAGCACCTGATCCTTTCCGACGATTGGCACGTTGTTTTCGGCCTGACAGGCGACCACGCAAGCCTGGCAGCCGATGCAGGAATTCAGGTCGATCGTCATCGCCCAGGCGCGATCGGGATACTTGAACGGCGGATACAGCGATTCTGCCTGCTTGCGCGGCGCGATCTTTCCGGGATCGCTGTTGAACTGATCGAGGTCCCCTTCGAGAACCAGATCGCGCCCGAGAACGCGATCCTGGTCCTGGGTCGTCGCCAGCTTGTAAGTCTCTCCGGTCTTGGTCAGCGCCGCGATATCGACGACCCACGCGGCCTCAGCCCCGCGCGCCGTGTACGCATCGAAGCCAGCGCCGGCGGCGAGCCCGCCGACCGTGCGGCCCCAGCCGAGCGGCAAGGTAATGCAATCGGCGGCCTGGCCCGGCAGCACATAGACCGGCGCTTTGAGCTTCGTCGTTTCGAGCGAAATCTCGACGACGTCGCCCGTCGTGACGTCAAGGCGCTTGGCAGTGCTGGGCGCAATCAGCGCGGCGTTGTCCCAAGTCAGCCGCGTGAATGCGCGCGGCATCTCCAGCAGCCATGGATTGTTGGCGTTGCGGCCATCCCAGTTCCCTTCATCCGCCCGGAACAGAGCTTGCAAGGCGGGCCTCGCAGGGACAGCGCCGCCGGTGAGGTGCGCGGCGACATCCGCATTTGGCGTGAACGACAGCGGCGATGCGGCAGTGCCGGCAACAATTCCGACCTGCAGCGTCTTGTGCCAGAAGTCCTCGAACTCTCCCCGCTTCTCCTCTTGCGCCCGCTGCCGCCAGAAATCGCACAATATTTTGTAACCGTCCTGTGAAGCATCCCCGGACAGGACAGCCAGCATCTCGTGTCCGGAGTGACCGCCGTACAACGGACGCGCCTGCGGCTGCAGGAGCGTCACCGTGCCATCGAAAGCCCGTGCATCGCTCCAGGATTCATATTCATGCACGGCGGGAACACGCCACTTGCAGGCCACAGCCGTTTCATCCTCGTAGCGCGCGAGGCTGACAGAGAACGGCACGCGGCGTAGTCGCGCGGCAAAATCCAGTTCAGCCGGCGCGTCATACACTGGATTGGCACCGAGGATGATCAGCGTGTCGACCTTTCCGGCCTCCATGTCGCTGGCGAGTTCCGAAATGGACTGCAGCTTCGAGCCAGGCATCGTCTCGACCGGCGCGATCAGGCTGACGGTGCTGCCAAAAGCGCCAAGCGCGTGGTTGATGGCGTCGGTCAGAAGATGGACGTCAACGCTCTGCTCGCGCCCGGCATGCAGAAGTGCCCTTCCCTTGTTCTGGCTGAGGTCGTCGGCGACAGCCTTGAGCCAGGCCGTATGGGCATTTTCCGCCTCGGTCCATTCCTGCGGACCGGCGCCGAGCAGCCCGGCAAGATGACGCAACGCGCCGGTGATCTCGTCCGGCCGCATCGCGAGGCGATGATCTGCCTTGGCGCCAAGCAACGTCGGTGTGCTCTCGATCGCATACACCCTGCTCATGCTGCCGCTGGTTTCGGCCGGCCGGCGCTTCGCAGCAAACTGCCGGGCGTAGACCAGCGCCCCCGGACTTGCGGAAATGAGGTCGCTTTCGATCCCGAAGATCCGATCGGCTTTGCCCAAGTCAAAGATCCTATCGACCGGCTTTCCGAAGCTGCGCGTTGCGGCTGTAAACTCGTTGTCCCGGTGCAGCGGCTCCCATTGGTGCCAGCGCATTCCCGCAAATTGTTGCTGCAGCTTCGCCATCTGCGCGGCGAAGAGCGGCGAGGTCACGGCTCCCGTCAAAATCCGAAGGCCCTCGCCTTTCTTGGCCAGCAGCGTCTCACGACGACCGTTCAATGCGCCGACGAATCTGTCCCAAGTGACGATGTGTCCCTCTCCGAACGGCGTTTGCGCGCGGCGCGGATCGTAGAGGTCGAGAATGCTCGCTTGCATGATGGCGTTCGCCGCGCCGAGGCTTGCCGGGTGATCGGGATTGCCCTCAACCTTGATCGGCCTCGCCATCTGATGCGCGACCAGGACACCCGTCGCATACCCGTCCTGAATGGTTGCGCCGGTATAGTAGCGGTTGCGTCCGGGCACGACGTTTTCGGGCGCTTCGACATAGGGAACGAGTTGGCGCACACTCTCTTCGGGGCCGCAAGCCGACAAGCCGCCCAGCGCCACGGACGCTGCCATGAGCTGAAGAAATCGGCGACGGTCGAAGGCGTTGACGATATCTCGAAAGCGCGGCGCTTCGCGCTCGACAATCGCGACGAACTCGGGCGTCTCCGCCAACTCTTCAAGGGTGCGCCAATATGTACGAGTTCGGTTCGTCATCGATGACATATCCCGCAATCAGTCAGGTTTTCGGTTTTGATGTGATACTGCGCCAACAGAGTCTCTCCGGATGGCGTCGAAGACGTACGCTGCCAATGCGGATTGAAGACTTCCTCCTTGGGGCGGAGGTGCGGTGCCGGATCCCGGTGGCACGAAAGGCACCAGCTCATATAGAGCGTGGTGACTTTTGACGTCAGCGGCATGTCACCGATCGGACCATGACACTCGGTGCAGCCGACGCCTTTGGCGATGTGAATGCTATGATCGAAGAAGACATAATCCGGCAGCGTATAGACGCGGGTCCAGCGGATCGGGACGTTGTTGGCCAAGCTTCGCCGATCCGGCGCCAGCATCGCGGCGTTGGTCCAGATCTGCGAATGGCACGTCATGCAGATCGCCGTGGACGGCATTCCCGCATCGGAGGACTTTTCGACTTCCGTATGACAATAACGGCAGTCGAGCCCGAGCCCGCTGACATGATGCTTGTGGCTAAACGGAATCGGTTGCTCCGGGGCAAACCGCTCCTGAGTACTGTATCCCATCACCGGAATAATCCAGACGCCTAGCGGTACGAACACAGCTATGCAACCCACGGCGATAAGCGCCGCTGTGACAAACAGGTTTGCTCGTGGCCCAAACACCGCCATCCACGCAGCCTTGCGACAAGCCCCCGGCCGATTCACACGACACCAGTCCAACAGGGGCCTGAGATCCTGAGCGAACGGGCATTCGAGCAAGTCGCATCGAACTGATTTGGTTCCTAAGTAGATAGTTTAGGTTATTGCTGAACCGCCAAGTGATCGCGGGCGCGAAGCGAGCGAGGCTGATATCCCGACTGTCCGGCTATCTGAGAGCCCTTTAGCGGCCGCTGCGAAACCTTTAAAACGAAAGACACGCGACACCGCCGCTCCGAGATTTGAGGAACGTTTAATTCAGAACGGATTTGTTCGATGACACGAGTGATACGAATTCCATGCGTCGCATGTGCAGCGATCGCCTCGCGGTACGCGGATCCGATCGGCCTCAATGAAAATAAGTTCGAGCGGTATGAGACGAGCCGCACAAGCCGGAGTTCGATAACCGCGGGACCTGGGTATCGTTATGCGAGTGACGACGAACAGCATTCAGGAAATGGAGTTAGAGAGCCTAGTCTGCACTGATCCGGGCGCCATCGATTGGAACTACACCCGAACTGAGACGATCGCCGATCTGGCGGTTCATGTTACGGGCGTATGCTTAGGAATCATCGCCGCGGCCATTCTGCTCACGCTCGCCTCCATTCACGCCGCGACCAGGACTTTCGTCGCAGTATCGATTTATGCTTCAGGTCTGCTCTCGATGCTCACGTTGTCGGCGGCCTACAATTTGTGGCCTGTCTGTCCCACGAAATGGTGGCTGCGGCGCTTCGATCATTCAGCAATATACGTGCTGATTGCGGCTACCTATACGCCCTTCTTGCTGATTATTAGGTCGGGCACTTCTGCACTTCTGATCGCGGTGTGGTGTGTGGCGGCCCTTGGAGTTGCGGTCAAGCTTGCCTTGCCCGGACGTCTCGATCGCCTCTCGATCGGTGTTTACGTCGCCATGGGATGGGCTGCGCTCGTGCTTTGGTGGGGCAAGGATGCGTTGACGCAGTCAGCAACATTCCACCTGCTGGTGGCGGGGGGAGCGATCATCACGGTTGGCCTTATTTTCCACATCTGGCGGAAGCTGCGGTTTCAAAACGCCATCTGGCACCTTTTTGTACTCCTGGGCGTAACTTTCCATTACGCCGCCGTGCTCAACGTGGTCTTGCGCTGAGCGCAGTTTCGACCCGCTGATCACGAGCCGACACCCGCCCGGCGTAAGGCCGCACCGCTACAAGGCCACGCCGCCATAGGAACGTCCATTCTCCTTGTCCCGTTGACTATCGAAAGCGAGAACGAGGTTATTCAACGGCACGATGAGACCTTCGACACTTGAGTTTGTGAAGCGAACGGCCATTGTGGTTGCGCTTGCTCCGCTTCCATTCCTCGCCTGGTATCTTCGATATTTTCTGCTTGTACTTGTGGGCTCGCTCCTATCAGCGATGTTGCTGCAGCTTGTGAGCGAGCCTCTGGTGCGGTGGTGCCGGCTGCCGGAGGGATGGGCTTTGGCCATCGCGGGCATCATCATTCTGCTCGCCATTGCCGGATCCGGCTATCTGTTCGGAACACAACTCGCCTCCGAACTTCAGGACGTCTTCAGCCGCGCCGATGCTGCGACACGAACGATTTCCGACGAGTTGCACCAGTCACAACTCGGCCGAACGGCGCTGTCTCATCTGGAGGGAGAAAGTTTTTCTCTTACGTCGTTCCTTAGCAGTCTTGTAACGGTCAGCGCCCATCTGCTGGAGGCCGCTATCTTTACCGTCGCAGCAGGCGTTTATTTGGCTGCGCAGCCGGCCATGTATCGCAAAGGGGCCGCCCAGCTGTTCCCTCCGAAGCGAAGGGCGATGGTCGAAGACACTATCGGCGACATCTGCCGGGCGTTACGCCTATGGCTGCTCGGGCAGGCCATACAGATGTGCCTGATCGGCGCAATCACTACTGCCGCTGTCTGGCTGATCGGGCTCCCCTCGCCCTTCGCATTCATCAGATCGAAGGCGATCTGATCGTTCCGCTGGTCCAGCGGCGGCTGGTATTCGTGCCGCCGGCTGTATTGCTCTTGAGCATCGTCGCGGTCACCGAGATATTCGGCACGATCGGCATCATCTTCGCAGCACCCATCACCGTGATCGCTTTCGTCGCGGTCAAGAAGCTTTACATCCGTGACAGCCTGCGTCAGCCCACGGAGCTGCCAGGCGAGAGCGCGGATGTGAAAGGAACCTAATCGTCAGCTTTCCATTGACGCGGAATATACCCACCCGGTGAGCAATGGAAGTCGCCCTGTCCTTCGGCTGGATGATCCTGGTGTTTTGGTTGATCCTGCGCGCCCACGGCCAGCGCGGCCTGCTTCCCGTGCTGCACCCGGCGGCCGCCCCCATTCGCGATCCGCCAAATATATCGCTCATCATCCCCGCCAGAAACGAGGGTCATAACCTTGCACGTTGTATCGATGGCCTGTTGCGCCAAGACTATCCGCAAGATCGGCTGAACATCATCGTCGTCGACGACAATTCCACCGACGACACGCTTGTGCTGGCCACCTCCCGCGCCTGCGAGTTCGAGCAGCTGAGAGTCATCGAGTGCCCGCCATTGCCTGTAGGGTGGTGCGGAAAGCCGCACGCCTGCTGGCTTGGCGCGAACGCGTCGCGCCCGAACGATGAATGGCTTTGTTTCATTGACGCAGACGTTCAGGCGGAACGCCGGCTGATCACCAGCGCCGTCGCGGCAGCGCGAGCGCAGCAGCTTACTCTCCTGTCGTTGGCGCCGCAGCAGCGATTGGGGAGCTTCGCCGAACGTCTCATCATGCCGTGCGGACTGTTTCTCCTGGCCTTCTCCCAGGACCTCGAAGCCGTCCAGTCGCAGTGCGGATGCAAGGTTACGGCCAATGGGCAATTCATGCTGGTGCGCCGAGGAGCCTATGAATCGGCCGGAGGCCATGCCGCCGTCTGCAACGCGATCTGCGAGGACATTGAACTGGCATTGCGGATCAAGAAGGCCGGCGGACGCGTCCTGCTGCAGGATGGAAAATCGCTGCTTGCGGCTCGGATGTACGCCGGCTGGAGCAGCCTGTGGACGGGCCTCTCGAAGAACATCGTCGAAATGCTGGGTGGGCGGGCGGCGACGCTGGTTACTGCAATATTGGTCCTTCTGCTGTCGTCGGCAAGCATTCTGCTTCCAGTTCTGGATATCGTCGGCTGTGTCGACGGCCACTCGGCCGATTGCATAGCGCTCGTTCCTGCCCTCGCTGGAACGGCAGCAGCCGCGGGCCTGCACATCGCCGGGACGTTCTACTTTCGCATCCCGTTCTGGTACGGCCTGTTGTTTCCGCTCGGATACGCAGTCGGGGCTTGTCTTGCCGTAGACAGCCTCTGGCGTCACTGGCGTGGCAAGATCGTCTGGAAGGATCGGAGCTATATGTGAACCAGCGAGAGCTCCACGCATGGCCGCAGGCCGACCACGAACATGTCAGTCGGATATCGACCGGCACGATCCTCTTCATTCTCAGCGCAGCCGCGATCACGCTCTACGAGTTGCAGCTGGTCCTGATACCGTTCGTGCTTGCAGGGGTGATCAGCTACATCTGCGCGCCGGCAATCTCGTTCGCAAGTGACAGGGCTCACCTGCCCCGCCCACTTGTTTCAACTCTCGCATTCCTGATTCTTCTGGCGTTCGGCGCCATCATTGGCTTCCTCGGAATTCCGCCGCTGGGCCGCGAGCTGGCACGTGTAGCAACTGATTTCCAGGGAACGCTTAGTCGTCTCGCTGAAACCCTTGTCGGCGGCGAGACGGTGAGCTGGCTTGGCCAGCCGATGGACGCACAGCAGCTTGCGGATGCGGTCGGTAGGGCCATCCGCGACTGGACCGGCAATGCGCGCGTACTTTCCGCTATGGCAGGCACCGTTTTGGTGGGCGGCTTCGGCCTCTTGCTGACGCTCGTTCTGCTGTTCTTCTTCATGGTCACCGGACCATCGGTCGTACGCGGACTGCTGTGGCTCGTTCCACCGGGCCAGCGACCGTTGATCGAGGATCATATTCTCTTACAGCTTGATCCGGTCCTGAGGCGCTATTTCATTGGCGTCGTCGCAGTCGTGTGTTTTGCCGCAGCGTTTGCCTATGCCGGCCTCGGGCTCGTACTTGGAGTTCCGCACGCGGTATTCCTTGCCCTGGTAACCGGTATCCTGGAAGCGGTACCGATCGTAGGTCCGGCAGTAGCGGCGACCACCGCGGGCCTCGTGGCTATCCAGCACAATTCCGGATTGGGCGCGATCATTGAATACGCGATCTATCTCACAGCGCTGCGACTTTCCATCGATCAGCTGTTCGGGCCGCTCGTGCTGGGCGCGGCCGGCCGCGTGCATCCCGCGCTCGTTATCTTTTGCTTTCTGGCTGGAGGCGCGCTGTTCGGCGTGGTCGGCGTAATCATCGCCGTACCAGTCGCAGTCGCGGTCAAGGCAACGCTCGCGACCCTCTATGACGAGCCCTTGAGCGGGATTCCATTGCGAAGAAACAGACCTGCGGAGACAGATCATGCTGCGAAATCGTCTCCTTGACTTCATGCGCGCCCGGTTCGGCAATGAAGCTCCGCCGGTGCGGCTGGTGTTTCCCGACGCCGACGCCTTCGACTTTGCGCCCGATCCTGCGGTCACGATCACCTTTCATTCAGCGGAGCCGCTCAAGGCGCTGCTGAGAGGAGACTTCACTCGCGCGGCAGATGCCTACGTTGCCGGCCGGATCTCGGTCGATGGGCCGATCGAGATGGTTCTGAAGGTGGGAATTGCGCTGGCCGAGAAACTTGGAAGATCGCCCGCCCTGCATGGATTGGCCCGCATCGCCGCCCTCCTGCCGGCGGCGAACTCCAAAAGCCGAGATGCGGCCAATATCAGCCATCACTACGATGTGGGGAATGAGTTTTACCGTCTCTGGCTCGATCGCCGGATGGTCTACTCCTGCGCCTACTTTCATTCCGGAAATGAGGACATTCACACAGCTCAGGAGCAGAAGCTGGATCATCTTTGCCGCAAGCTGCTTCTCCGGCCCGGCGAACGACTGCTCGACATCGGCTGCGGCTGGGGCGGCCTGTTGCAGTGGGCAGCCAGGCGATACGGCGTCAGCGGCGTCGGAGTGACCTTGAGCGAGCAACAATATTCAAGCGCGCGCGAAGCTGTGGCTTTGTCCGAGCTCGCCCATCTGATCGAAATTCGCCGGCAGCACTATCTGGATATCGGGGATTCCGAGGGCTTTGACAAAATTGTCTCCGTTGGAATGTACGAGCACGTCGGCTTGCGCAACCTGCCCTCCTATTTCCAGGCGGTCGCGGGGTTGCTGCGGCCGGGCGGCATATTTCTCAATCACGGCATCGTTTCGACCGATGCGGCCGGCCGCCCACGCGGCCCTCCCGGCGGCGGCTTCATCGATCGCCACGTGTTTCCGGGCGGCGCAGTGCCGCATCTTTCCCGCGTTTTGATCGAGTTGTCACAAGCGGGCCTTGAATTCGCAGATGCTGAAGATCTCCGACCCCATTATGCACTCACCCTGCAGCACTGGAGCCGGCGTCTGGAAGACAGCCGTGATCGGGCAATTCTGACGGCTGGTCCCGAAGTGTTTCGGATTTGGCGCGTCTTTCTGGCGGGCATGGCCTACGCCTTTGATCACCGTTGGCTCTCGGTCGCGCAGGTGCTGTCCTTCAAAGCCTCATCGAACGGGGAGGTCCAGCGCCCCTGGACACGCGAGTATCAATACCAGGACGTCACCTCCTTCGGGGAAACCAGACCTGTTCAATTCGCCAAAAAGCTCGACTGGACCTAGTCCCGGCCATTAACCCAGGTCCTGTCCATCGCTGTCAGGCCACTGGAAGAGTGCGAAACTGATTACGTAAATGACGGTTCATGACGATGTTGAATGCCCTCGTTTCGATCATCGACAAGACACTCCGCGCCAGGCTCGAAATATTCGAGTACAGCGACTGCCCCGATTGCATCTTTCGGGTGCAACTTGTGACAATCGCGAACGACATTGCTCTGTCGGATGGGACGCGCCTGCCTGCAGACAGCCGGCTCGTAAACCTGCATCTCTGGAACGAGCACGTTCCGCCATTTCCCGCTCGAGGCCCAACGCTTGGCTGGGCACGGCGAATCTCTCGCGATCTTGAAATCTCTCTCGGGGAGCTCGCCGCCTTCCTTGCAAGCAGTCGCGCCCTCAAGGACGTAGCAGCCATCGGAGCAACCATGATGTTCGGTTCGACCGAGCAAACCGAGCTCATCGCACATCTTGCCGAACGGTATGGCTTTGTTCGTGCCCTCGATCCTCCGGCCAGCCACTCCATTGCACAAAGGCTGCATCTGGTAGGCGAAAGCATCCTGATCTCGATGATCGTGCTATCGCACAATCCGGCGGCGTTTAGGCTCGATCGCTTCGCCCGCGACCACGTGCCGGTCTACCTTCACCGCGCGGAACTCATGAGACGCTTCGGCGCGCCCAACGGAGCTGCATCAGCCCATTAGCCGAGCGCCATGCGGCCGATCCCAAGTCCTGGCTCAGCTCCGGACGATGGCAGGTAGCCATGGCTGCTGAACCAAGCAATCGCGTCGCTCAAAGCCTCCATATGCGGCCGCGCTCGATATCCGAGCTCCCGCTCTGCCTTGCGTGACGTAAAGAACATCTTGTGCCTGGCAAGGCGAACCCCGGCCCAGGTGGCAAGCGGCTCCTTACCCGTCAGCAACGCCTGCACCTCCCCGGCGACCGCGACTGGCGCCGCCGCGTACCATGGTATCCGATATCTCGGAGAGTTGCGCCCCACCAAGGCGGCAATCTCGGCCAGCATCAGCGAGAGCGATATATTTTCGCCGCCAAGAATATAGCGTTCGCCAATCACGCCTCGACGCAGCGCCGCCAGATGTCCGCTCGCGACATCATCAACGTGCACGACATTCAGTCCGGTGCCGACATAGGCCGGAATTCGGCCCGACGCAGCTGCGACGACGATCTGTCCCGTTGGCGTCGGCCGGACATCGCGCGGTCCGATCGGTGTCGACGGATTGACGACGATCGCGGGAAGCCCATGCTGACGAATCATGTCGAAGACCAATCGTTCTGCGATCACCTTGCTCCGCTTATAGGCTCCAGTCGCGCGGCGAAGCGGCAAGTTTGCCGCTTCATCGGCAGGCGTGCCATCCTCTCCGCAGTCCAGCGTCGCCACGCTGCTGGTATAGACGATCCGCTCTATCCCAGCCCGCAGAGCCGCTTCCATCGGGTTGCGCGTTCCCGCGACATTGGTCGTCATAACGCCAGCACCGTCCCAAAGTGAAAGCCTGTAATCGGCCGCCACATGAAGCAAATATCGGCATCCCGCGCATGCCGAGTCGAGCGAGGCGCTTCTCCTTAAATCGCCCTCGACGAAATGCCCGCCATGTACCGTCAAATCCTCATATCGGCTATTGGGCGAACCAACGCCTTAACATGGAAGCCCTCGCGTAGCAGTTCACGGAGTACGGCAGATCCAACGAAACCGCTTGCGCCGGTAAGCAGTACCTCCGCAGACTTTGTCATCCGAGTTCTCCCCGGGTAATGCCGAGTCATTCACTACAGTTCGATCGCGTGCACGCTGGCGCCCAGAACGTCGGAGCAATACTGAAGGGCTTTGCGAGCCAGCAGCCAGTCGGCCGAAAGCCTGAGCACGTCGAGCGTATCGCAAGGGCGCTCAAGCAACATCCGGCTTAACCGCCATCGACTGATCTCGCCGTGGCTGGATACGCAGGCAAGAGCTGTCGGCGAGACGTTGCGCCCTACCCCGTCGATCACGACACGAAGAGCAACAAACCGTAGAGCGTTCGCCGCGGCCAACTGCGCGATAACATGAGATTCCATGTCCGCCGCCAATGCTCCGGATCGAATCCGGAGATCGCCACGCGATGCACTGACTGATACTGGAATATCGATTCCGACTATCGGCCCGTACACGGCAGTTGGAATGGCGGAAAGGAGCCACGCTGACCAAATATCATCCGTCGAGATATTCCCGCTCGGCGCGACGACCTCCGACCCGACTACGATATCGCCAGACCGCAAGTCGGGACACAGCGCTCCCGAGACGCCGTAACTCACGATTCTTCGGCAACCATCCTTGGCGACGCGGCCGATGAATTCAGAGAGGTCGGCGACTTCCGGCTCCCAGCTCTCTCTTTCAAACTGTCGCTCGATCAGCTCCGCCTCGAGCGCAAGAGCCGCGCAAATGAGCGCCCGGCCCGCTTCAGCGGCCGTCCTAGGACCTCGATGAAGCCTCGTTATCGGCATCTCAGGAAAAGCTCACGAATAGGAAGTCGACCAATTCCGGCGCGCGATCTAATCCCCAAGCTACCTCCGATCGCTGCTACACCGTGACCGGCAGCTCATCTCCATACGCAGGAGAACTGAGAACGTTGCTAAGATAACAACGGACGGTTGAACCGTCCCCGAACCAGCTTAACCTGTGTTACAGCCAGCTACGTCAATCGGCATGGCTTTCGTCCATTAGGAACGGTCAGCTTCTGCTCACGTTCGAATCATTGAGCTGCACGCAGCGCGCTCCCAGCCACCCCTCCGATCGCCAAGTGTGCAGCATAGTCTTTCGTCGAACATCGGTTGCGGCTCCTGCGCTCCCCGTGAGCCACCGATTCGACGCTGTCCGATAAGGCAAGCCAATAGATGATGCCCCACCTCAACGAGACCACGCATGTTCTGAGCCAAATCTGCATCGTCGGATCTATTCTTGGCATCGCCTATAACATTCTCGCCGCGATCCTGGCATCGCGATTCAACAGGCCTTCAGGCCTGGATCTCCAATCATCGAGACCGGTTACGATATTGAAGCCGCTGCACGGAAGCGAGCCCGGCTTGTTTCCGCGACTCCTTTCACTCTGCAGACAGCGGCACGGAGGAAAAATACGAATCATCTGCGGTACGCAGCAAGTGGCCGATCCCGCAAATCAAGTCGTTCGACTGTTGCAGAGGCTTCACCCGGCGATGGCGATCGATCTCGTTACTGATGACCGATCGCGCGGCGAGAATCCGAAAGTTTCCAATCTCGTCAATTTAGAAGGAAAGATTCGCCACGGGATCGTCGTCCTGTCCGACAGCGACATAGCCGTCGAGGATCAGTTCGTTGGACGCGTCGTTGCCGAACTCGAAAATCCACGGATCGGAGCGGTCACCTGTCTCTATTATGGGATCGCGGCGGGCGGCGTCTGGGCTCAGATGTCAGCGATGAACATAAACGCGCAATTTCTACCCAACGTTCTTATCGCGCTGACTTTTGGCGCCGCCAAACCTTGCTTCGGCTCCGCGATTGCGATGCGCGAGGAGGTACTCAAGCGCATCGGTGGCCTTGAACCATACCTGGACGAGCTTGCGGACGATTATGCAATCGGCCGCTCAGTTCGCGCCGCCGGATTGGATGTGGTGGTCCCACGCTGGACAGTCGGGCACGTCTGCTTTGACCGCAGCTTCCGCTCGTTCTGGGAACACCACATGCGGTCGTCCCGAACCATTCGTTCGATCGATCCCGTCGGTTATGTCGGGACCATCTTCATGCATTCGGTAATGCTTGCCCTGCTCGCCGTGCTGACCGGCGCACAGCACGCGATTGCCTTGCCCGCGCTCGCCTTTGTCAGTCGTGCCATCCTGAACTTTAGCATCGAACGCGCCTTCCATCTCGAGCGGAGCGAGCTATGGCTTCTGGTGCTGCATGACGCAATCTCATTTGCGGTGTTCGTGTGCAGCTTCTTTAGCGCCGCGGTCGAGTGGCGCGGCCAGAACTACCGGATATTCCATGACGGCACTATCGAGAAGGACAGCTTCGACTAGCACGCGAGCATGACGTCCGGCCGTGCCACGGTGCCGGTGAGCGATCGCTAGTTTCCACCGACAGGCGGCGTCGGCTCGTCGAAGTCCTGCCTCGCCCCGTCATCCGGGACAAACAATTAGGAACGGTTCTATGATCCTTGATTTGGTTAATCGAGCAGATCGCTCCGGACGGTGAAAGATCGAGCCGAAGTCTCCGGTTCAACGTCTCATCGACAATAGCCCGACAATCGCAAGCTGCAGAAACGAGCCTGCATTTGAGGCTGCTTTTCTCAAGGAGGCCATCATGTCTCAAGCATCTCAGGTAACCAGTTTCCCAAAGCGCGAGACCTGGACGAAGTCGGGACCCGTAACGTCCCACCTGCCGCAGGACGAGATCGAAGTTCTGGAAAAGCGCGCGGCCGCCACGGTCGCAGATCCGGCGCCGCTGGGGTTTTGGGGCTTTGCGACCGGGACGTGGATCACCGGAACTATCCTCGCCGGCGTGTTTCCCGCTACCGCCCTGACGGCGACCATACCGGTGCTGCTGGTCTTCGCGGGGCTAACCCAGTTCATTGCCGGTCTGTTTACATTTCGCCGCGGAAACATATTGAGCGCGACAGCGTTTTGCTCGTTCGGCGCCTTCAACGTCCTGACCGCTCTGCTGTTCGGCCTGCAATCCGTCAACAAGCTCGCGACGACCGGTGATCCCGCAATTCTGCAAGGCTTCGTGCTGGAATCATTCGCCTTCATTGCGCTGGCACTTACGGTTGCGGCGCTGCGAACCAACGCCGCGCTGGTACTGACACTCGCGCTGCTCTCGGCGGGATACGCCCTCGTCGGCATAGCCAACCTCACGAACTCGGTCGGCAGCGGCACCTTTGGCGCCATCGGCAATATCGGTGGCTGGGTGTTGGTCGCCTCCGCATTCTTCGCCTACTACATCGGAATGGCGATTGTCGTGAACTCCAGCTGGAATCGCACAGTGTTTCCGGTTGGAGGCGAGGCGTGAGGCGATCTCGAATGCGCGGGCTCAGTCGAGCCGTTCGGACGGCGGAATGCGAGAGGAGAACATCGAATGATCGTATCGCGTCGTAGCTTCAGCGCGGTGGCTGCAACCGGACTTCTGGTCGCGGGCAGCGCCCGTGCAGCAGTATTGGGCAACCCTGACAATCCTCCCCAGGGACCAGACGCGATCAAGTCAAATCCGCACAGCAGTAGCGATCCCGGACCCAGGAACGAGATCCTGGGAGGCCAACTGCCTAGCAGCGAGATGCCGCCTTCAACCGATCACGGCGACGTCGAGAATTTCTGGTTTCCGTTCGATGCAGCCAATCGGAGGGTGCAGGAAGGGGGCTGGGCACGTCAGGTCACGGTGAAAGAGCTTCCGATCGCCAAGACGCTCGCTGGGGTCAACATGCGCCTGACAGCGGGAGGCGTTCGCGAATTACATTGGCACTTGCCAGCGGAATGGTCCCTTATGCTCTACGGCAACGCCCGCATCACCGGCTTCGATCAGGATGGACGCAGCTTCGTTGCCGATGTTGGCCCGGGAGATCTCTGGAATTTTCCCTCTGGCATTCCGCATTCGATCCAGGGTTTGGGACCCGACGGCGCCGAATTCCTGCTGGTCTTCGACGACGGAAGTTTTTCCGAATTCAGCACGTTTCTGCCGTCGTCCTGGATGGTTCACACCCCTCTTGAAGTGTTGGCGAAGAACTTCAGTCTTCCGCCTAAGGCCTTCGAACCTATGCCACTGCATGAACTGTATATTTTTCAGGCCCCGCTTCCCGGCGCGCTGAGCGAAGACCAGAAGGCAGCTTATGGCAAGCAGGGCAACACACCCGAGTCTTTCAGCTTTTCAATACTCAAGCAGGCGCCGACCTTCAGCTCGCAACATGGCGAGGTGCGCATCGCCGATTCCCGGAATTTCCCGATTGCGTCGACGATCGCGGCGGCGCACGTCGTCGTCCATCCGGGCGCGATGCGCGAAATGCATTGGCACCCGAACGCGGACGAATGGCAATACTACATCAGCGGCAGCGGCCGCATGGGCGTTTTTGCGGCCGGTCAGAATGCTCGCACGCGGGATTTCCGCGCCGGCGACGTCGGCTACGTCCCGCGCTCGATGGGCCATTACATCGAAAACACCGGCAGCACCAACCTGATCTTCCTGGAGGTATTCCGGAGC
>Ga0310811_10005769_pt1 | contig 15729 bp, 16 predicted proteins | sample YCmetagenome_FD_207642 | JGI IMG/M metagenome (GOLD analysis project Ga0310811, IMG submission 207642) | Soil microbial communities from experimental microcosm in Duke University, North Carolina, United States - YC | ecosystem: Engineered > Artificial ecosystem > Soil microcosm > Unclassified ...
GCCCATATTGTAATGCACTGTGGGCAGCACCGGGATCGGCTCCTTGGTCACGTCCACGCCGGCGAAGATGCGCGCGGACTCCGAGATGCCGGGCAGGCGCTCATGAATGATCTTGGGATCCAGATGCGACAGATGCAGGTGGATATGGTCCTTGTTGGGCCCGACGCCGCGGCCTTCGCGGACTTCCATGGTCATCGCGCGGGCAACCACGTCGCGTGACGCCAGATCCTTGGCATTGGGGGCATAGCGCTCCATGAAGCGCTCGCCTTCCGAGTTGGTGAGATAGCCGCCTTCGCCGCGCACGCCCTCGGTGATCAGGACGCCCGCGCCGAAGATGCCGGTGGGATGGAATTGCACGAACTCCATGTCCTGCAGCGGCAGGCCGGCGCGCAGCACCATGGCGTTGCCGTCACCGGTCTGGGTATGGGCGCCGGTGCAGGAGAGATAGGCGCGGCCATAGCCGCCGGTGGCCAGGATCACCTTGTGGGCGCGGAAGCGGTGGATGGCGCCATCGTCCAGATTCCAGGCCATGACGCCGCGGCAGGCGCCGTCTTCCATGATCAGGTCGAGGGCGAAATATTCGATGAAGAAATTCACCTCATGCTTCACGCACTGGCCGTAGAGCGTATGGAGCATGGCATGGCCGGTGCGGTCGGCGGCGGCGCAGGTGCGCTGCACGATGCCCTTGCCGAAATTGCTGGTCATGCCGCCGAAGGCGCGCTGGTAGATCTTGCCTTCCTCGGTGCGGGAGAAAGGCATGCCGAAATGCTCGAGCTCATAGACCGCATCGGGTGCGTTGCGGCAGAGATATTCGATGGCGTCCTGATCGCCCAGCCAGTCCGAGCCCTTGACGGTGTCGTACATGTGCCAGCGCCAATTGTCTTCGCCCATATTGCCCAGGCTGGCGGCGACGCCGCCCTGCGCCGCCACGGTGTGGCTGCGGGTGGGGAAGACCTTGGTGATACAGGCGGTCTTCAGGCCCCGCTGCGCGCATTCGAGCGTGGCGCGCAGACCCGCGCCGCCCGCGCCGACCACGACGACGTCGAAAGTATGGTCCACAATAGTGTAGGCGGGCATTTCGGATCCTATAGGGCGGTGATGCGCACGATGGCGACCAGGCTGGCCGCGCCAACGGCGATGATGGCAAAGCGCACGATCAGCAACAGAAAAATCTTCATGCCGGGTGTATGGATGTAATCGTCAATCACCACCTGCAGGCCGAGATAGGTGTGCCAGAGCGAGAAGCCGACAAAGGCGCCCATCAGGATGGCGTTCCAGGGATGGGCCAGAAACTGCAGCGCGGTGACTTCGCTGGTGCCCGAGAGGCCCAGAATCACATACAGGAACCAGAGCGACAGCGGGATCAGCGCCACGGCGGTGACGCGCTCATGCCAGAAATGGCCGGTGCCGGAATGGGAGGCGCCCAGGCCCTGCACCTTGTGCAATGGGGTCTGTCCCGTGCTCATCTCAGATAGCCTCCATGGCCCGTCCAGCTGAGGCCGAAAATCGCCACCGCGCCGATCACCGACAGCGCCAGGATGATCACGCTGTTGCGTTCGGCGGTGCGCTTTTCGAAGCCATAGCCCAGGTCCCAGGCCAGATGCCGGACGCCGTTGAGGAAGTGATAGACCAGCGACCAGGTGAGGCCCAACAGCACCAGGGCCCCGATGGGCGTGTCGGAGATGGCATGGAAAGCCTGCCAGCCCTCCGGCCCGTTAGAGACGGACACCAGCCACCAGGCCAGCACGATTGCGCCCAGCGCCAGGCCGACGCCCGTCACCCGATGGGTGATGGAGGTCATCATGGTGACCGGCCAGCGATAGATGGTGAGATGGGGAGAAAGCGGGCGCGGGCTCGCCACGGGGCGCTGCGGATTATCCGCCATGGAGGGAAGGCCTTCCGGAAAACTCGAAACGGAGGGCGAGTTTAGGGGTGGAAACCATGCAGTCAACCGCGGTTCCTGAAGCCCTGCTATCGCTTTAATCCACGGCTTGCGGCAAATTCCCGCGCGGTGGGGCAAATGCGCGAATCACGGGTGAGGACAGGACTTCGGGCGCTTCCCGCCAAGCCCGTCCGGGGCGCGGGCGCGGTGGCCGCCGGGCTTGCCATCCTGAGCGTGATGTTCCTGTCGGCGGCCGTCTGGAACGGCTTTCCCCTGATTTTTTACGACACCGGCGCCTATATCCTGGAAGGGCTGGGCCACGTCTTTTTGGTGGAGCGCGCGCCGGTTTATGCCGAGCTGCTGTTTCTTGCAGGCGGCGATTTCAGCCTTTGGCCTATCGTCGTCCTGCAGGCGCTGATGATCAGCTACCTGATCCTGGAAGTGGCAAGGGCCGAGGTGCCCGATCTCAGTCTTCTGGGGCTCAGCATGATCGGCGCGGTACTGTCGCTTTTCACCGGCATCGCCTGGTATGCCGGCCAGGTCGAGCCGGACATCTTCACGCCGATGGTGATCCTAGGCGGCTGGCTGCTGCTGTTCCGCAGCGACCGGCTGGGCAAGGCAGCCTCGCGTTGGGTGCTGGGAATTGTCGCCCTGGCGGTCGCCGCCCATCCATCGCATCTGGGTCTTCTGGGCGGCCTGCTGATTGCCGCCTTGCTGGTCAAGCTCGCGCGGCGCTGGGGGCCGCGTTTGCCGCGGCCCGACCTGAAGCGCGGCGTGGTGGCGCTGGTGTCGGCACTGGCGCTGATCGTGGCGGGCAACTTCGTGCTCACCGGCAATTTCTTCATCAGCAAGTCGGGTTCGGTCTTTCTGTTCGCGCGGCTGATGCAGGACGGCATCGTACAACGGCTGCTGCGCGACACCTGTCCGCCGGCGGGCGATGCCAAGTGGCGGCTTTGCGCCTACAAGAACCGTCTGCCGCACAATGCCAATGCCTGGCTGTGGGGCGAGCGCAGCGGCTTTCACGCCCTGGGCGGCTTCGCCAGCAAGGACCAGCAGGAGGAAGACGCCCGCATGATCGGGATGAGCCTCAGGCGTTATCCGCTGATGCATCTGCGCACGGCGGCTACCGACTCGGCTCTGCAGTTTTTCCAGTTCAAGACCGGCGACGGCATTGAGCCGCAGCTCTCCATCCTGGAACCGAACTTCCGCCGCATGATCCCCGAGCAGTTGCCGGCTTATCTTGAGGCGCGCCAGCAGCACGGTCTGATCCGTTTCAAGACATTGAACCTGATTCATGTGCCAGTGGGGACGATGTCTTTGCTGGGCCTGCTGCTGTTGCTCCAGCGCGGGGCGGTGCGGCGAGCCTGGGACGAGGCCAGTCTGCCGGCCCTGGTGCTGCTGGGATTGATCGGCAATGCCGTCATTTGCGGCACTTTTTCCAACCCCCATGACCGGTACCAGTCCCGCATTGTCTGGCTGCCCACTTTGGTGCTTTTGCTGGCCGTCACCAGAGACCGCCGTGCCTTGCAGCCGGTGCCAGAATCCGGCACTTAATCTCATGGCCAGGCCCGTTCTGATAGCTCCTTCAATCCTTTCCGCTGACTTCTCAAAGCTGGGGGCGGAGATCGAGGCCATTGAGGCCGCCGGGGCCGACTGGATTCATGTGGACGTGATGGACGGCCATTTCGTGCCCAACATCACCATCGGCGCCCAGGTGGTGAAGGCGCTTAGGCCTCACGCCAAAAAACCGTTCGACGTCCATCTGATGATTGCGCCGGTGGATCCCTATCTGGAAGCCTTCGCCGAGGCGGGGGCCGACGGCCTGACCGTGCATCCCGAGGCCGGGCCGCATATTCACCGCACCCTTCAGCACATCAGGAAACTTGGGAAACGTCCTGGTGTCGTGCTCAATCCCGGCACGCCGATCGATGCGCTCGACAATCTGATGGATCTGGTGGACCTGATCCTGATCATGAGCGTCAATCCCGGCTTCGGCGGCCAGACCTTCATCGAAAGCCAGCTCAAGAAGATCGAGGCCGCGCGCCAGCGCATTGACGATACCGGCCGTGATATCGCGCTGGAGGTGGATGGCGGGATCACGCCCGAAACAGCCAGGCGCGCCATCGCCGCCGGCGCCACGGTGCTGGTCGCCGGCACCTCGGTGTTCCAGGGCGGTCCGCCGAAATATGCAGCGAACATCCAGTCCCTGAGAGGCTGATATGCGGGGCGAAATGCTGCCGCTGTTGCAGGATATGGGCCGGGTGGTTATCACCCGCGCCGCGGCGCCCGTCCGCATCTGGTGGCGGCGCAACTGGTTCTATCGCCGCCTGCTCAAGGGGCCTCTGGCCGACCGCCTGGTCTTTGAGCCCTGGGATGGTACGCCTCGCCGGCTGGAAGAGGCCGACGGCCTGCTGCGTGGCCGCTTCCGCTTTTATGGCACACAACTCGATGTGCCCGAGGGCGCCTCGGTCTTCGATCTGCCTGCGCCCAATCGGGACTGGGAGGAGGCGCTGCACAGCTTTGCCTGGCTGCCGGCGCTGTCCAATGCGGGCGGCGACAATGCGCGGCGCCTGGCGACCAATCTAATCGGCCAGTGGATCGAGCGCTATCGCATCTATTCCGAACCGGCCTGGTTGCCGCACATCATGGCGAGCAGGCTGGCGGCCATTTTCAGTCATGCGCGGCTGGTGATCCTCAATTCCGAGATGACCTGGCGGTCGCGGCTGTTCGTGTCCCTGCGCGAACAGTCCCGCATGCTGGAGCGCATTGCGGACGAGGCGCCGGACGGCCTGCCGCGGCTGGAAACGGCCGCGGTACTAGCGCTGTCGGGCATCTGCCTGAATGACAGTCCCAAGCGCCGCGACGCGGGCCTGGCGATGCTGGAACAAGAGAGCGAGCGCCAGATCCTGCCGGATGGCGGTCATGTCAGCCGCTCGCCCGAGGCGCTGCTGTCCGCCTATCACCATCTTGTCATGGTGCTGGAAGGCCTGACCGCCACCAACGAGGAGCCGCCGCACGCCCTGCGCAATGCCCATGATCGCATGGCGCCCATGCTGCGTTTTTTCCGCCATGGAGATGGCGGCATGGCGCTGTTCAACGGCGGAGCGGAAGGCGATCCGCGCATGATTGCGGGCCTGTTGGCGCGCGACGATGTGCGCGGCCAGCCTTTCCATCATGCCCGTCACAGCGGCTATCAGCGCCTGACGGCGGGACGCAGCTTGCTGGTCCTGGATTGCGGCAAGACACCGGAGGGCGCTTTCTCGCTGGCGGCCCACGCCGGCGCGGGCGCTTTCGAGTTCTCCTCCGGCCCCGACCGGATCATCGTCAATTGCGGCGTGGCTGGCCCCGGCAATGAAGCCTGGAGCGGAGCGCTACGCGCCACCGCGGCTCATTCCACTCTCACCCTGGCGGATACCTCCAGCGCCCGCGTCCTGCCCCCCGGGCTGATGCGCGATCTGTTGGGTCCGCGGCTGCTGGATGGGCCGGTGGCGCCTGTCTCGCGGCGGGTGGAAACGGCCCAGGGCTGGAGCGTGGAGGCCATGCATGACGGCTATGTTGAAGCCTTCGGCCTCAGGCATGAGCGCCAGATCACCCTGTCGCCACAGGGGCTGATGGTGACGGGACGCGACCGGCTGGTGCCAGAAACCGGCAGCCGAAGCCGGCCGGCCGGCAGTCTTTCCTATGCCGTGCGTTTTCACATCCATCCCGATGTGCGGGTGTCGCGTCTGGATGGCGGCGGCATCCTGCTCAAGCTGCCGAGCGGTGAGGGCTGGCGGTTCCGGTCCGGCGGCGGCCATCTGGAGCTTGAGGAAAGCGTCTATCTGGGCGGGCCGACGGTGCGGCGAACCGAACAGCTGGTGGTGAGCGGAATCACCAAGGATGCGCCCGCCGAAATCGCCTGGGTGTTCGAGCATGTTTCCTGACGGGGCGAATCCTCACGCTTTTGGTGCAAATCTGGGCGGCCAATTGCAGGGTTGTTGACAGTCTTGGCGCTGGCTATGGTCCAGGGAAATAGCGCAAATCACTTCGGTTTATCATTGGGGTTTCAGGAGTTTTCATGGTCGAGTTCGTGCTGCCCAAGAACAGCCGGGTGAAGAAGGGCAAGGTCTGGCCGGCCGAAAAAGCGGCCAGCGGCAAGAAGCCCAAGCGCACCAAGGAATTCAAAGTCTATCGCTACAATCCGGACGCGGGCGACAACCCGACAGTCGACACCTATACGGTGGACCTGGACAGCTGCGGCCCGATGGTCCTGGACGCGCTGATCAAGATCAAGAACGAGATCGATCCGACCCTGGCCTTCCGCCGCTCCTGCCGCGAGGGCGTGTGCGGCTCCTGCGCCATGAACATTGCGGGCGGCAACACATTGGCCTGCACCAAGGCGATCAACGACTGTTCCGGCGCCGTCAGTGTTTATCCCCTGCCGCACATGCCGGTGGTGAAGGATCTGGTGCCGGACCTCACCAACTTCTACGCGCAATATTCCTTCATCCAGCCCTTCCTCAAGACCAAGACGGCGGAGCCGGAAAAGGAATGGAAACAGTCGCCGGAAGACCGCGCCAAGCTGGACGGTCTTTATGAGTGCATTCTCTGTGCCTGCTGTTCGACCTCGTGCCCCAGCTATTGGTGGAATTCCGAGCGCTATCTCGGTCCCGCCGCGCTGCTGCAGGCTTATCGCTGGCTGGCCGACAGCCGGGACGAGGAGACCGGCGAGCGGCTGGACGATCTGGAAGATCCCTTCCGCCTTTATCGCTGCCACACGATCATGAACTGCGCCAATACCTGCCCCAAGGGGCTCAATCCCGCGGCGGCGATCGGCGAGATCAAGCAGATGATGGTCAAGCGGAAGACTTGAGCGCCTGATGTTTCCTGAACGGCTGACCAAGGGCTACCGTGCTTTTCTGGAAGGGCGGTTTGTGGTGGAGCGCGGCCGCTACCAGAATCTGGCGGGATCGGGCCAGAGTCCCTCGATCATGGTGATCGGCTGCGTCGACAGCCGGGTGTCGCCGGAAGTGATCTTCGACGCCGCCCCCGGCGAAATCCTGGTGGCGCGCAATGTCGCCAATCTGGTGCCGCGGTATGAGCCGCCATCGGAGGAAGATCCAAGCCACCAGCACGGCACCAGCGCCGCGCTGGAATTCGCCGTGCGTGCTTTGAAGGTGCGCCACATCGTGGTCTTGGGCCATGCCTTCTGCGGCGGCATCAAGGCCTTTACCAGTCACGAGGCCCCGCTCACGGTCAGCGACTTCATCGGCCGCTGGATGAGCCAGGTCGCGCCGGCCGCGGAAGGCCTCGGACCCCGCGACGGAGAAGGCGAGGAAGGCTATCTGCGCAAGCTGGAATTCGCCTCCGTTGAGCTCAGCCTCAAGAACCTGATGAGCTTTCCCTTCGTGAAGGCGGCCGTGGAAGCGGGCGAACTGGAACTGCACGGCGCCTATTTCGGCGTCGCCTCAGGGCGGCTCTTGGTGCGGGACAGAAAGACTGGCCAGTTCGAGCCGGTGTAGGTTCGACTGTTCCCAACATGTCATGGCCCACCGGAGTGTGGGCCATCCGTGAGACCGGAAAAGCAAAAGCCCCAGTGGGGCTTTTGCCCGGTCGAACGCCCGCGAAGCGGGCCTGCCGCTCGCTCAAGCTCGCGGCGTTCGCTTCTTTCGCAAGTCCACTGGACTTGCTCACCCGCTTTGCGGGCCGCAGCGAACGGGTGGCCCGCATTCGCGGGCCATGACACCAGGGATTAAGCGCTCTTGGCTTCCAGCCGCCGCCAGAGCAGGGCGCCCGCGAGCTGGGCCAGCCAGCCATGGGGGTTGGCGCCCACGGCCTTGATCACCATCTGCACCAGCTTGTCGATATGTTTGCGGTGGTAGGCGGCCATGCTGGCCTTGCTGGCGAGCTTGGAGAATTTCTTGCGATCGTAGGGGTTTGCCGCTTCCTGCTCAGGCGGCACGTTAGCGCAGTAAAAGGAATAAGCGAGCTCGTCATCGTCGCTTTCCCGCACCCGGCCGACAGCAATGGAGAGCTTCTTCCAGAAGCCCAGCTCGGGCTCCGGCTGGGCCTGCTGGATATCGTAGAACAGCTTGTAGTGGCGGTACTCGTCGGCGGCGATGCGGCCGGCGATTTCCTGTAGGACCGGCTCTTCGCTGGCGTCCCGGATGGCCGAGTAATAGGAGGAGGTTCCCGATTCCACCACGCAGCGGGCGATCATCTCGCCCCGGCGCGAGCCGCGCACGGAGGCCTCTTCCGCATCATTGAAATGGGCAGGGGTATAGCCCTTGCGGAAGCGGGCAAAGGCTTCCTCGAGCTTGAAGGAGGGATCGGCCATCTCGGCCCAGCGGCCCAGGGCGCGGCCATGCTGGGCTTCTTCCCGGCCCCATTGCTCGATGGCGGCGATGGTTTCGGGGCCGGCGCTGGCAAAGATCCGCTTCAAATAAGTGACGTAATCCGGTGCGTTATATTCCACCAGGGCGGCGGCCTTGACCGTGGCCAGCAACAAGGGTTCGACCCTTGTGGGGTCGAACAGCGACCAGTGGACGTCGTCCATGGTCCAGCCCTGCTTGTAGACGGGCGCAACCGTCATGGTGGTAAAGGCTCTCCCCGGGCCTGCCGCGGCCCGATATATAGCAAATGCGGAACCTGCCGCCAAAGTGGCAGTTGTTCCCGCAGTTTAGCCTGTGGATGCTTTAAAAGGCGGCTCTGACGGTGGTTAGCAAAAGCTCCTGCGAAGCTTTTGCCCGGCCGAACGCCCGCGTCAGCGGGCGCGTAGACTCAGAACGCTGCCCTCACAAGCTTCAAATCGTCCACCAGCTGGGCGGCTTTGAGCCGCTCCTCGTCGGTCTTGGCGGCGATCTCGTCATCCTGGGCGTCGGCGATGCGCTGGTCCAGCACCGCCAGGTCCAGCTCGGTCATGGGGATGGCTTCCTCGGCCAGCACCGTGATCTTGGCGGGACCGATCTCGGCAAAACCGCCGCGGATGAAATAGCGGTCATCCTTGCCGTCCACGGCCACGTCAATCATGCCGGCGCGCAGGGTGGAGACGAGGGGCGCATGGCCCGCCATCACGCCCATATAACCTTCCGTGCCGGGGACGGTGACCATGTCGGCACTGGCCGACAGCAGCAGCCGCTCCGGCGAGACCAGGTCGAAGGCGATCTTTGCGGCCATGATCAGGCGGCCTTGGCGCTAGTCTCGGCCGCCATCTTCTGGGCCTTGGCGGCGACTTCCTCGATGGCGCCGACCATGTAGAAGGCCTGCTCCGGATACTGGTCGCACTCGCCGTCCACGATCGCCTTGAAGCTGCGGATGGTGTCGGCCAGCTCCACGAACTTGCCGGGCGAGTTGGTGAACTGTTCGGCCACAAAGAAGGGTTGAGACAGGAAGCGCTGAATCTTGCGGGCGCGCGCCACCGTCAGCTTGTCCTCTTCCGACAGTTCGTCCATGCCCAGGATGGCGATGATGTCCTTCAGGGCCTTGTACTGCTGCAGCACTTCCTGCACGCGGCGGGCGACAGTGTAGTGCTCGTCGCCGATCACCTGCGGGTCGAGAATGCGCGAGGTCGAGTCCAGCGGGTCCACCGCCGGGAAGATGCCCAGCGAGGCGATGTCGCGCGACAGCACGGTGGTGGCATCCAGATGCGCGAACGACGTCGCAGGCGCCGGGTCGGTCAGGTCGTCGGCCGGCACGTAAATGGCCTGCACCGAGGTGATCGAGCCCTTGTTGGTGGAGGTGATGCGCTCCTGCAGGTTGCCCATCTCGGTGGCCAGGGTCGGCTGATAGCCGACGGCGCTCGGGATACGGCCCAGCAGCGCCGACACTTCCGAGCCGGCCTGGGTGAAGCGGAAGATGTTGTCGATGAAGAGCAGCACGTCCTTGCCTTCCTGGTCGCGGAAATATTCCGCGACGCTGAGGCCCGTCAGCGCCACGCGGGCGCGCGCGCCCGGCGGCTCGTTCATCTGGCCATAGACCAGCGCGCACTTGGAGCCCGCCGCCGAACCCGCCTTCTTGGGGTCCACGTTCACGTTGGACTCGATCATCTCGTGATAGAGGTCGTTGCCCTCGCGGGTGCGCTCACCCACGCCGGCCAGCACGGAATAGCCGCCATAGGCCTTGGCGATGTTGTTGATCAGCTCCTGCATGGTCACGGTTTTGCCCACGCCGGCGCCGCCGAACAGACCGATCTTGCCGCCCTTGGTGTAGGGGCAGAGCAGGTCGATGACCTTGATGCCGGTGACCAGCACTTCTGCCGTGCCCGCCTGTTCCGAAAAGGAAGGCGCTTCACGGTGAATGGGAGAGACATGCTCCTGGCTGATCGGGCCGGCTTCGTCGATCGGCTCGCCGATCACGTTCATGATGCGGCCCAGGGTGGCGGGGCCGACCGGCACACGAATGGGGGCGCCGGTGTCGATCACTTCCTGGCCGCGGACCAGGCCTTCGGTCGTGTCCATGGCGATGGCGCGCACAGCATTCTCGCCCAGATGCTGGGCCACTTCGAACACCAGGCGGAATGGCTTGCCGGTCTTGGCGTCGGTGTTGGTGGTCTCGATCGCATTCAGGATCGCCGGCAGTTCGCCTTCGAACTCGACGTCCACGACGGCGCCGATGACCTGGATCAGTTTGCCTTTGGACTTGGCCATGGTGTGTCTCTTTCTCTCAAAGAGCAGCCGTGAGGCCGCGCGACAATTAAAAACTAGACCGCGGAAGCGCCGGAGATGATTTCAATCAACTCCTTGGTGATCTGCGCCTGGCGGGTACGGTTCATCTGAATGGTGAGGGCCTTGATAAGATCGCCCGCATTGCGGGTAGCATTGTCCATCGCCGTCATCTGGGAGGCGAAGAAGCCGGCCTGGTTCTCGAGCAGCGCGGTCAGGAGCTGCACCGAGATGTTCTGCGGCAGGAGGGCGCGCAGGATGGTGTCCTCGTCCGGCTCATAGTCGTAGAAGGGCGCCGGGCCGCTGCCTGCGGTGGCTTCCACCTGGGCGGGGATCAGCTGCAGCACGCGCGGGGTTTGGGTCACCACCGACTTGAAGGCGCTGTGCACCAGGGTCACCACGTCGAACTGGCCGCCCAGATAGGCGTCCAGGATCTTCTGGGCGATGGGCTTCACCAGCGCAAATCCGGGCGCCTTGATGCCCACTTCATAGGTTTCGATGATGCGGCCGCCGTGCAGGCGGCGCAGGCCGTCGCGGGCCTTGCGGCCGATGGTGATGATCTTGACGTCCTTGCCATCGGCCAGCAGCGCCGCGATCTTCTCGCGCGCCGCGCGGATGATGCTGGAGTTGAAGCCGCCGGCAAGACCGCGGTCGGACGTTGCCACAATGACGAGCTGGCGCTTGTCCGAGCCGGTACCCGCCAGCAGCGGCGGGGCGGAGGGGCCGGAGACGCCAGCCGCCAGATTGGCGATGACATTGGCCATGCCGCGCGCATAGGGGCGGGCCGCTTCCGCCGCGTGCTGGGCGCGGCGCAGCTTGGCTGCTGCCACCATCTGCAGCGCCTTGGTGATCTTCTGCGTGGACTTCACGCTTCCGATCCGGGTGCGCATTTCCTTGACGGACGCCATAGCGTGTCAGGTCCTTAGGCGAACGACTTGGACGTTTCGTCCAGCGCCTTCTTGAGGGTTGTTTCCAGGTCCGGCGTCAGCGCCTTCTCCTTGCGGATGCCTTCCAGGAACTGCGGATAGGCCGAACGCAGCTTGGCCAGCAGTGCATCCTGGAATGCCTGCACCTTGTTGGTGGGGACGGCGTCGAGATAGCCGCGCGTGCCGGCATAGATGGCGGCAACCTGTTCTTCCACCGCGAAGGGCTTGTACTGCGGCTGCTTCAGAAGCTCGGTCAAACGCTCGCCGCGGGCCAGCATCTTCTGGGTGGCGGCGTCGAGGTCGGAGCCGAACTTGGCGAAGGCCGCCATCTCGCGATACTGGGCGAGTTCGCCCTTGATCGGGCCGGCAACGGTCTTCATCGCCTTGATCTGGGCCGAGGAGCCCACGCGCGACACCGAGATACCGACGTTCACGGCCGGGCGAATGCCCTGATAGAAGAGGTCGGTTTCCAGGAAGATCTGGCCGTCGGTGATCGAGATCACATTGGTCGGGATGTAGGCCGACACGTCATTGGCTTGGGTTTCGATGATCGGCAGAGCGGTCAACGAACCCGCGCCATTGTCTTCGTTCAGCTTCGCCGCGCGCTCAAGCAGGCGGGAGTGCAGATAGAAGACGTCGCCCGGATAGGCTTCGCGGCCCGGCGGACGGCGCAGCAAGAGCGACATCTGGCGGTAGGCGACAGCCTGCTTGGACAGATCATCATAGATGATCAGGGCGTGCATGCCGTTGTCGCGGAACCATTCGCCCATGGCGCAGCCGGCGAAGGGCGCCAGGAACTGCAGCGGCGCGGGCTCGGAGGCGGTGGCGCTGACGACGATGGTGTAGTCGAGCGCGCCGGCGTCGGCCAGCGTCTTGACGATCTGGGCCACGGTCGAGCGCTTCTGCCCGATGGCGACATAGATGCAGTAAAGCTTGGCCTTCTCGTCGGTACCGGCGTTGACGGCCTTCTGGTTGATGATGGTGTCGATCGCCACCGCGGTCTTGCCGGTCTGGCGGTCGCCGATGATCAGCTCGCGCTGGCCGCGGCCGATCGGGATCAGGGTGTCGATGGCCTTCAGGCCCGTCTGCACCGGCTCATGCACCGACTTGCGCGGGATGATGCCGGGGGCCTTCACGTCCACGCGGCGGCGTTCGGCCACGCCCGTGAGGTCGCCCTTGCCGTCAATTGGATTGCCCAGCGGATCCACCACGCGGCCCAGCAGGCCCTTGCCCACCGGCACTTCCACGATCGCGCCGGTGCGCTTGACGGTGTCGCCTTCCTTGATGGTGGCGTCGGAACCGAAGATCACCACGCCGACATTGTCGGTTTCCAGATTCAGCGCCATGCCCTTGATGCCGCCTGGAAACTCGACCATCTCGCCGGCCTGGACATTGTCGAGGCCATGGACGCGGGCGATGCCGTCGCCGACGCTTAGCACTTCGCCGACTTCGCTGACCTGGGCTTCGGCGCCGAAATTCTGGATCTCGCGCTTCAGGATGGCGGAGATTTCCGCGGGTTGGATATCCATCTGTCAGTTTCCTTTCATAGCGCTGCGCAAGCCATCAAGCTTGGTGCGGAGAGACGAGTCGATCATGCGCGAGCCCACCTTGACGATCAGGCCGCCCAGCAGAGCGGGATCAATCTTGGAATGAAGGCGCGGCTCCTTGCCCAGCTTGGCCTTGAGCGCGGCGCGCAGTTCATTGATTTCGGTATCGCTGAGAGCGCGGGCGGCGGTGACTTCGGCTTCGGTCTCGCCGCGCGATCTGGCGACCAGACGCTCATACTGCTTGATGATCTGGGTCAACACGAAGAGGCGGCGCTTGTGGGCCAGCAGCAGCACGAATTTGATGGTGAGCGCCTGCGCGCCCATCTTTTCCAGAACGGCCTTCAGGGCCTTGGCCTGATCCTCGGCGCTGAATACGGGGGAGCGCACCAGGCGGTTAAGATCGGAACTGGTCTCCATCGCCCGGCGCAGGGAGGCGAGGTCGGTGCTGACCGCATCCACCGCCTTCTGCTCCTGGGCCAGTTCAAACACGGCATTGGCATAACGCCCTGCCAGTCCGCCTTCCGCCGCTTCGCTCGCCACTCGTGATCCTCAGATTGCGTCGCTGCGCGAAAGGGCGCGCCACCGGCCGCAAATGTTGAATAAGCTATTGAATTAGCTGTGTTATTACGCGCGAACGCGAGTCACCCCACGCGCGCGGCTGCCAGTTAGCATGGGGGGTGACAGCGACGCAATAATGACGGCAAAGCCATGCTGTCGCGGGGCTTTTTGGGCCTTAGATGGTGTGGAGAAACCGCGACAGGCGAATCTGGCCCAGCCAGGTCCAGACAGCGCGGGCGTTGAGATAATCGTAAGACCCCAGCATCAGGTCGGCGCGGGCCACCAGATTCTCCGCCGGCACGAAACCGACCCCGCCATCGTCCGGCGCCACCCGGCTGTCCGTGGAATTGTCCCGGTTATCGCCCATGGCAAAGATGTGGCCAGCGGGAACCGCGAAGACGGGCGTATCGTCCAGCGGCCCATTCCAGCGGGCCTTGAAAATAAGGTGTTTGACGCCTCCGGGCAGGGTTTCGACGAACCGGTCAATCTCATCCAGATGGCCATCGGCCTGTTCGACCCTGCCAATGCCGGCCGGCTCGAGCCGGACCATTTGGCCGTTAATCATCAACCGCCCGCGAACCATCTGGACCCGGTCGCCCGGCAAGCCGATGACGCGTTTGATCAGGGTTTCATGGGGATCGCGCGGCAGCTTGAAAATGACCACATCGCCGCGCTTGGGCAATTTGCCCAGGAGCCGGGTTTGCGAGGCCGGCCCGAAGCCGAAGGGCAGGGAATAGCGGCTGTAACCATAGGCGAACTTGCTGCCCAGCAGCGCGTCGCCGATCTGCAAGGTCGGCTCCATCGAGCCCGACGGGATGTAGAAGGGCTGGGCGATGGCGGTGGTGGCGAAGACCACCAGGCCCATGGTCAGCACCGGCTCCAGAAGCCAGCGAAACAGGGCGCGGGTGACGAGGGGTTTGTTCATGGGACCATTCTGGCCGGTCCCGGCGGCCTTACAATAGGCGCGTCTTTAATCCTTGGCGTTAATCCTTGACCCACGGGGCCCGAAGCCCGATATGCGGCCCAATGATAGAGATCAGCCAGGAATTCGGCTTCGACGCCGCCCACTATCTGGGCAATGGCGCGCCGGAAAACCGCCGCCTGCATGGCCATTCCTTTTATGCGGAAGTCACCTTGCGGGGTGAGGCCAGTCCGGCCACTGGTTTTCTGCGCGATTTCGGCGAAGTGGACCGGGCGCTCAAGGCGATCCGCGAGGAGCTGGACCACCGGCTGCTGAATGAGATTGAGGCGTTGGGCATTCCCACGCTCGAAAATCTGGCACGTTATATATACGTGCGCGCCAAACAGGCTTTGCCGGAAGTGGCGCGCGTGAAACTGCGTCGGCCATCTTATGGCCAGACTTGTACGTACGAAGGGTGAGGAGCGGTTCGCGCAGCGAACGAAATGGTCCAGTGGACCATTTCGAGCGACAAACGCCGCGAGCTTAGGCGAGCGGCCGGGAGGCCAGAGGCGATATGGCGAAGAACATGACGAAGAAGAAGCTCCAACTCGGCCGCGCCGTTACACTTCCCGCTTCGCCGGAAGAGGCGGTGCTGGATGCAGTCCCCAATCCGCACAAGGACAGCGACTATGTGGTGCGTTTCACCGCGCCGGAATTCACCACGCTTTGTCCCATCACCGGCCAACCGGACTTTGCCCATTTCGTGATTGATTACGCGCCGGCGGGCAAGATCGTGGAGTCCAAATCGCTAAAGCTGTTCCTGGCGAGCTTCCGCAATGCCAGCGGTTTTCACGAGGACACCACGCTCCAGATCGGCAAGCGTATACAGCAGGCCATCAAGCCCAAATTCATCCGCGTCGCTGGCTACTGGTATCCCCGGGGCGGCATGCCGATCGATGTGTTCTGGCAGGCCGGAAAACTGCCCGCCGGCGTCTGGCTGCCGGAAACCGGTGTTTCCTCCTATCGGGGACGTGGTTAGCCCCGGCCGCGGTTCACCCTACAAAAACGTACGTCCGGAGCCTATCGCCCTACAGCCAGTGTGGTAGCTTCCAAGGCAAGACCGGGATCACCCGGCCAACGTCGCGAGGGCTCCGGGGGGATGTCACAACACGATCTGATTTTGCTCGCCATCGCGGTTGTCGTGATCCTGGCGGTGGTGGTGGCTATTGCGCGCTTCCGCGTGCATCCCTTTCCCGCGCTGGTGATCGGTGCCCTG
>Ga0310811_10005770_pt1 | contig 15729 bp, 17 predicted proteins | sample YCmetagenome_FD_207642 | JGI IMG/M metagenome (GOLD analysis project Ga0310811, IMG submission 207642) | Soil microbial communities from experimental microcosm in Duke University, North Carolina, United States - YC | ecosystem: Engineered > Artificial ecosystem > Soil microcosm > Unclassified ...
GACGTATTTCGGCCTCATAATCGTTGATTTCGGGATGCTCAGGATCGCCCAGAAAGCCCTGGTGCACAAAAGGGAAATGCGTGACATCCAGAAAATTCTCGACGGCACGAGGTCCGCTGGCATTGTAGCGATAGGGGCCGCAATGAATTTTGCGGAACGAGGCATCATCCCATTGCGCGAAAGGAGGAATATCCTGCGTCGGGGTGCCGAGACAGACCCAGATCCAGTTATAGTGTTCACGCACCAGATACGTTTTCGCACAGGCGCTGGCAGGTGGCCGCTGGTTGGGGTGAGCGGGAAAGCGAATGCACTGACCCTCTGTATTATAGGTCCAGCCATGATACGGACACTGCAACGTCTCCCCCTGGATTTTCCCGAGCGAGAGCCGTGTCCCTCGATGGACGCACAGATCACGCCACGCATGGACGGTATCGCCGACCCGCCACAATACCAGATCTTCTTCGAGCAAACGTACAGCCATTGGCTTGTCCGCTTTCAGATCAGGGGCGTAAGCGACAACATGCCAATCATTGACAAGAACAGGATCATTTAACATAACAGTTCCTTTCGTAGGAGATGCGAGCGAGAATTTCTTCCTAACTATAACCTATTTTCTCAATCCTGTCTTTTCTCTGGCAAACTGTTGTAATGCGTATATAAAGATAACATCAATTATCTCCGTAGAGGCGCTGCTTGTTTGCAATGTCACGGAGAGAAGGAGAGTCTCCGTGACATTGTGGCTTGTCTCATGAACTCCAACACATTCATTCCCCAAAAAAAGAAGCTCGCAAAAACTCTTCAGAAATCTCACCACCCGCCGAATATACCTATTAGGAGGAGCGAACACCCCCTTCCGCCCGGCACACACACTTACGATGTCGCCTGAGAGAGGGAAAGTGCACACGTGCAGTGCTGGTGTAGGGGAGCGTGTCAGGAGAAGATCTCGCTGCAATTGGCATGGTGTAGGTGATGTAGGATGTGTAGCATTTTTGGAAAAAACGTGGTAGCGTGCCAATGTAGGTGATGTAGGATGTGTAGCATTTGGGAGATTCCTGTATGGTTTCCCCTTCTCTCCGTGACATTGCTGCTTGTCTGCGCTGACGTAGACCCAGTAGTGGCACGGTGCAGTGGAACGGAACTGTGCCTGCGAACTCGAGCAACCGACCTCGCCCTTGGAGGAAAAGCGACGAAGATACTTTAAGATATCGTGATGTTCCCGATTCCCTCATTCGAAGGTATATCTCAAGAGTTGATGTCAGTTACAATGGGCTTGCCACCAGATGGGCCATACTTCATGACCCATACGGCAACTGGTTGGATCAGAGCGTAATAATAGCCTGTGCGAGCGCGGCAAGAACTGATCTGAGCGCTTGAGCAGTTTCGGGGTCCGATATCTCGCCATCGGCATTCAACTTTTTGTTGACCGATGGGATCGAGAGCTTTCCATCTTCCGGGACCTTCGTCCCCAGGGCGGTCAGTGTCAGGAGAAGCGACGCATGCGCCTTGTCTCCCCCCGTCCATAGCGGAGATGCGCTGATCGCAGCGACCGGCTTGCCCCACAGATCGCCTGAAGACACAGTCCAATCGAGCGCGTTCTTGAGCGAACCGGGGACACCAAATGCGTATTCCGGCGTGCAGATGAGCACACCATCGGCGGCCTGGATTTGCATGCGCAGATTTTTCACCGCGGGTGGCGGATTATCGCCGTCGAGATCGGGACTGAAATGAGGAAGGTCCGCCAGCCCATCATAAATGGTGATCTCCATATCTTCGGGGGCGAGTGCGGCAGTGGCGCGGACAAGCCTGGTGTTGGTGGAATTGGCACGAAGGCTGCCAGAAATCGCCAGGATTTTCATATCGTTTTCCCTTTCAGTTATAAGTATTTTTGCTGAGTAATCATGCTTGAAGAGAGTATAAAAGTTCAAGTCGACTTGAAGTCAAGCGTAGATTATGCTGAGGGTATGTATTGAACAATGTCTGCTGGCTTTACTGACGTGCATGTACTCCAGGAGCAGGCAGACTTTTCAAAGCAGAAGTATTTGCCCAACTGGCGCAAGAAGCGCAATCACATGGTATCCATGAAACATAGCGTTTTCAATATATCCTTGCAAACAAGGGTATATAATACGAAAATGGACCTGGAAACCGCCCAGTGGAAGAGGCATACGAGGTAGGGGCAGCGCTTCATGCCTGCCCGGTGACGGCATAGAAACCGCTCGAAGTAGCTTCATGCCTGCCCGGTGACGGCATGATTATTGGAGGGTACGTATGGATATTTTGATGCTCAATGAAGCGGAGGTTCAGAGTCTATTGGACCCTGATGCGCTTCTGGATGCGCTGGCCGAGAGTTTCAAGGCGTTAAGTAGCAACCTTGTGGATGCTCCGAAACGTATTGGAGTCTCCGTTCCTAATACTGGAAGTTTGCTTGCCATGCCCGCCTATCAGCAGGATCGAGAAATCACCGTCAAGCTGGTCTCCGTCTTTCCGGGCAATGAAAAACATGGCATCCCTGCGCATCAGGCACTTATCACCCTGTTCGATGCGCAGACAGGTACCCCTCTTGCGATCATGGGTGGAACCTGTATTACGGCACTGCGCACTGCGGGTGCGGCAGCTCTCTCGACCCGGCTACTGGCTCCTGCGGATACTCGTGTGCTGGCGATTATCGGTGCTGGAGTGCAGGGACATGCGCACTTGCAGATGCTTTCGCGCGTACGCCCATTCTCCGAGATTCGAGTTGCATCGCGCAACTATGCTCATGCTGAAGAACTGGCGGCAACCGATAGTAGAGCACACGCAGTCGGGAGCGCCGAGGAGGCAGTACGCGGAGCCGATGTCGTGTGTCTGTGTACCGATGCGGGGAAGCCAGTAGTAAGCCTCGACTGGTTCGCGCCCGGGATGCATATTACCTCGGTTGGCTACCGTCCTCCAGGCGGGGAACTGGACCCCGAACTGATCAAGCAGGGTCGCCTCTTCGTCGAGACCCGGCATGCCTTCGAGCCTCCCCCGGCTGGTTGTGGCGAACTGGTCGGACTCGATTCGAGCGCGGGCACTGAGCTCGGCGAAGTCTTGTTGGGGCGAAAGCCAGGTCGGCAGTCCAGAGATGATATTACTGTGTACAAGGCTATGGGGCACGCCTGCGAGGATATGGCGGCGGCGAGCCTTGTCTATCGTCGCGCTCGGCAAGAGGGGATGGGGCGCATCGTGGGGTTTTAAGCCTCGACGTACCATCTTTATGCATTCAAAGGAAGAAGTGGTATGGTATTATGTTGAGATCTCTGAGGGCTTCACTTAATTCATCTAAAAATTTCTTATATGCTGGTACCAGATATAAGCGCTCAAGCTTCACATTGAGAGCCAGTGACTCGTAAAACCCTTTGCGCTCTATCTTGCGGCGGCGTTCAGACTCAGCTTTCGCAATAACCCTGTTAAGAGTAGCTTTAGGATCGGGGTCAGACTCAACCAATACTGCACGTTTAGGCAAACGAAGATTTTGTAGACGTTCCTTTATTTCGAGAATATCTCGTAATACCTCACCATCCGCGACCATCCACGCTTCAATCTCACGTACGGGGATAATGGGCACTAGCTTTTTACATATCTCTTGATGGCTTCTTTGTACGAGCATATATCCAGGATCAATGCATTGTGTTTTGGTTTCTTCATACGTACGACTATCAGCATCTTTATGTACAATGAGAATATCACATCCATATGCCTGCATTGCTGCCTGTAAAATATCTTTGCCCCGTTCCTGCTTTGCGACATCCTTTACCGTAACTGGCAGTATATCCACGTAATTTGTAGCCTGGCTGAGTATAATCTTCTCGGTGGTTCGTTCAATGATTTTGGGTAAAAAGTGCTTATCAGTATTTCCCTCGCAATAAAGCGCTAACGATAATGTGCTCACCACCCAACACTACCTTTCACGGGAAATAGCTCGCTTACCTGCAAGCCTGTTACGAGCCTTATCAAAAGAGTCACTATCAAGATATTTGCTTACCTGATTAATCGTATATGCCTCCGTCGCTATATCATCCTCTCTTGTTGAGGGTGTATCAGCGGTGAGGACTGGTACCATGCGCGTAATATGCAATGGACTCTTCCCTGGCTCGACATGAGCTATTCTAAGAGCAAAAATAAGCGAGTCAATCATCTCTGGTAAACTAATCAATGCTGGAGAATGAGTGGTAATCAGTATCTGACGTAGCGGTTTATCCCGCTGATCAGGATCATCAAAGTCTGTTGCCATACTGCGAAGAAGATGTGCCATGTTTGGTAGGTGCAAAGGATCTACACCATTTTCTGGTTCCTCAAGGCACAACACTCCACGAAATTGCACATCGTACTTGAGCGTTGTCAGTGCCAGCAGGCGCAATGTCCCATCAGAAAGTACCTGCGATGAGAAAGATCGCTGATCCGAAGTTTTTGCCTGGATGACATACTGATTACTGGGCTTATTCTTTTCCACCCGTATTTTGTGAATACCAGGCACCAGATTCACCATGTTCCGCGAGATATCGCCCAGTACATATTTGTCTTCTCTCTGCATACGTGCCAGTACCGCTGGCAGATTGCTTCCATCTGAGGCCAGCGTATGCGGGGCCTTTATCGAACAGTATTGACGCAGGACGTCAGGATTGAGATGGAGCAATTTCAAAGCATATAACTCTGTACGTGCTGCAATAGCATACTGCATAGAAGCGGCACTACTACTCAATATTGTGCGGCTAAGTGTTCCTGGAAAATTGTGAGCCTCATCCATTATTTCTATGGTATTTTTGCTATCTCCACTCGTGTACAAGCGCTCTGGTGGTGTATGGTGCATTTCAAGTATTGCACTTCCTTTGTTTGTTTTTGCAAAAGAAAAGATAGTGCTATCGATTATTGGTTTCTCTTCTAGTGGATTTCTGTATGATTTTGCATATTTTCTGTGCCAATGATCGCTCTCAATAGCAATTAACTTCAAAAGCTCTTGTTTTACATATAGCTGATCTGGCCCCTCTTCATCAGTATGTTGAGCTATTTCTAGCTCGTAACGTAGTCGTGTGTATTCAATCTCGAATTCTCTCCCCAGATCGTCTCGCATCTTACGATCCACCAACATCTCCACCGCGATCCATATCCTCTCGCTCGTTTGCCCATCAGGATACTTTGTAAACGATTCATTCGTGTTGCCGCGTAGTCCTTGAAAGGCCGAGTACAGGTCCATCGTTGCCAGACGTGACAGCAATTGTAGTGCATCGAAGAGGTTGCTCTTGCCAGATCCATTGGGACCTACAATGACCTGGAAGGGGGCCAGTTCTACTTTGAAATCTTTAAACGTCTTGAAGCCATCTATCTCGATCTGCGTTAACATATACTTCCTCAGCCTCCCATCTCATTAGAGAGCACTCCATTGTGCTGATGGTAAAATAATGAGTGCTCGATCTCCAGGAATGGATAAGTGCGCCTTTGATGTGAGTATACCACACACTTCCTGATTTGATGGGGTTTTCATGTGACTGCCATCCTGATCGCACCCGAAAAATTTTCATGCTTGAGTTGACATAACAAAGTCCTTTATCGGCGACGTGTGTTGCGTGATAGAATAAAGCACAAGAATGAATACAGAGAAAGAAATGCCATGCAAGCGCTCATTCGGTTTCATTGAAGCTCTTAGAAAAAAATCTGGGAAATCTGCTTAATGCAGGAGTACCTCTTTTTAAATGAGGAAAGGAATACAAGTGTGACTATTCATCCGCTCACTCTCTCTCTATTGCCTGAAACGTTTGCAATCTGTCGTTTCCAGCTGGGAACTCCTTTGCCAAAATGGATACGAACCGACTCATTCTTCTCTCTTACGAACACGCCCGAGGAAGTCTCTCTCGTCTGCTTGATGGAGATCATCCCCTCAGACGTCAATGCTGATGGCGACTGGCGTTGTTTCAAGCTTCATGGTCCATTTCCCTTTTCACTGGTGGGCATTCTCAATTCCGTGACTGTACCTCTCGCCCAGGCTCATATTGGCATCTTTGCAATCTCTACCTATGATACTGACTATGTCCTCGTCAAAAAAGATACGGTCTCACAGGCTGTATCAATACTGACAGAGGCTGGCCATGTGATCCATATGCATTCCTAAGCACTCTTAAATAGAGGGAAATTGCCCTCCATCTTAAAAATGTCGGCTCCTCAAAGAGCATAAAACGTTTCCCAGAGACTTGACAAAAAGCGTCTATGGCTCTAATATTTCAATAGATGCTGAAATATTGAAGTAAGCATGGTAAAAAAACGGGTAGGGGAGAGAATATGCAGGAGGCGTACAAAGCGATCGCTGATCCAACGCGGCGACGTATTTTGAAATATCTGCGCGGAGGAGAGCGGTCCGCTGGTGAACTGGCAGAACATGCCGGTATCGGGCGAACAGCTCTTTCCCATCATCTCACCGTCTTGAAACTGGCTGATCTGGTGCGCGTGGAGCGACGAGGGCAATTTCAGATCTACTCGCTCAATACGACAGTGTTTCAAGATTTAATGACCGAAATTATGGATTGGTTCGGTGGTGTCGAAACGAGCGAGACCACCAGTGAACAGGCATCTGAGCAATAAAAGTCTCTGTCAAGGAGGAAACTATGGACCCCAGAGAACATTGGCGCGATGAACCGCCAGTCGGGACAACATCATCTGCACACGGGCTGTCTCTCAAAAATCTGGCCATTGTGATCATTGTATTACAGGTACTCATAGCCGCATTGACCTATCCATTTATGCCAGAGATGGTCCCTTCCCACTGGGATGCAGCGGGACAGGTGAATGGGTATATGCCAAAGCTCTGGAATGCAGTGTTTGCGCCGGGCCTCAGCGTCCTGATTTTTCTTGTGATGAGAGGTCTGATAAGCAGTCCGCGTCTGGGTAGCGTCGAAAGCCAACATGCGCTGAATAAATATGGGGATCGTTTTCTGATAGTCATATTGCTGTTTCTCCTGGTGCTCCAGGGGACAACCTCTGCTTTTGCGCTTGGTTATAGAACAGATATTGTGTACGTGATCAATATAGCGGTCGCGCTGTTGTTGATCGTGCTCGGGAACTCTATGGGGAAGCTGCGGCGCAACTTCTGGATCGGGATACGCACGCCATGGACGCTGGCAAGCGGCAGCGTTCGCTCTCCGCTGCCCTGGCAGAGGTTGCTACCTTGCGAGTAGCCTCCTGAGTAGATAACAGGACAAGATGTAAACAGGTCGTGCTTGTAGAGGTGGAGATAACCCCCACTCCTACAAGAGGATAACGTTTCTTATCTTAACGTGGTGTAGTCAGATCTCGATGCGTTTCAAGATACATATGGAGAGTTTCTACCGAAGATTTGTCGGTATGATCCGGGTTTAAGATGTAGCGGCGGGTATCCTTCAAAAGCTTGCAGAGTAGCTTTACACCGTTTATCCTGGGATATTGTTGGTTGCCACGAAGACTGTTCAAGATGTGGCGACGAATGATACGCCATGCGGCTACAGGCCAGGAGATTTCAAGCAACACGATGCAATCAGCGTGATACAGCATAGGTTCCGTCCAAAAGAGATAGATACCTTCTGTGATCCATGCTGGTTGCTCAGCAATGGTGATAATACTTTCCTGCTCCCTGTTCACCTTATCGAGATCATAGTGGGGAATGTGCAATCGAGACGCTATATCCTGTGCCAATGTTGTCTTTCCGCTACCAGGTGACCCAAGGATGTGTATTTTTACCACAGTTTCTCCTTCTGGTGATCACAGGTAGAAAGAGAAGTTTGTCAACAGAATATGTTTAAGGCGTGTTTTCCTGTTCCTTCTGCTCTTGCTCTTTCTGTTCCTGACGAAGGCGGCGTTTTTCTAATTGTAAACGGCGACGTTCGGCCTGCTTTTGTTGCGCCTCCGGATCGGCATTGAGCAGGTTCATGGCTGCTTCTACGCCCTGTTCGAGAATCATGGGGAGAGCGTCGGTCGCCTGTGCCTCGCTGGTCGAGAGAAGGATGCGCTCGTCACCGGGGGGGACGCCGAGCACGTACTGAATGGTCTCCATACGATGATTGGCCGGGCGACCGATGCCGACGCGCAGGCGCGGAATGGCGTCCGTATGGAGATGATGCGTGATATTGCTCAGGCCATTATGACCGCCAGTGCTCCCCTTGCCGCGCAGACGAATTTTGCCAACCGGGAGATCCAGATCATCATAGACCACCAGCACATCCTCGGGCGAAAGTTTATACCAGCGGACAAGCTCAGAGACAGCCTCACCGCTAAGATTCATAAAGGTCTGAGGTTTGACCAGAACCACTTTTTCTGCACCAAGAGAACCGTTCGCGAGAAATGCGCGTCCACGCCTCTCCCAGTTCCAGCCATGCTTCTCAGCGAGTAAATCGACAACGCGAAAGCCAACATTATGGCGTGTTTGAGCATATTGTGTGCCTGGATTACCCAGGCCGACGATAAGTTTCATGAAATTACATATTAACGACCATACGACAGGCGGGTAGCCAGATATTTTGGGAGACCAGCCTCAATGATCTTCTCCTGTGTTTTCTCAATGTCATAAGGAACGCGATAAAACTGGAAACCACGTTCGGGATCGAAAATCATAAAAGCCGCTTTGGGATTGCCATCGCGTGGTTGTCCCACACCACCCGGGTTTACAATGGCGCGATACCCCCTGGGAGCTTTCCAGGGGCCGTCCTCAGGTGGAATGATCATTTCATTCGTGATCGAGGTCGTATTTTGCGTCAGACCGAGCAGTGTCAGGAGTTCTTCGATCTCCTGATTGAGACGATCTTCTGCGTTGGCAATAGTATCCTCCGGCGTCACCTCTGCTGCTGATAGCAGTTCATCTTCTGATACCACCTCTACCACCGGTGGAGCGTCATCTTCGGCCTGATCAGGAGCCTGAGTATCTTGCGTAGAAGGGATCGTGGCCGGGCGATCAGGGACAAGACGAGCGGGAAGAGCGGCGAGGATCTCAGTATCCGCCGATAAGATGTCGAACTCGTCATCATCGTTAGCATGCGTGACTGAGAGCATCTCCTGCTCATCATCAACGTGGTGCTGGATATCAGAGGCGTGCTCGAGCACATCGGGAGGATCGAGATGCGGCTCTGTGTCCAGATGTGCTTCATCCGCCGAGGATGTAGCGGCCTGGTTATTTTGCAGGGTGTGACGTACGACCACCAGTTTCTGTGTTTCGTCGTCATCTTCCTCAGCTTCAGGCAAAGGTTGCAGATCTTCGGGCGTCAGCTCAATGCCAGCCAGTTGTTGTTGTGCGTCGGATAGAGGAATAGTGGGAGTATTGGCAATATCGGGTTGTTGAAAGATCACCGGGACATGGGTATGACCGACAAAACAATAGAGAGAATTGAAGTACTCGAAGCTGCGTTCGGCAAGCACTTCGCTGGTCAGATATTCCCAGAGAGGGCCATAAGGGCTACCATGGACGAGTGTGCATATGTCCTTCTCAATACGCTCGGGGAGATTGATAAGAAAGTCGCGATTTTCGTCAGAGAGTTGTTTGGCCGTCCATTCAGCAGAAACGCGAGCGGCCTCGCTGAAGTCTTCTAAACTGATTTTGCCAACGGCGGCCCAATCGTGATTTCCGGCGATAATCACATCAGTACGGGCGCGTAGCATATCAATACATTCGTTAGGGTTTGGACCATAGCCAACCAGATCTCCAAGAAACCAGATCTGCTCGATTGGCTCTTGCTGAGCCAGTTCCTCAATTTTTGCCAGAACCGCTTCTAACGCTTCGAGATTGGCATGTATATCAGTAAAGATGGCGTAGCGCATTTCAATGTACTCTTATTCAAATTGATATAGCACGGGGTAGTGAAGCCATTTTATCATGTTTGTGCTCTCCTTACAATGGGGTGATGGGAGATCTTTGTGTGTCCGGGCCGTTCGTAGGCGCTACGGTTTGATTTGTAAGGTGCGAGTCTTCTGAGTACCATCGGGTGATCTCTTTGAACCTGTCTACGTTCCCACACCAGGCATTTCGCCGTTACTCTTCTTCCAGTTCCAGATACACCTTCAAATAAATCTCGCGAACCGTCAAAGAAACTCCAATACTTTCAAGATCGATCACATCATCTTCATGTTCATACAAGAAATCTTCCCACTTATACGCGCCCACACGATGATAATGCCTCACCTGACAACGACGAGAGTCAACAAGCAAAATTTCCTGGATCGTAGGATAGCGTTGGTAGACATCAAGCTTTTCCGTTCGATCTGCTTTCTCTGTGGAAGGAGACGTCACTTCTACCACCACACTGGGAGCCTCTAACGCCTTTCCTCGTGTCCAATCAGCCGGATCACAAGAAACAGAAACATCTGGATAATACACACGGTTTTCAGTGAGTTGCAAAGCCCCATCGGATGTATAGACATTGCACTCTTGTGAACGCAATGCCAGAAAGAGTAAACCAACAATATTAGCTGCAATCTGCGAGTGTGCAGGGCTCCCACCTGTCATCATACGAATATCGCCATCAATATATTCGTACTTATATTCAGGAAAAGCCTCGACCTGACGCCAATACTCATCAATTGTATATTTATGATGTGGATTAAACATTTTCACCTCTCCTTTACCACTTTTGCAAAAGCCTTGAACATGCTCAGAAAACTCTATTGCCCCTTACACTAAGCATAACACATTCTCTCGAGGAACAAAACAACCTCACTTATGGCTTCGGCGGTAGCAGCGGAAGCGCGAATCCCCAGTTCAGCAGGGCAACCGCATCCTTATTGCGTAAATCCTCGCTGCTACTATTCATCACCACCCCGAGCAACTCATGCCCGTTGCGCTGTGCCGCAAAGACCAGACAGTAGCCAGCTGCATACGTAAAGCCCGTCTTTACCCCAAGCATGCCGGGATAGCTGACCAGCAGCGTATTCGTATTCGTCCAGGAATAGGCGGCGTGCGTGGCGGTTGCCGGGATAGCATAGTGATCGGTATGCACAATTTTGGCGAAGAATGGGATGCTCAATGCGTACGTAGTCAGACGGGCCAGATCGTTGGCGCTCGTATAGTGTTCCGCGTCCTCCTCCGACGTCAGGCTCAGGCCATCGGGACTGGCATAGTGGGTCTGGAAGAGACGTAGATGATAGGCGAACAGATTCATGCGTTGCACGAAATTTTGTTCGTTGCCCGCCAGCGCATCCGCAATGGCCCAGGCTGCATCATCGCCCGATGGGAGCATCATTCCATAGAGCATATCCCCGAGCGGAATGGTATCTCCCAGGCGCAGATTAGCACTACTGCCACCTTCCGCGATGCGCTCGAGCGCATCTTGATGAACCGTGACAGGCAGCGTTAAGTCGCCCGATTGAATCGCGATGAGCGCGGTCATGATCTTCGTCGTGCTCGCCATCGGACGCGATTCTACTGCATTCTTATCGGCTAAGACATTGTGCGTATTCATATCGATCAGATAATACTCTGAGGCAGAGACGGTGGGAGGCGTGCCGCGCGGCGTTAGCACGGGTTGAGGCGTGGGCGTGGGTGGAATAGGCGTTGGTGTTGGGAACGGGGGTTGACCTGCAAGTAACCTGTTTCCTGGCGGCGTAAAGGCCAGAAGAGGAGCGGCTATGAGCAGCAGAACGGCAATGATAATACAAATAATACCAAGTAGTGCGTGGCGTTCCATCGAAAATCCCTCATTATAAAGATTTTTATCGTATTTTTAAGTGCTCTTGTAGGATTTTGTGGGCACACATCTTCTTCAGAAACACCAGGAGCTACAATTCTCGCTCGCGTCGCCTGAAGATACTGGAACTACTGCATATACGAGAAAATCAAACAAAAGTAGGGGAGATAACCAGATGGCCTATCTCCTCTACACGTTCGTTTTGCTTATAGTCCTTGTGGCCAGCGGGTATGGTAGTCGGTGACGCGCTCGAAGGCATCGGCGACACGCAAAATGCGCTCTTCCTGAAATGCATTCCCGAGCAGTTGTAAACCGACCGGCAGACCCTCACTGAAGCCACCTGGAATTGAGACGCCGCAGATACCAGCAAGATTGGCCGGGATGGTAAAGACGTCTTGCAGATACATCTGATACGGATCGGTAATCTCGCCCAGTTTGAAGGCAACCGTAGGAGAAGCCGGGCTCACCAGCACATCAAAGCGCTCAAACGCCTTCTCGAAGTCCTGACGGATCAGCGTACGCACCTTCTCTGCCTGTTTGTAGTACGCGTCATAGTAGCCAGACGAGAGCGCATATGTGCCAAGCATGATGCGGCGTTTCACCTCAGGGCCGAAACCATACTGGCGCGTCTTCTCCATCGCCTCCCACATATCATCGGTATCGCGATACGAATAGCCATATTTTACGCCATCGTAGCGAGAGAGATTAGCGCTTGCTTCGGCGGGTGCAATAATGTAGTACGCGGCGACACCGTATTTTGTAGAAGGGAGAGAGACATTGCTCACTTCAGCGCCCAGCTCGCGCAGACGTTCGATACCCTCGCGTACCGTCTTGACGACTCCCAGCTGTGTGCCCTCGACCCAGTACTCTTCCGGCACCCCAATACGCATCCCCTTGAGTGAGCCCGTCAGCGCCGTCGTATAGTCAGGGACGGCATTGGGCGAACTGGTGCCATCGCAGGGATCATGTCCGGCAACGGCCTGAAGCAGGAGCGCGGCATCGTGCGCATCGCGAGCGAAAGGGCCAATCTGATCGAGCGAAGAAGCGAATGCCACCAGACCGAAGCGCGAGACCCGGCCATACGTCGGCTTTACCCCGACGACATTACAGAGCGAAGCCGGTTGACGGATCGAGCCGCCCGTATCACTGCCATACGAGCCCATTGCCATGCCCGCCGCCACCACCGCCGCGGAGCCGCCGCTACTGCCACCCGGAGCCCGCTCGAGATCCCAGGGATTATGCGTCGGGAAGAAGGCCGAGTGCTCGGTGGAAGAACCCATCGCGAACTCGTCCATATTCGTCTTTCCCACCATCACAATGCCCGCAGCGTTCAGCTTATTCATGACCGTTGCATCATACACCGGCTTGAAATGTTCCAGCATGCGAGAGCCGCAGGTCGTCGTAATATCCTTCGTGCTGATCAGGTCTTTAATCGCAATAGGAATGCCTGTGAGAGGCGAGAGATTCTCATTGTTGGCAATGCGTTGATCAGCCGCGCGTGCCTGCGCAAGCGCGAGCTCATCGGTGACCAGCGTAAACGCCTTCACACGCGGCTCAACCGCGCGAATGCGGTCAAGATGCGCCTGAGTCAGCTCGACCGAAGAGATTTTGCGTGCGCGTAGTAGAGAAGCTGCCTCATGGATCGTTAATTGATAGAGTTCAGTCATACAGCTACTCTCCCTCCAGAACGGCATTCACCTTGAGATACTCATCTTCCTGGTCGGGGGCATTCGCCAGAAGCGCCTGGGGAGGATAAGAAGGCCGGGGGGCGTCGAGCCGGGTAATATTCGTCAGGCGTGAAGCGTGAGCAGTGGGGGAGACATTGCTCACATCCGCCTCCTGAAGAATCTTAATATTCTCCAGGATTACAGAGAGTTGGCTGCCAAAGGTCTCAATATCCTCTTCACTCAGACCCAGGCGCGCGAGTTTTGCGACATTTTGTACTGTCTCACGATCAATCATAGGTGTCCTCTTGAATCTCCTACCTACCAGTGGGTAGTAAAGCTACCATCGAATATAAAATCTCCTACCAGCAGCGGGTAGTAAAGCTACCATCGAATATAAAAGCCAGGAAAGAGCTCGGTCGGTTCGCGCCAGGAGGTCGAGACCTCTTCAACTTCAGAGGCCGATGGACCCTGGCGAAGCAGAACGAGGAGCCCTTCAAGGGCAGGGCGAGCTCCCTGGGCGACCACTTCAACGCTGCCGTCGCTCGCATTGCGTACAAATCCACGCAGGCCGAGGTTGAGAGCTTTGTGGACAACGAACTGGCGGAAGCCGACGCCCTGCACAAAGCCGGTCACCCGGGCAAATAGTTCTTCGGATGTGTGTTGATTGCTCTGGCTCATGACCTACATATTAGCATACTCTTAGCTGAGAGCATAGTCCTGGCATCTTCTTAACTGAGAGCATAGTTCTGTGAAAAACGTATATCATAGACAGAAATGGAATCGTGGGTGAACATCAGTACTGGTAGAAAAGGCATAGGACTTAGTTTCTAGGAAAATATGGTACGGAATGCAACAAAAAAGATTGCAAGAACGTAATTATAAGAGATAGTGCCGCATTTTGTGATAACATAACTATACTGAAGTGTTCTTCTTAGAATAACAAGAGAAGATCTATGAAACTGTTCACCTCACATAGAACCTCATTGGGGAGATACGAATGCAGTCAGTACAGGATTTAGCGACCGCAGTTCAACGTGTGGTCGCAAACGTTGAACGGGTCATAGTAGGGAAGGCTGACTCGGTGGCCTTCAGCCTGATTGCGGTGATTTGTCATGGGCATGTGCTCATCGAAGACGTGCCAGGTGTGGGAAAGACAGTACTTACCAAAGCAATAGCTCGTTCGATCGGATGCACATTTAAGCGAATCCAATTTACGCCCGACCTCCTGCCTAGCGATATTACAGGCGTTTCTATTTATAATCAGAAATCGGGAAATTTTGAATTTCGTCCCGGGCCCATCATGGCGCAGATCGTACTGGCAGACGAAGTCAATCGTGCCACACCGAAAACACAGTCGGCCCTGCTCGAAGCCATGGAAGAGAGTCAGATTACCGTCGACGGAACGACGTACCGCTTGCCCGATCCATTTATGGTTATGGCCACGCAGAATCCCATCGAATACGAAGGAACTTTCCCCCTACCCGAAGCGCAGCTGGATCGCTTTATGATGACCATCAAACTGGGGTATCCCAAAGCAGCCGATGAAGTCAATATTCTCGACAGCCATCAATTGCGTCATCCGCTGGAAGATCTCTTGCAGATCATGACCGCAGAAGAGCTCGTCTTGATCCAGAAACAGATAAAAAATATTCACGTTGATCCATCTATTCGCGAATATATCGTCGCCATAGCCAATGCAACACGTAGCCATAACAATATTTATCTGGGAGTCAGTCCACGAGGATCGCTCGCTCTTTTCCGAGCTGCCCAGGCGCTGGCTGCTATGCGCGGGAGAGGGTACGTCATCCCCGACGATGTGAAGCTTTTAGCCAAGCCAACCCTGGCACATCGCATCATTGTTACGCCAGCAGCACGTGTGCGAGCGATTAGCTCGACCGCGATCCTGGACGAAATTTTGCAGAGCGTCGCGGTGCCAAACGCCTGGGTTGGTGGGGGAAAGGTACGCTGAGCTATGCGACCGTGGCAAGCCTTCTTACTGATCATCATCCTGTCCTTTTTTGCGATTAGCAGTGGCTGGAAAGTACTCTATATCCTGACGTACGTTTTGCTCACCTTATTTCTCCTTTCCCTGTTCTGGGCGCGTGCGAGCGTGCGTAAACTGACCTTCCAGAGAACCGCTGCAAGTGGACGTGTACAGGTCGGCGAGATATTTGATGAGCGGCTTATGCTCGACAATCTGAGCTCGTTGCCCAAATTGTGGGTACAGATTGCCGATGGTTCCACGTTGCCCGGACATCGTGCTGGCTATGTGGCGAGCATGGGGGGGAGAAAGCGGGCGATGTGGCGCGCACGTAGCACCTGTCGGCAGCGGGGACGATTCCAGCTGGGACCGATCAGCGCGACGAGCGGCGATCCCTTTGGCCTTTTTCGGCGGCGTATCATGCTCGCGG
>Ga0310811_10005771_pt1 | contig 15729 bp, 14 predicted proteins | sample YCmetagenome_FD_207642 | JGI IMG/M metagenome (GOLD analysis project Ga0310811, IMG submission 207642) | Soil microbial communities from experimental microcosm in Duke University, North Carolina, United States - YC | ecosystem: Engineered > Artificial ecosystem > Soil microcosm > Unclassified ...
GGTTTTGCCTTAAACAATCGAGGTCGGCGGTAAATTCGGTGCAGGTGCCGAAGCCCCGGCTTTCGGCGGCAAACAAGGCGCTCCCGCCGGCAAAATCCCGGGCACGCACACACCCGGCAAACCGCTCGTGCCAGGCCTTGAGCTCCGCTTTCACTGAAATCAAATCTTGGTCCATTGGCGGATGAATTGTTTTACTTTAAAACGAGGTTTCTTTGCGGCGGCTTTGGCCAGGGCATGGTTCAATGCTTGGGCGATTGGATCAAGGCCTTGCCGTTGCGCTTCGGCGCTCATGGCGCGGAGCAGCCAGGCATTTGCCGCATTCTTCGCCGGAAGCGTGGCCATCTCTGCCAGCGAGCAAGATTCAGGAAAAGCTTCCGGTCGCGCAACGCCGGCGAGCTGGAAACAGATTTGCGTGGCGATGCACTTGAAACATTTTCCGCAGTTGCGGTCAAGCTGCTTGCCCTCCCAACACACCCGCAGATGCCGCTGCACAACCTCCTGCCCGGCGATGGCCAGCACCTTGGTCAGCTTTGAATGTGATGCGCCGTCGTGCCAGTAGGTGGTGGCGTCGGATGAGAAAAGCGGATCCGTGATGGGATTTGATCCCCATGGCAGCGACAGCATGGGATAGGTGTAGGTTGATGGAATCAACATTTGTCCGAACCACGGTTCGTAGCAGGACAGCGCGGCGGCGATCCAGATTCCATGGGTGTTGTTGCCCCAGTCACAGCCCGGCAGCCTGTCCATCGAGCGCAGATTTGTGGCCATTCGAAACGCCTGCAGGCCGGAGGCTTCCAGCATCGCGCAGGAACGCTGCCAGGCGCTTTCAAACACGCCTTCCTGCGACAAGGGAATGTCAAAACCATGGATCATCAGCCCGGCTCGCAGCGAGGTCGTCCGAAATTTCGGCGATTCCTGGCGCTGGCAGTGGCGCCAGACGGTGAAATTGCTGTCCACCCCGCCTGAAAAAGCGGTGAGCGCGCCCGGTTCGCACGGGTCCTTTGGCCAGGCCTCCAGCGGGGCCAGAATCGGCACGACCTTGAGCGTTTTCGGATTCCAACTGGCCATGGCCTCCTGCCACTCCATGAGATTATTCCGCGTGATGGCGTCAACCGGCAAATCCAGCTCCAGCGGCGCGCCGGCCTGCATCGCCGGCACCAGAAATGCGAGCAGAAACGGCCGGGCCCGCATCAACTCCGGCCGGCTGACGGGCGCGGTGAAATCAAAATAAATCCGATGACACTCGCCGGATGGCAGTTGCAGTTCGCCCTCCCAATAAATCCGCCCAGCGCGCTCCTCTGGTAGCGAAATCTGGATCCGACTGACGGTGGAATGGGATGTGGTGCTTCGGGTTATGGCTTCCATTTCCGACGCTGATTATGCCGGAATTTTTGACAGGATGAACAGAATTTTCAGAATTCAATTTACGCCGCCAATTCGTCCCGAAGGGCCAAGTGGAAATTAGCCAGACACGCCAGTGTCTGGTCAAGGCGAACGATCAATCCGTCCTGAAAGGACGGTAGAACTCACCACAAATATTTTTCATCGTATTTCACGCCGTGTTTTTGGAGAAACGCCACATATTCTTCCTTAAATGTTTTTGTCCGATGATGCTCGGCTTGATTGGTAATGTATTCCTTGACTGCATCACAATTTGAAACGCTCACGGTGAACGCGCCGTAGCCCGGTTGCCACGCGAAATTTTTCACGCCAATGATTTCGTGAATCCAACGCGATGAAGTTTGTTTGATGTCTTGCACGAATATTGCCAACGCGTGTGTTGCCCGCAAGCCGACGAGCAAATGAACATGATCAGCCGTGCCGCCAATAGCTTCGGGAATTCCGTCCGCCGCGCGAACTAGGCCGCCGAGATATTCATGCAAACGCCCGCGCCAGTCATCCGCGATGAACGGATGCCGGTCTTTCGTGCTGAACACGATGTGGAAATGCAGGCTTAAATGCGTGGAGGGCATAAGTGGTTGGGCTGTTGGATGCGCATCATATGTGCAGTCGCGGAGCGACAATGGAAATTAGCCAGACACTGAGTGTCTGGTCAAGGGATGTGTCGGAATGTGTCCTGAAAGGACAATGGAATTGCGGGAATGGGATTTTTCCACCGTCCTTTCAGGACGGGTTTTCTTTTTTGCCGCGATACCAGACACTGCGTGTCTGGCTAATTTCCGGTTGTGCCTTCGGCACGAACAAAGGCGACGCGCAAACACAAACGCAACACCGCACAATTCCGCAAATTTTGTGTCTCGTCGCGGCGGCGAAAATTATGCGTCCGGGTCGCGGAGCGACGCCGGATATTAGCCAGAGACGCAAGTCTCTGGAAATAGTGGAAAATAAAATGTGTCCTGAAGGGACAATGGATTTTGACGCGCCTGGAGCAGATCATTTAACGCCGTTGGCATTTTTAGACAGACCCATTTTCAGAATTCAATTTGCGTCGCCAGTTTGGATTATCTTTTCTTGAAGTGCAATCGCGCGTAGCCTAAAACGAAGCCGTGAAGATAAATCCACCGAAAGCAATTATTGGCAAAGAAGGCCCGTTTGAGCACGCGCTCTTTGGTCGCAAAGAATTTGCTGAATCACTTACCAACTTGTTGCGGAATGTTGAAGAAAGTTTGGTCATCTTTGTGAACGCGCCTTGGGGCGAAGGGAAAACAACATTTGCCGAAATGTGGCGGGCGCAACTCAAGCAACGCAACCTCGACGTAATTTATTTCGACGCCTATGCCGCAGATTATTTTGATGATCCATTTGTTTCTTTTTCCGGCGAGATTCTCGAATTAGCAGACAAACATCTTCCAGGCGGAAAAGAATTAAGCGAGCGGCAGGAATTCAAGGAAACCGCTGTTGCAGTTGGAAAACGCCTTGCTGGACTTGTAGTGAAAGTTGGTCTGCGCGCAGCTTCGTTGGGCGCTGTTGAATCAGCTCATGTGGATGAGCTTAAAGAAATCGCAACCGGCATCTCTGAAATTGGAGCCGATGCTATCGGGAAGAAAATTGAAAATTATGGCGTAGAGAAAGACGCGCTAAAAAAATTCAAAGAAAGCTTGGAGAAACTCGCCGCCAAAGTTCGAGAAAAACAAAAATTTCCTCTAACAATTATCGTGGACGAATTGGACCGCTGTCGTCCTGATTTTGCGCTTGGCCTATTGGAACGGATTAAACATTTATTCGATGTTAAGGATGTGGCGTTTGTGTGCTGGTCAATCGCAACCAAATTGAAAGCTACATCCGAACCGTTTATGGCAATGGCGATGCCGAAGCTTACCTGCTCAAATTTGGCAGCCTTTTTGTAGATTTGCCACGCAAGCGGTCTGCGTTTGCTTACGAATATCAACCCGGTCGCAAAGAATACTGCGCTCGTTTAGTTGCGCATTTTGAAATTGCAAAGCACGTTCGGGATAGTCGTCATGTTGCTACCTGCATGAGCGTTCTTGCCACCCATTTCGATTTAACGCTTCGAGAAATAGAAAAGGCATTTACCATCACAGCCATTTATTACAGTTCCTTCACTCAAGGTCAGTCCAACAATGACTTCCTAACGTCGTTGCTTGCTATTCTAAAAATTAAAAAACCGGCTCTTTACCAGTCGCTCAGCAAATCTCAAATTTCTTCCAGCCAATTTTTTGAAGAATCCTCGCTTAACCAACTTGATGTCGGCAATGAACATGAATTTAATTGGGAATGGAATAAAGATATGTTGGACTTTTATCTGCTGTTTGAGACCGAGTTGGATATAGCAACCAGCGACGGAAACACGCAAGTTCGCCATGGACTTAAACGAATGAGAAGTAATTGGCCTGGCACAGCTAGGAAAAATGTCATTCCAGAACATTGTTCAAAGCTGGACAGATTTTCATTGCAGCCCCAATAAAGTTTTCACGAAAGTTGTTCCCGCCAGCGCGCCAGTTGCTTCGCGACTTCCTTCGTGCCTGGTGCGCCGGTCAGGTTTCGTTTCGCCATCGCGGTTTTCAGATTGAACACGCCCAGCGCATCGCGGCCAAACGTTTTGTCCACGCCTTGCAGTTCGGCGAGCGTGAGCTGGTTCAGCGGTTTGCCGGCTTTTTCCGCCAGCGCCACAACGGCGCCGACGACGTGATGCGCCGGCCGGAATGCCATGCCTTTGCGCACGAGATAATCCGCGAGGTCGGTCGCCAGCAACGCGGGATCGCTCGCAGCGGCAGCGCAGGCGGCGCGGTTGATCTTCGTATTGGACAGCATCGCGGCCATAAGCCGCGTCGTGGCGCGCACGGTGTCGGCGGTGTCGAAAAGGCGTTCCTTGTCCTCCTGCAAATCGCGGTTGTAGGTCATGGGCAACCCTTTCAGCAGCGTAAGCAGCGCCATCAGGTTGCCGACGACGCGGCCGGTCTTGCCGCGCGCCAGTTCGGCGATGTCGGGATTTTTCTTTTGCGGCATGAGCGACGAACCCGTGGTGTAGGCGTCGGCGATTTTGATGAAATTGAATTCCGCACTCGCCCAAAGAATCACGTCCTCCGCGAGCCGCGAGAAGTGAACCGCCAGCAGCGCGGCGGCGGAACAGAATTCGATCATGAAATCCCGGTCGCTTACGCCGTCCATGGAATTTTGCGTGAGCTGGACTTCGCCGCTGGCATTGACGAAGCCAAGCAGCTTGGCGACGAGTTCGCGTTTCAGCGGCAAAGTGCTTCCGGCAATCGCGCCGCTGCCGAGCGGGCAGACGTTCACGCGCGAATGACAATCCCAGAGGCGTTCACAATCGCGTTCCAGCATCTCGACATAGGCGAGCAGGTGGTGCGCGAGATAAACGGGCTGGGCGCGCTGGAGATGCGTGTAGCCGGGGATGATGACGTCGGCGTTCTTCTCGCCGAGCGAAACGAGGGCGCGCTGGAGCCCGGCGATTTCGCCGAGCAACGCGGTGATCTCGTCGCGCAGCCAGAGCCGCACGTCGAGCGCGACCTGGTCGTTGCGCGAGCGGCTGGTGTGCAGTTTCGCGCCGGCGGGAACGCGTTTGGTCAGTTCGGCCTCGATGTTCATGTGAACATCTTCGAGTTCGGGCTTCCACTTGAACTGACCGGCGGCAATCTCCTTGCCGATCTGGTTCAAGCCGCGCGTGATGGCGCTCAATTCGTTTCGCGTCAGCACGCCGATTTTATGAAGCATCGTCGCGTGGGCGATGGAGCCCTGGATGTCGTGTTTCCACAACCGCCAGTCAAAGGAGATGGACTCGGTAAACTTGGCGACATCGGCGGCGGGACCGGAAGTGAAACGGCCGCTGCGGGAAACGGGAGATTTTTTGCTCATAAATTCTGGCACATTAAAACCATAGTTGGGTGCGGATGAACATAGAATTTTTCTGCGGTTGTCAAAAACCGCATTGCCGCACCGGCGTGAATGTGGAATCGTTTCGCCGGGAATGAGTGAATTCAAATATGCCTGCCCGGTATGCGGCCAGCACATCAAGTGCGATGTGTCGCAAGCCGGCTCGGTCATGGAATGCCCGACGTGCTTCCAGAAAATCACCGTGCCAAACGCCCCGGCGTCCGGGGAGCAGAAGTTCATTTTGACAGGCACACAAGTCAGCGCCCGGCCCGGTCAAAATCTTCAGTCGGGAGATTCCACCCGGTTTTATGCCCGCACGAAGTTTCCGCTGGCCGCGATCGGTCTGTTGGTTTTGGTGCTGGCTGGGGCGGCGGGAATTTATGCGTTTCGCGGCAAAATTTTCCATGCCGGTCATCCGTCCGGCGTCAATTCCATCAAGAAACATGGGGCGATCGGTCTGGGCACTTGGAACACGGAGGTCGAATACACCAATGTGGTCGTCACCAAGGGAAAGCAGGTGCTATTCAAAAGCGATTTTAGTTCCGGATTTTCCGGCTGGCGGATCCGCAGCGGCAGTTGGATCACCACCAATGGCGTGTTCGTTCAATATTCTGGCGCCAACAATTGCCGGGCGATAGCTGGCGCGGCCGGCTGGAGCGACTACACGTTGACGGTGCGCGCCCGCAAATATGGCGGCAAAGAGGGGTTTCTGATCCTGTTCAACGTGGCGGATGATGCAAACTGGAGCTGGTGGAACATCGGCGGTTGGGGCAACACCCGCAGCGCGATTGAGGACAGCACTGACGGCGTAAAAGCCACTTTGGGCAAATCGATTCCTATTCGGATCACGACCGGCCAATGGTATGACATCCGCGTCGAATTGAGCGGGCCGCACATCCGCTGTTTTCTGAACAATAATCTCATTCAGGAAACCGACTATCAACCGACCGCTGGCACATCGCCTCCTTGAAGTGAATATCGAAATCGTCAACACCGGCAGCGAGTTGATGCTCGGCCGTGTCCTGAACACGCATCAACAATGGCTCTGCCGCCGGCTGGCTGACCTTGGCCATGTCGTCACCCGACAGGTGGCGATCGCGGACATCGCCGGGGAAATCCAGACTGCCGTGCGCGAGGCGCTAGGCCGTGCGCAACTGGTCATCACCACCGGCGGCCTCGGCCCGACTTCCGACGACATCACGCGCGAACTTATTGCGGAGATGCTGGGCAAAAAACTGGTCGAGAACCCGGACGTTCGCGCGCACATCGAAAACTTTTTTGCGAAGCGAGGCCGTCCGCGCCCGGCGCAGACGCACGTGGAAAATTTTGTGCCCGAAGGTGCACAAGTGTTTTTGAATGCATTTGGAACCGCGCCGGGGCTGGCGATGAATGTTGGCACCGGCAACCGCTGGCTCATCATGCTGCCCGGCCCGCCGCGGGAACTGCGGCCGATGTTCGATGACGCCGTGGTGCCGCTGCTCCGGCGTGAATTTGCTGGTGAACCATTCGTCTGCCGGACGTTGCGGACGACCGGCATCGGTGAGTCGCGCGTGCAGGAATTTGTCGAGGCGGAACTGCAGCCGCTGGTGAAACGCGGGCTGGACATAGGCTATTGCGCGCGGCCCGGCGCGGTGGACGTGCGGCTGACCGCCAGCGGCACGAACGCGGACAAAGTCGTCAGTGATGGCGAGGCGGTGGTGCGGCGGATTCTCGGCACCAACATTTTTGGTTGTGACGATGACGAGATCGAAGATGTCGTGGTGAAGCTTTTGATCGCGCAGAAAAAGACGCTGGCGCTGGCCGAATCCTGCACGGGTGGATTGATCGCGAACCGCGTGACGGATGTGCCGGGTGCTTCGGAAATTTTTCTGGGCGGCGTGGTGAGTTATGCGAACGCGGCCAAACATAAATTTCTTGGCGTGCGCACGGAGTCGCTGGCGCAGCACGGCGCGGTGAGCGAGCTGGTGGCGCGCGAAATGGCCGCCGGGGCGCGGGAGCGGTTTGGTTCGGACTTTGCACTGGCCGTCACCGGCATCGCCGGGCCGGGTGGCGGCACGGCGGAGAAGCCGGTGGGGACGGTGTTTGTCGCGCTCGCAATGGCGGAAGGCGTTGAAGTGAGAAAGTTTTTGAATGTGTGGGAACGGGCCACGTTCAAGCAGGTGACGGCAACCCAGGCTCTGGAGTGGTTGCGTCAGAAAATTTCCGGCTAGGTTTCTGCTTGAGACGGCTTCATTTTTCGCTAGTGTCAGGACGATATGTCCGACTCATCCGAAGCTCTTGAAACATCACCTGCGCCGAAACGCCGTGGAATCCTGCTGGTCGTGGACGATGAAGAAGGGCCGCGGATGTCGCTCAAGGTGATCTTCAAGGACACCTACGACATGTTGATGGCCGAGGATGGGCTGAAGGCGATTGAGCTGGCGCAACAGCACGATATTGACGTAGCCATTCTGGATATTCGCATGGCTGGCATGTCGGGAATTGAAGTTTTGGAACGGCTGCGCATGGTGCGGCCGGACTTGGAGGCGATCATGATCACGGCGTTTGAGACGACCGACACGATCCGGCAGGCGCTCCGGCTCCGTGCGTGCGACTACATCAACAAGCCGTTTGATATTGCCACCATCCGCAGCGCCGTCGGTCAGGCGATGCAGCGCCGGGTGTCGGAAAGCGAGATCCACAACAGCGCTGAAAAAGTCCATGAACTCCTCGCTGAACTGCAAAACCAGCGCGTTGAGGAGCAGATCGCCAAGACACGCGGGGATATTTACGCCAGCATCATCCACGACATCAACGGCCCGCTCACGGTGATCTCCGGCTTTGTCCAGTTGCTGAATAAAAAATTGACCGCCGATGAAAAGCTGGAACCGGAAGGCGTGGAATTTGTCAAGGAACGACTGCGCATCATCGAACGGCAGGTGGGCAACTGCATCGAGATTTCCCGGCGGTATCTTGGCTTTCTTCATCGCCAGACAGACAGTTCTGCGCAACATGCCGGCGTGAACCAGTTGCTGCGCGACCTCGAACAGCTCGTGCGCGTGCATCCGAGCCTGCAGGACAATGAATTCAAACTGACGCCCTTCGTCGGGGACATCAATGTCCGGATTAACGGCATTGACCTGATCCAGATCCTGTTGAATCTGGCCGTGAACGCCTTTCAATGCACGCCGGTGCCGCATTGCGTCGAGATCGGCGGCGAAGTGCTGGCCGCGCCGTTGAATCTGGCGTTGTTCAAAGACGGTCCGAACGACCGGTTGCTCAACGTTGAAAGCATGGAGAACACCGTGCCGATGGTGAAACTGTGGGTGCGCGACACCGGCCCCGGTATTCCGTCGGAAATCCTGCCGAAAATTTTTGACCGTTTCTTCACCACCAAGGGTTCAAGCCAGGGCACCGGCCTCGGCCTCAATATCGTCCAGCGCCTCATCAAGGAAGGTCGCGGCGCGCTGCACGTCCATACGCAGCGCAACGAGGGGACGACCTTCACGATCTACCTGCCGGGAACCAACCTGTTGAAGTAGGGCTTTTGTTTCAGTGAACGCTGACCGAGCTGTCGGTTTGCGCCAAAGCATCCCAGCAGATGATCGCCACCACGCCGCCAATGATGGTGATATCCGCTGTCACCGTCAGCGGCGTCCAGAGAATCCGCTCCATCCGCCCCACGCCGTCGTCATAATATGGCAGCGCATACGCGCCTAATTTACGGGTGCCGGAATAGATGGTGAACTGTCCGCTGTTGGTCGCGGCAACTCCGTAAAACCAGTCCGGGGCATTCGTCGGCATCAAACCATAGACGCGCACCGGCGGTCGTCCGCTCGCGGCGTTGGTGTCCACAAAAACCGGAGGCTGATGCTGCGTCAACGGCTTTTGGTTGGCCTCGAGAAAAAAGGCGCGGGTATGCGTGGTGTAATAACGATCCGAGTATTCATCATAAACCACCAGGAAATCATCTTCATTTTCAGCGCGGAACAGGTGCAGGTTTGGATTGACCGCCGGTTCGTTCCATTCATCCAAATCTGATTCAGTCCAAAGCCTGTGTGTCACGCAACCATTTGCCAGCAACGGCAGCAACAGCAGCCAGGTTTGGATCGGTCGGCGCATGACAGAATCCTGCGATGGTTGGGTCAAGTTGCAATCCAAAAAACAGCGGACGGGCCATCTCCTGGCCGGCACACTCGACAAACCACCCCGCCCACTAACTAGGCAGGGATGCGTATCGCACGTTTCATGGCACTGGCGGTGTTCGTCAGCCCGCTGACATTCATGCCGACGGTGAAAAATTTCCCGTCCTGACGGTCGGTTGCAACGTTTACTCCAATGTGCCCATCACCAGCGTCAACGCGACCGACATTTATTTTAGCTACAATGGCGAGGTGGAGAATGTGAAGATTAAATCCCTTTCGCCCCGGTTGTTCTTTTTTTCGCAGAAGATCCCAAGCAGGAGATCTATGGCAAATTCGCCACGGAATACATTCCCCGCTGCATTCTGATCGGCAAGGATGGCCGCATCAAATGCCAGACCGTTGGCTTTTCCAAAGATGATTTCCGCAAGCTGATCATCGGTGCCACGTTTGAGACGGCGAAGTAATTTTACCACCTCCAAAAAATCACCGTTGGAACGCGACGCGCTCCAGCGGTGAAATGGTTTCCGCAAACGGTCAGTTCCCCAAATATTCGCGAGGGTCGGTGACCTTGCCGGTCAACGCGCTCGCCGCCACGGTTGCCGGTGAGGCGAGGAACACTTTCGATTCCTTGTCGCCCATGCGACCGGGGAAATTCCGGTTCGTCGCGCTGATGCAATTGATGCCGGACTTGTTGATGCGGCCGAACGTATCCACCGGGCCGCCGAGGCACGCGGCGCAACCGGCGTTCTCCGTCATCTGCACGCCGGCATCCACGAGGATTTGCCAGATGGTCGAGTTGCCCCAATAAGTGGACTGTAAATCATTAACGATCTCCGGCGTCGCGGGCACGCCGAAAGTGTCAATGGCCACCTTCTTGCCACGCAACACGCGGGCGAATTCGACGAAGTCGCTCGTCTTGCCGCCGGTGCAGGAGCCGACGTAGGCGCGATCGAGCTTCTGGTTCATTTCCTTCGCCTTCTTGCGCTGGCCCGGATCGGGATGGCAGGCGACGGTCGGTTCGAGCTTGCTCAAATCCACGACGAGTTCATAGACGAACTTCTGATCTTTATCCGGTTCGACGGGTTGGTAAGTCGCCTTCGTGCCGTTCAACTTCACGCGGGCGTCCACGTATTCTGCCGTGCGCGAATCGAATTCAAAAATGCCATTCTTGCCGCCCGCTTCGATGGCCATGTTCGCAATCGTCATGCGGTCGTCCATGCTCAAAGTCGCCGCACCGGGGCCGTCAAACTGCATCGCACGATAGGTCGCGCCGTCGAAACCGATTTCGCCGATGCAATGGAGGATGATGTCCTTCGCCATCACGCCCGGCTGCAATTTGCCTTCCAGGCGGAAGCGCATGGTTTCAGGAACCTTGATGAGTAATTTGCCCGTGCCCATCACGAAGCCGGCGTCCGTGTTGCCGATGCCGGTGGCGAACTGGTTGAATGCGCCCGCCATGCAGGTGTGCGAATCCGTGCCGAACAAGACTTCGCCGGGACGCGTATGACCCTTTGACGGCAGCGCCGTGTGGCAGACGCCTGCGTAGCGCGAACCGTATTGACGTTTCATGTTGCCTTTGGCGGCATCGAAGTGCCAATGGCCGTTCGAGTCATCAATCACATCGTAGAAATACTGCAGATCCTGCTCGCGCGAAAAATCGCGGAGGATGTCCACGTTGCGGTTGGACTTGGAGTCGGCGGTGAAAATGTAATGGTCGGGAATGATGACGATTTTGTTTTTGTCCCAGACCTTGGCGTCCTTGCCGAACTCACGCTTGAACACGCCGATGGTGCCCGGGCCGCAAACGTCGTGCGTCATCAGCACGTCCGCGTTCACCCAGATATTGTCGCCGGCCTGCACGCTGGCCTTGCCGGACGCGCGTGCGAGGAGTTTTTCTGTCAACGTCATAGTCGGAAGATCATAGCCGATGGAAAGAGCTAGTTCAACTGCGGCGTTGAGCGGCTTGGATAGGCAGGCAAAAAATTTCGCGGATTGATGCGGATTCAATCTGTGAAATTCAAGAAAGTTGTCTTACGGCTTCTGATTGTGATACATCGCCACGAGCGCCGCGCCGATGGCTTGGGAAAGTTCGCCCAGCACGGCGGGAACAATCTTGAGCGTGTTACGTTGCGGCGGCCAAAGATAGGGCATGGCCGTCTCGCGGATGATGCGCAGATAACGCTCGCGAAACGCGTCGGTGGTCACTTCATGGTCCATCAGGCCGCCACCGATGACCATGATGCCGGCATCCAGCGTCATCGTCAGATTGGCGACGAGTAGGCCCATGACTTTGGCTTGAAAATCAAAAATTTCCACGGCCAGCGGATCGCCCTGCTGTGCGCGGGTGCGAAGCGAAAAGGCTTTTTCCTTCGGCGTCGCCGTGGATTTGGCCAGTTCATGGTCGGGATAATTCTTGAGTTTTTCCGCCAGTAATTGCGGCAAACCGGAAAGCGTTGTGTAAGCTTCGTAACAGCCCCAATCGCGTCCGCAGCCACAGGAAAACGGCAGGCCGGTCAGGCCAAGCAGATGCACCGGAGCCGCCGCGTGACCAGTTTCAAGGCCGGCGAGCGTGTCGCCGTCCAGCGGCAGGCCGTTGGCATCCACATACGCGCAGCCGAGGCCGGAACCGGGCATGAGCATGGCCACGGTGGTGCGGGTTTTGCCGCGGGCAATTTGCGCCTCGGCCACGCCGCCAAAATTGCCGTCGTTGCCGACCACGAGCGGCATGGGGTGGCCGACCTGTTTTTCCAGCGCGGTCTGGTAATCGGTAAAGACATCCCAGCCGGCGAAACTGGCGGGCAGGTTCGGCGTCTTGCTGAATACGCCGTAACGTTCGTAAGGTCCGGGAATGGAGAGGCCCACGCCCGCGACCTGCGACCATTCCAGTTTATTTTGCGCGAGAAAGTCGGTGACGCCCGCAATCCAAGACTCGATGACCGCGCCGCGCCCCCTTTCGGAATTGGTCGGGCGTTGCAATACCTTGCTGGAGACAGGCTCGCCGTTTTCCCAGACCGCGCAAAATTTGGTGGTGGTCGCGCCGCTGTCTGTGCCGATGAAAATCTTTTTGCTCATGGTTGGACGTTAAATTGCGGACTGCGCCGGCAAAGGCAAGATTTATTCGTGTTTGCCCGCTTGGTTCGGTTAATCTAACGAAATGAAACGAAAGAACGTTGTAATTGGTTTTAGCGCACTCTTATTCGTTGCGGTTGTTCTCGGTATTGGTTTGTTGTTATTTGTAAAATTCAGACAGTCATTGTATCCAACCGCTCCTCCTATGCCGCCTGTTGTCGGCCAAACGACTGAAGAAATTCTTTCCCAACTTGAGCTTGTTTTGAAAAGCAAAGCGCCACAAATACTCACTAGCTTGCAACCGGGGCTTTCCACTGCAAAAATAAATGAACTTGAGCGTCAATCAGGCGTTCAACTTCCAGACGAAATCAGAGCTTTGTATCGGTGGCGAAATGGCTTCAATTTGAACAGACTTAATTCAGGCGGTCTTCGTGTCGCAGGCCCAATGCCCGGACATTATTTCTTGCCATTGGATGTTGCCCTTCAAATTCCCAATTCTAAAAGCAATCAGGTTGCTGACGCTACTTTAACTCAACGCGCTGCTTTCAATGTTTTTGCTGGGTTCACAAAATCTTGGATTACTTTGTTCGACGATGGTGCTGGCGATGGATATTTTTTTGACCCACAAAGACAGCCTTCAGAAGGCGCTGTGTTTTATCATTTCATGGAGGATGGCCAATACGTCTTTTTTCCTTCGGCGAAAAATTTATATGCAGGCATGGTGAAATGTTACGAACAAGATGCTTTTTTTTGGAAAGAGGGAACCAATGGTGCCAGTTTGGATGAAGACTTCAGCGTCTCTTCAAAAATTTGGAATAAGTTTGGTGCAAGCTCAACCCAACAGTAGCAGTTGTTTGATTGCTGTTATTGTCGTCAGAATACAATTGCGTGACTCCGTCCGAAACATTCTCAAACCTGCTCCGCAGCGATGCGCCTTTGTTGTCGCTTGCGCCGATGCAGGATGTGACGACGCTGGAATTCATGCGCGTCATCGCGCGCTATGGCGGGCCGGAGGTTTATTGGACGGAATACTTCCGCGTCCACGGCGATTCGCGACCGGAGAAATGGATTCTCGATTCCATCACCAAAAATCCCACCGGCCGGCCGGTCGTCGCGCAGATGATCGGCAACGACATTCCCGCGCTCGTTCGCAACGCCAAACTGCTGCAACAATTTCCCGTCGCCGCGATTGACCTGAACCTTGGCTGTCCCGCGCCGATCGTCTATCGCAAATGCGCCGGCGGAGGGCTGCTGCGCGAGCCGCTGCGGATTGACGCCATCCTCGGCGCGCTGCGCGAAGTGGTGATGGTGCCGTTCACGGTGAAAACGCGCATCGGTTTCGAGTCGCCGGCTGAATTTGACGCGCTGCTGCCGATTTTCGCCAAACACAAAATTGACCTGCTCACCGTCCACGCGCGCACCGTCGTGCAGATGTATCGGCCGGGCGTGCGTTACGATTTGATCGCCCAGGCGGCACGCGAGTTGAAATGTCCCGTGCTCGCAAATGGAAACGTCTTCAGCGCGGCCCAGGCGAAAGCGCTGCTCGCGGAAACCGGGGCACGCGGCTTGATGATCGGGCGCGGCGCGATCCGGAATCCCTGGCTGTTCGACCAAATTCGCGCGGAGTTGCGTGGTGAACGAGTGAGGCTTCCGACGGGGCAAGAGGTGCTGGCCTACATCCAAGAATTGTGGGACAACGAGATCACGCCGGGCGTAAAGGAGTCGGCGCAGGTGCAGCGGATGAAGAAGTTCATGAACTTCATCGGCGACGGCATCGGCGGATCATTCCTGCACGACATCCGGCGCGTCGAGACGACCAGCGGATTTTTTGCCATCTGCGAACAGTTTTTGAACCATGACGAACCGATGACGCTTGAGCCGAAGATTTGACTTTGTGCTGCGCTATTCTGCGCGCTTCCGGCTGGCTTTGGTGGTCACTAGTGCTAAAGTTTTACTGTGAAACCGCCTGCCTCGACCAATTTCTCCACCTTGCCCTGATAGAAAATTTCACGATATTCCTCGGTTTCCAGCAGGTGTTGGCGCAGTTCTTTTTGGTCTCGGTTCAGGATGAATTTCAATTCCTTCAGGCTGTCCGACCAGCGAAAGCCATTGAAAAATTCCGCGCCCGCAAACTGCGTCTTGTAAAGCGCACTGTCCGAATAACAGGTGCCGAGATAAAGATTTTTCACACCGCGCTCAGCGAACAGCGACACCGCCGAGGTCATCATGAACATGCCGAGATTGCGGGCGTAGTAGTTCAGGTCGTAGAACGCATAGTAGTAAAACGCCAGCGCCTTGCCTTCGAGATACAACGTCGCCACGCCGACTTCCTTGCCGGTTTCTGCATCCGTGAACACCAGCAGATGAGAGATGATGGGCGCGGCGAACAATGCATCCAACCGTTCGTAGCTCATCACGTCCTTGCCGAACTTGATGTCCGCGTAGGTCTTGAAAAACTCACGGCGTTCCAGCGTGAAATCAAATTTCTCGCGCGGCACCAATTTTACCTCGATGCCCGCGCCTTTGCGCAGGATGCGGCGGTTCTCGGACGACGGCTTGAATTTGGCCAGATTCACCCGCACCTGGCGGCAGAGATAAAAGCGGTCGAGATAACGCGAGGACGGCAGAAAGCCCGCATCAAAAATATCCGCCGGCGTCTCGCCCGCCTCGGGAAACGCCCAGATGGCATACGGAAACTGGTAGTTCTCGTAATCAGAGTTTTGTTCGGAAAAAAGGAGTTTCACAAATTTTAATCAGCCACAGATTTTCACAGATTAATCACAGATAAAATACAACGCACTGAATTCGACATTTTTAATCTGTGTTTATCTGTGCCCATCCGTGGCTAAAACAGTTTCGATTTTCGCCGGTGTGGCTATGGCGTTCACCGACTTCCGGCGCAGCCGCAGCCGCCAGTTCGTCAGCACGTCGTAGGTCACGGAATTTTTCAGCTTCGCGATGTCGCGCACGGTGATTTCGTCGTTGCCCTGCCTGCCCATCAGCACCGCTTCGTCCCACATCTGAGCCTGCGGAATGTCCGTGATGTCCACCATCAGCGCGTCCATGGCGATGCCGCCAATGAGCGGTGCGCGCTGGCCGTGGATGAGCGCACAGCCTTCGTTGCGCACACGCGGAAAGCCGTCGCCGTAGCCGATCGGCAAAATGGCGATGCGCCGTTCTGTTTGCGCCGTGTAGCGCATCCCGTAGCCGACGACTTCGCCGGGCT
>Ga0310811_10005772_pt1 | contig 15728 bp, 9 predicted proteins | sample YCmetagenome_FD_207642 | JGI IMG/M metagenome (GOLD analysis project Ga0310811, IMG submission 207642) | Soil microbial communities from experimental microcosm in Duke University, North Carolina, United States - YC | ecosystem: Engineered > Artificial ecosystem > Soil microcosm > Unclassified ...
CCATATCGCCCATATCGGCGCGATTCATCACCAAGTGCGGCGCATTCAACTCGACTAGCCCGAGTGGCCCGTGCCGCGCGAAGTGTTCCGGGATGTGGCAATGAAACAACCAGTTGCCGGCCCGCTCCGGTACCCATGTCATGCTCATGGTCGTCGCGGGGGACATGGGCTGCGTGACAACGCGATCGGCGCTGTCGGCGCGGTACGTGGTGTCCCCGACACCATCGCCGCGGCTGTCGACACGGAAGTAGAAGCCGTGGAGGTGCATCGGGTGATTGTCGCCCGATGAGTTGATCACTCGCCAATGAATGGTGTCGCCAACGGTATAGTGCAGGTGTTCGTCGTGCGGCCACGATCGTCCGTTGACGACGGGGAGAATGCGCTTTCGCTGCGTGTACGCGCGCGCGACGGTATCGGTCCACATCCCAATGAGGAGAATTCGATCGCTCGGCCGTGGGGCGTCGGCACGGTCGACGATGATCGCGCCCGTGAGCTGTGCGTCGAGCCCCGTGCGAAAATTGATCGCGCGGCCGGTCGTCGTTCCCCAGTAGTAGTAGGTACCAGCCGCGTCCAAGCGAAAGCGAACTTTTCGGACCTCACCCGGCATGAGGCGGATTCCAGATTGCACGGAGTCGGCAACGGGAGCGCCGACTCGGTCGTGCAACCCGTGAACGACGAGCGTGTCGGTCGCCAGGCGATTGTTCACGCTGACCACTACCTGCGTTCCGGCGCGAACACGAATCAGCGGTCCCGGAGTCATCGGTGCCCGACCAGCCTCGGCGAACGCGGGTATGGCAACGCTGGAGCCAGCATCGCCCTCCGGATACCAGATCGCCGTACGCGCCTCGAGCTGTAGCGAGAGCTCATTCCCATTCAGCGTGCCAGCCGGAGCTCGATTGTCGTTCGGCTGTGCGCGATCAGGAGTGGCAGTCGGCGCGCCGCTGCCGGTGATCGACAGGGCGACCAGGAACAGCGCGGCTGTTGCTCGCATGTTGGGCATCCCGAAGTGGTCGAGCGTTCTCTAATCGAATGCGCTCGCACCCTGCGCGTTGCACGCCTGCCCACCCGCCGTCGGGCGATCTTGCCGATTGCGATTCGGATCGACGCGGAGTCATCGCCAGGTCGTCACGGCGAACGATCTGCATACGTGGCGACGCTTTGGCTCCCCGTGGAGCTGATTGTATCGCCGCGCACAGCACCACTGCAATAGAACCGATCGCCGTTGTCGAGTCGACGAAAGCGAGCTGGAGACTGCGATCAGCAGGGATCGGTGGACAGAACGGGAAGGTCGCAATACCTCGCGCTGGACACGACTTCAATGCTCTCGATGACCACGATTAGGGTGCTTATCGGCGGCGGAATGAGCGCCTCGAGAACGATGGGGGCTGACGCGCGCAATTCGCGACCACGCGCTGACTATGCTGGGAAGCGGCGTGCTTTTCTTAAACGCCGACACTTCGCTGCTGAGCCGCGCACACAAGGTGTCGAGTTCGCCGAGTGGCTCGAGCGAGAGACCCAGTCCGGCCATCGTGTCGCGCATGCTGCAAAGGCAGTCCGGCAACCACGACTCGGCGCCGATCAAGCGATCTGTCCGCAGAGTTGGAGCCGGAAGATCGGCCTCCCGAAACACCCGCGGCAGCGCGTTCCCCATGTCCGTATTCGTCCCGCACCGCTGCAGCGTCGTCACCAACAGGTCTGCCGCGGCGGACCACAGCGGCATAGCCGCGACTTCCTCGAGAAACGACGTCCAGTCGGGCTCCTGAAACGCAGCCACGCCGCCCGGCCGAACCAAACGCGCCGTCGACCGCAAGACCGCCGACGGATCAGCCAGGAACATCAGGATGTAGCGCCCGACCGCGGCGTCGAACGGCTGATCGATCGCCACCTTGCCGACGTCTGATTGGAGAATTCTGACTTGATTCAGCCCTCTGTCTCTCATACGCGCGCGTCCGCGCTCGACCGACCGAGGATCGCGCTCGACTCCAATCACCGCTCCCGACGGACCAACGAGCTGTGCGGCGATCAGTGAGACGTCGCCGACCCCGCAGCCAAGATCCACGACGCGGTGGCCGGTACCGATACCCGCCTCGCGGAAAAGGCGTGCGGTATGCGGCGCGAGCCACTCCGCCTGCCGCATGAGCCTCGCGTGCTCGGCGTCCGTGTTGCCAAGCGCATACTGCGATACCGCAGAGTTCATATCGCTTCGCCGGCGTTCGCCGGCCATGGCCCGGCGATCGTTTCCACAGGTGAGAGCCGACGAAGCCGAGCGACGAGGATCGCCGCGGCGAACATGCAGGTCCCGGCGAGCGCCAGACCGCCGGCATACGTGCCCGTCTTGGCCGTGATAGCGCCAATCACTATGGGCGACACAAGTCCGGCCAAGTTTCCAAAGGAATTGATCAGCGCGAGCCCGGCGGCGGCAGAGGCTCCGGACAGAAACTCATTGGGCAACGCCCAGAACGGACCGAAGAAACCGTAAATTCCGATCGCTGCGACCCCCAGTAGTCCTACGACGCCAAGCGTCGAATGGACGGCGCTGAGCGATACCAAGGCCGCGCCGGCAATCGCGGCGGGCGCGGCGACGTGATAGCGCCGCTCGAGCATGCGGTCGGAATTTCGAGCGACCAAGATCATCGCCACGAGACCGACGAGCGCAGGGATCATGGCTAACAACCCGATCGCCGTGTTCGAGGATGTGGTCGAAACCTCCTTCACGAGTAGGGGACCATAGAAAGTCGCCCCATACAGCCCCATCAGCATTCCGAAATAAATCCCCGTGAGGCGCCAGACACGCCCGCATCTCAGCGTCTGGAGCAGCGACAGATTGGCGTTTACGCCCTTCGCTTCTGCATCGGCGGCCAGGGTCGTCGTCAGCCACTGGGTCTGGTCCGATGTCAGGAATCGAGCCTGGTCAGGGCTACCGGGCAGCACCCAATAGGTTGCGATGCCCAGTGCGACCGCGGGGAATCCTTCCAATATCAAGACCCATCGCCAGCTGCTGAGACCAAGCCAGTGGACGTTGTCCAGGATGAGGCCCGAAATCGGCGCACCGAGAATGCCCGCCACGGGGATGGCCGCGAGATAGAGGCCTACGGCTCTCGCTTGCTCACGCCGCGGAAACCAGTACGTCAAATACAGTAACATGCCCGGGGCGAAACCGGCCTCCGCCGCCCCGAGCAGGAAACGGACGGCGTATAGCTCGTGAACCCCGCGCACCAAACCACCGATCATGGCAACGGCGCCCCACGTGACCAGAATGCGCGCAATCCAAACGCGCGCGCCGACCCGATGCATCATCAAGTTGCTCGGCACTTCGAGCAGGAAGTAGCCAATGAAAAACAGGCCCGAAAGCAGACTGTATTGGGCGGGCGATACGCCCAGCTCGTTGTTCATCGTCAGTGCCGCCATGGTGATGTTCGCGCGATCGAGAAAGGCGACAATGTAAAGCACGAAGATGAACGGAATGATCCTAGCCCGGACTTTCCGAATCGTCGTGCGCTCCACTTCAGCCGCGTCTTCCCGCATTCTGTTGGACATGATCGCTCGAGCTAGGCGGAGATCACATGAGCTTCGCGTCTCACTATAAGTCGGCCTCATGATACGCGGATGAATCGCGTGTGAAACCGACCTGAAATCGCGCTCATTGCGCGGCGTGCTGTTCGCGGAGTACGATGTGCGTCGGCGCCGGATTATCTGGGAGGGTGGCGAGGAAATGTGGCGTTTGCGGACTCTTGGTGGCCTCGCGATCGAGCCCGGTGAGCCGGCTGCAGCCGTCGCGGCGCGCCGGCGCCCGCTCGCCGTTCTGGCATTGCTCGCGGCTTCCGGCGAACGCGGATTGAGTCGCGAGAAGGTCGTCGCCTTGCTCTGGCCTGAGAGCGACGAGGAGCATGGTCGCAATTCTCTCAGTCAGGCGCTTGCTGCGCTGCGGCGAGGCCTGGCAGGACCCGACCCGGTCCAGGGCGGGCCGGAGCTCCGTCTGAACACCTTGGCCATTTCAAGCGACGTCGGGGACTTCGAGCGTGCCATCGCGGCTGGGGAATTCGAGCGTGCGGTCGCCGTCTATCGCGGTCCCTTCCTGGATGGATTCCTTCTGAATGGCGGGGATGACATCGAGCGATGGGCGGCCGGGCAACGTCGCCGTCTCCACGACATGCATGTCGCGGCGATCGAGCGATTGGCGCGCAATGCGGAAGAACGGTCGGAGCAAGGCGTCGCTTACTCCTGGTGGCAACGGCTCGCCGAGCTCGAGCCGGCGCGCTCCTCGGCGGCTCGCGGCGTGATGCGCGGACTCGCGCTCAGGGGCGATCGTGCGGGGGCCCTGCGGTACTATCGCCGCCACGAGGAGATCGTGCGAGAGGAGCTCGACGCCGCGCCGGACCCCGCCGTTTCCACGCTCGCCGCCTCTCTACGATCGGAACCGAGCGCCCCGTCAATCGCCGTGATGCCACTCGCGGACGACTACCTGGGCGAAGGCCTCGCCGCGGAAATGACGAACGCTCTTCGGATCGCCGGCCTTAGGGTCGTCGGCCCGGGCGTTACTCGGGCGCTCGCCGCACGCGAGCTCGATGCTCGATCGATCGGCGACCAGCTTGGCGTAGCGAACGTTCTACTCGGCTCGGTCCAACGCGATGGTGAGCGTCTGCGCATCACGATGGGTCTCGTCTCGGCGGCCGATGGTTCGCTCGTCTGGGGGGAGAAATACGACCGCGACATCGGCGACGTATTCGCCGTTCAGGACGATATCGCGCACAACGTTGCCGCGCAGCTCCGCGTCACGTTGACCGGCGAGACGCGCACGACACTCGTTCACAGGGATACGCGGGATCCGGAAGCGCACGCCCTGTATCTACAGGGCCTCTATCAGTGGAATCGTCGGACGGCGCAGACGATGCACCTGGCGATCGACCTGTTTCAGCGTGCCATATCCCGGGATTCGAATTACGCGCGAGCATATGCTGGCATTTCCATGGCGTACGTCGTTCTGGCCGTGTACACCGACGTCCCGATCGATGAAACGCGTGCCCGTGCCGTCGACGCGGCGCGCCGGGCCCTATCGATTGACGGGACGTTGGCCGAAGCCCACGCCGCGTTGGGCCTTGCCTACACATATGAGTTCAAGAATGCGCTCGCCGAACAGTCATTCACCGCGGCGCTTGCGTTCGACCCGGATTGCGCCACCGCACACTTCTGGTATGCCCTTCTTCTCGGGCATCTGGGTCGTCACGACGAGGCGATTCGCGAAGTGCGGCTGGCGCATTCACTGGAGCCGGCATCTCTGGCCATCCAAAATGGCATCGTCGAGGAGCTCTTTTACGCTCGCCGATATGCCGAGGCAGACGCCGTCTCACGCGCGATCATGGCGCTCGACTCTTCGTTCCAGCTCGGACGGATCTTCCGCGCGCGCGTGCTGATCGAGCTTCGCGAGCTCGACGAGGCTATCGCGATCCTCGAGCGACTGAGCGAGGAACCCAGCATTCGTTCCGCGGAGAAGCTCGGCGTCCTCGCGTATGCCTACGCGCGAGCCGGGAGGACACGATCCGCTCGGGCCGCGCTTGGCCGACTTTCGACGGATCCCCTGTTATCCACCTCCGGGGAGATCGCGATCGCACTGGATCTCCTGGGCGACCGCGATTCGGCCGTCGCGATGCTCTGTCGCGCCGTGGGGCAGCACGATCAACGGGTCATCGCCGGTGGTCGCAGCGAACCATACGACCGACTGCGGACTGACCCGCGGGTCGCGGCACTCTTTACCGAAATCGAGTCTGCGAATACGGTTGGGAGACCCTCTGACCTGTAATGCCGTTCTGCAACAGGCACTCGTGCATCGACTAGCTTCCTGCCGCCGCCTTCAATCCCGACGTGGCAAACGCCGCCTGTCTGCGATAGGAAACGAATAGTGCCGCCGCACCGACGGCCAATGTGGCGAGCAGGATAAAGGCGGCGCCCGTTCCTCCGGTCGCATCTTTGAGCCGCCCGATCGCAAAAGGCCCGACCAGTCCGCCGACATTGCCTAACGAATTCACAAGCGCGATCCCGCCCGCCGCCGCAGTCCCGCGTAGGAGAGAGCTGGACACGCTCCAAAAGGCGACGGTGAAACTCATTACTCCGGCATTTACGAGCACGAGGCAGGCGACGCGAGCGATTGGGCCGGGAAGGAGCGCGGCCCCCGCGTAGCCAATCGCCACAAGCAACGCAGCCCCACTCGCGTGGAGCAAGCGCTCGCCGGTTCGATCGCAACTCAGCCCCACCGCAAGCATCGCCACCGCCGCCAGGCACGAGCTCGCACCGGTGATGAGTCCCGTTGCCAGATTACTCACGTGCAGGGTGTCTTGAACGATGCTCGGCGCCCAGAACAAATAGCCGTAGAACGAGGCGTTCATTAGAAAGAATGGCAGCGCGACCAGCCAAATTGGTCCGTGGACGAGCGCGCGAAGCGCTGAAAGGTCGTGGGGGGCAAGGCTTGCGTCTTCGTCGCGCGCGAGTCGATCCACAAGCCAGTCGCGTTGCTCGCGCGAGAGCCATCGCACATGCTCGGGCTGGTCGGCGAGGAACGCGAGCACCGCAAAGCCGAGGAGAACCGACAAGGCCCCTTCAACGAGAAACAACCACTGCCATCCTCGCAAGCCAAACCGTCCGTCGAAACCGAGCAGCCATCCGCCGAGTGGATTCCCAATGGTGCCGGCGAGCGCCATCGCGATCATGAAGCGCGCGAGCGACCTGGCCCGTTGTGCAGCCGGGAACCACTGCCGGAGATAAAAGACGATTCCTGGAAAAAAGCCGGCTTCGGTAATGCCAAGCAGGACGCGGAGGATGTAAAAGTGGAGCGGCGATCGCACAAACATCATGGCGGCGGCAACAAGCCCCCAGCTGATCATGATGCGCGCGATCCATCGCCGTGCGCCGACGCGCGCGAGAACGAGATTGCTCGGAACCTCAAAGAGGATGTAGCCAATGAAAAAGATCGACGCGCCAAGAGCGTATGCCGTCTCGGTAAAGCCGAGATCGCGATTCATCTGCAGCTTCGCCATCGCGATATTCGTGCGGTCGATGTAGTTGCAGACGAATAGCACGAACAGCAGCGGGAGGAGCCGGAGACCGACCCGTCGCATGGTCAACCTGGCGACGTCGGTTTCATCTCGAGCAACGGGGATGGCGACGACATCGCGGGTTGCAGCCTCAGACACCCTCTCCTCCAGGAAGAGAGACGGCCGATTGCCTTTGTTCAGGTGCGTGATCGTCCCGAATATCAGGACGACGCGGGCCGGCGTCCAACGAAAAATTCTTATTGCGGTAATTAGGTTTGGTCGCCGTCGACGACGATGAACCCGGGACGACTCGCGGTCGAATATGCGCGTGCGGCATCGATCGAGAGCTGTATGGTTGCCTCCACGAGAGGAGACTCGGACGCTCGGCGCCGGCTCGCAATAATGGGCAGCGGCGCCAGCTCCGGCGCCGCTTCAAGGGCAATCATCAATCCGGAATCCAGCGAAGACGCAATGGTCGCGCGCGGAAGCGTTGCAAGTCCGTAGCCGGCTTGCACGAGTGCTACCATCGCGGCAATCGAGGAAATTGGATTGATGCGGGCGACGCAGTAGGGCCCGAGCCTTGCGACGACATCCCGGTAGACGACAGAGCCTCTCAGGAACGTCAGGATAGGCAGTCGGTCGAGGAGCTCGACATCCGAGAGCAAGGTATTCCCCCGCGCCGTAGGCGCGATGATCCATGCCATCTGATAGCCGCAGATGGAACTGTTCTCGATCGCGGGGTTCGCGATCGTTTCGGCGGTGAGCGCAAGGTCGAGATTCCCGCTCAGCAGTTCTTCGTGAAGGTCACTGGAGTTGTACGTGTGGATCTCGACGCGCACCTTGGGGAAGCGCTGGCGGAGTGCACCGAGCAGTTGCGGCAACCACGTGTGGACAACGGTATCGATCACTCCGACCGCAATGAATCCTCCGTAAGCTGCTCGATCGGACACCGCCTCAACCATTCGAGCCGAAATGCCGAGCAGCTGCTCGGCGTGTTTCAGGAGCTCTTCACCAGTATGCGTAAGCGTGACCGTGCGCTTGTCACGCTCGAACAGTTTGACACCAAAATCCGTTTCAAGCGTGGCGATCCTGGCGGAAATCGCTGCCTGCGTCGTGTGAAGCTTCTCCGCGGCGGCCGTGAAGCTGCGTAGTCGAGCAACCCAGACGAAGGCCTCGATGAAGCGGAGGTTCATGGAGCGCTCATAATGCGTGGCTACGATGCACGAGCGTTAGGGCCAGTGGCGAGAATCAGTTGTTTCACACACCCAGTGCCGGCAAGCCAGACACCGTCGTTGTCGCGGACTGCGTCATGTGCCGCAGCGGGTGCGGTCCGGCACCAGGCGTTGTCGATCCGGGATGTTGGCGTTCGTGGCTTGTCCTCGAGCTTTCGCCACTCCCGGTCCGGTAGATGGAACCGCGTGCGGAACACTCGCGCGCCAGAGTTCCGCGATTATGTTAACGATGGCGCGTGTCCCACGCCCCCCTGATGCACGCTCACAACGGCATTTGGTGATGCAGACGAAGAACACGCTCAGAACAGTATCGCTCTTATGCGCGTGCGGCGCCGCCGCCGCGTGCTACAGCTACGCGCCGATTTCCCTCGATCGTTTGCAGCCGGGCATGGAGGTTCGGGCGCACCTCTCGGGTGCCGGCCTGGAGCGAGTGCGTCGCATCCCGGAACAGCGGTTTTTCGACCGACTCGAATTGTCCGGCGCCGTGATGGACGTCAGCCGGGACACGATCGCACTCATCGTCCCGTCGAACGTCTTCGACGGCGCCGCCGCGGCCGATCTGCGGCGGACCATCGCGCTTAGCCGCGTCGACCTCGACGGCACCGAGCTGCGTCGGCTGAATACACGCAAGACGGCGCTCGCCATCGGTGGCGGAGCGCTGTTCGTGACGGCAGCCATCGTTCGCATGCGCGGAAACGGACTCTGGACGCCGAACAGCACCACCATCTCGCCATCCGAGAACCGACTGCCGGTACGCCCGTGACACTCCTGCGTGGACGACGACGTTCACAAAACCTTCGCAAGTTCTGAACAACCTGGGCATCGCTTACAGATCGATCGCTGACGAGCATCCAGGTCTCGCGTAGTGACCAAACGACAGTGACCAAACGTCGCATCCAAGGATTGTTATAAGAGCCGAGCGACGAATGCGCCGGCTCAGATGCACCCTCATTTCGACCAACACCCGTGAGGAGAGTGCAATGCGATTCCGATCGGTCGTCGCCGTTCCCCTCGTCGCGCTTGCGGCATCAGCCGTCCCTTTGGTCGCTCAGACCGGCACCGGCGCGATACGCATCACCGTCCGACACGCCACGACAAACACCCCGCTCGCCGCCGTGCAGGTATCGCTGGCCGAGAGCCGCATCGGCGGGGTCACGCGCGACGACGGAACACTCGTCATCCCACGGGTAACGCCTGGGACGCACCGCGTACAGGCGCGCCTCATCGGGTATGCACCGATGGACAAGATGGTGACCGTTCGGGGCGGCGACACGGCGAGCGTCGAATTCTCGATCGTGCCCGCGGCGGTGACGCTCGAAGAAGTACTGGTGACCGGCACGGCTGGCCAAGCCCGGCGACGCGAGGTAGGCAACTCCATCTCGGCCGTGAAAGTCACCGAGGCACCCGAGCCACAGGTGAACGTGAACAACTTGCTCGCCGGCCGCGTTCCCGGCGCCAGCGTCGAGTTGTCCGGGGGAAGCGCCGGTGCCGGTTCGTCGATTCGCCTTCGCGGCCTGGCCAGCGTGGCGCTCAGCAATCAACCGCTCATCTACGTCGACGGCGTTCGCATCCGCAGCGACGAATATCCCAAGAACAATCCGTGCGCCACGTGCGGCGGAAGCCCGGATCTGCGTGGCGCGAACGTCTACGCAAGCCCGCTCAACGACATCGATCCGGGGGACATCGATCGCATCGAGGTCATCAAGGGTGCTGCCGCCTCGACGCTGTACGGCACCGAGGCAGCCGCGGGTGTCATTCAGATCTTCACGAAGAAAGGCCAGCAGGGCGCTGCGACCTGGAGTGCGCAGACCACCCAAGGATTCAACCGTCTTCGCCCGTTCGGCATCTCCGATGGGACGCCGTGCACCAAGACATCGGAATGCCCGGACTTCCTCTACATCAATCCGTGGTTGCGAGATGGGAAGCGGCAAGGATACTCGGGCTCCGTCACTGGCGGCGTTCCACGCGGCGCGCTGCACTACTTCGTTGGAGCGAGCTACAGCAACAACGACGGCGTGCTTCCGCTCGACAACGAGCAGAAGCTCTCCGTGCGCGGCAACTTCGGATTCCAGCCGACCGAGAAGATGAGCTTCGAGTGGACGAGCTCGTATTCGGCGGACTCGCTGACCAACACGCCGGCGGGCAACAACGCCGCTGGGCTCACGCTCAATGCCTTCCGCCGCAGCCAGAATTATTTCGGCAACTCGAACATCGATACCATCTCCCAGGTGCTCGTCTACCAGCTGCACAGCTGGATCAATCATTACACGCTCGGCGGCACGGTCAATTTCACGCCCATTCCGAACGTCACGAATCGACTCACCGTTGGCATGGATCGCAGCGAGCTGGAAAACCGGAATCTCCGGCCATTCGGATTTGTGAGTCTCCCGGCGGGCGGTTTGAACGACGAGCACTGGAGCAGCCAGATTCTCACGACGGATTACGTCGGCAATCTCGAGCACGAATTCGGCTTCCGAGGTTCTGCGCTTCGTTCGACATCGGCGTGGGGGGCGCAGCTCACGACGAACGACGTGCGCGACCTGTATTCCTACACCGAAGGATTCCCCGGCCCCGGCGTGCCGACCGTTTCGAGCGGCGCAACGTGGAATGGCGCCGAGCGGCGTGTGCGGGTCATCACCGGCGGGTTCTTCCTGCAGCAGATGTTCGGCCTCGCGGACCGGTTGTTCATCACCGGCGGCGTGCGCTTCGACGGCAACAGCGCATTCGGCAAGAGTCTTGGGATCCAGCACTACCCCAAGGTCAACGCGTCCTACGTGCTCTCCGACGAGAAGTTCTTCCCGCAGCGATTGGGCACCTTGAAGCTGCGCGCGGCGTATGGCGAAGCAGGCCGCGCGCCGGGCGCGTTCGACGCCATTCGGACGTACAACCCGGTGGGTTGGGGTGGACAGCCGGCGTTCCGCACCAACACGGTCGGCGACTCCGCGCTCGGGCCCGAGCGCTCCAAGGAAATCGAAATCGGCTTTGAGAGCTCTGTACTGAGCGATCGCATACGGACCGATTTCACCTACTATCACACCAAGACGGTTGACGCGCTGTTCAACGTGCGGCAGATCCCCTCGAACGGGTTCCTCACGAGCCAACTGCAGAACGTTGGCACGCTGGAAAAGCACGGCATCGAGGTCGCAATCAACGGCGACGTCATGCGCTCCCGGCCGCTCACCTGGAACCTGGGGCTCAACGCCGCGTTCAACGGAAGCAAAGTCCTCAGCCTCGGCGGTGCGCCGGCGTTCAGCATCGGGAACAACGGGTGGGTGGTCGAGGGCGAGCCTGTGGTCGACGTGCGCGGCCGCAAGCTGACCAACCCCGACGCCATCGCCGCTCCGATCGTCGCCGCCGACCCGAATTCGCCCGCCGGCGTCAATCTGCTCAGCTTCGGTCCCTCGGCGCCGACAAAGCTCATCGGCCTGACGTCTGCTCTCCGGTTCCCTGGCAACATCGAGCTCTCGGCGCGTGGCGAGTACTCCGGCGGCAATTTCATGGTCGAAGGTGCCTCGTTCAACGCCCTCTCCCGCGCGGTGAAGTGGCCGCTCTGCTTCGATGCGCCGACCTACTTGCAGACGACTCCCGACGAGAGCAACTGGACCGCTTGGCAGCGCACGATCTGCGACTCCAAGAACGTTCGGTCGGACTACTTCATCTTCCCCGCCGACTTCTTCAAGCTGCGCGACGTGACGATTCGCGCCCCGGTACCGGCGCGCTTCCTTCGTGGCGCGCGGAGCGCACAAGTATCACTCTCGGTGCAGAACTGGTATCGGAGGCAGAACAAGGCCCTGCGGCTATTCGATCCCGAAATGACCGATAACGCCGGGTTCAACGAAACCGTGCGCGGTATCAACGAGCACATTCCCGCACCCGCGACGGTGTTGGGCCAGTTCAAAATCACGTTCTGACGCAACCGAACCCATTACCGGAGACTCACAGCTATGTCGAGCACACTGCTGAAGGCGTCACGGCGACCGGGCCGCGGAAGCGCTTGGATGCTCGTCGCGTGCACCGTCCTGCTCGCGTCGTGTCACTTCGATGTGACGAACCCGGGACCCGTGCAAGAGAAATTCCTCGACGACCCCGCCGCACAAACCGCTATCGTGAATGGCGCCGGCCGCGACCTATCGGACGCGCTCAATCACGTCGCGTACGTGCTCGGCGCGGTTGCGCGCGAGATTTTCCCCGACGGATCGACCGGCAGCTTCGGGATCTCGTCGCAGGAACAGGTCGGCAAGCTACAAAACGATCAAACCGACGAGTTCTGGAATCCCGCGCAGCGGGCGCGATGGGAAGCAGAGCACGGCGCGATGCGCTTCCTCGACCAGCTCGGCGCGGATGCGTACGCGAAGAAGAAGGTCGCCGGCCAGATCACGCTGTGGGCTGGATACGCCAATCGTCTGCTGGGCGAGACGATGTGCGAAGCGATCATCGACGCCGGACCAAATCAGGCTTCCAGCGTTTATCTGACGCGCGCGGATTCGGAATTCACGAGCGCCATGGCGATCGCCGCCGCTGCCGGCGACAACACGACGGCAACCGCGGCGCAGGCTGGGCGAGCTTCGGTTCGCGCGGACCTCGGGAACTGGACCGGCGCCGTGGCCGACGCGAGCGCGGTTGCCGATGCCTTCGTCTTTCAGATGCCGTATTACATCACCGATTCCGATCAGTACAATCGCATCTACTGGTCTTCGGCAAACGCGCCGTACCGCGCGCATACGGTCTACAACACGTTTTATCAGCAGTACTATCTCGACTCCAAGGACCCGCGCGTCCCGTGGACGCAGGACCCGAAGAATCCGACCGGCGACGCCGCGGTCCTCAACCTCGGCAAGCTCCCGTGGTATCCGCAGACGAAGTACAACAAGCGGGATGCCGCAATCAATCTGTCGAGCGGCTGGGAGATGCGGTTGATCGAGGCCGAGGCGAAGCTGCGAAACAATGACGTGGCGGGCGGCATGGCCCTCGTCAACAAGCATCGCGTAGCACTTGGGCTGCAGGCTTGGACCGCGACGACGATCACCGACGCGTGGACGATGCTCAAGCGCGAGCGCGGGATCGAGTTGTGGCTCGAGGGCCGGCGTCTCGGTGATTTGCGCCGCTGGAAGGCGACGAACACGCCCGGCGTGCTCTCGGATTTTGAGATCGCGGGCGGTTCGAAATCCTATCTCGACGCGTCGCAAGATCTCTGTGCGCCGACTCCGCTCACCGAGACGCAAACGAACCCGAACTACAAGCCGTAGCCGTCATCCCGAGAGAACTAGGCTGTCGTCCCGAGCGAAGCTCGGGCGGAGCGACGGGATTACTCATTCCACCCGGATCGGGACGCGAGCCCGGAGCGCGTGCCTCGCGCCTGATTCTCGTATTTCGAGATTCAGCGCGCCGCGACGCTCCGGGATGAACTCCATGTCCCACGTCTCGCCCATCCCGACGATCTGCTGCGCGAGCCGCGGACCCTGTGCCGATGGCGGCAGGTCGAAGCCGTCCTTGGCCACTATCCGCCATCGAACGAGCATCGTGTCCCGGGCGATCTCAGTGGCGCTGTCCGGCCGAGCCGTGAGGAAGAACGACGGCAATGGGACGTTCAACGTCAGGTTCATGAAGCGCAGACGTGCGGCGCGGCCCGCGTGCACCACGACGGTGTCCGGATTGGATTGGCCGTTGATCGCGAGCGGATGCCCTTTCGAGGCCGGAAACCCCTTCAGAAAGAACGCATAATCGTCAGCTGATGACGCGCCGCGATCACGGACGATGAGCGCGCCCTCGAGCCCGGCCAGCTGCTCGCGCACATCATCGACGTGCGCGTGATACATGAACGTCCCCGCTCGCGGAGGCGTGAAGCGCGCGACGAAGGAATCGCGCGGCGCAATCGCCGGCGTCAGATGCGTGCCCGTCCCGCTGAACCCAGGCGCGCCATCCATGTAGCTGTCCTCGAGCTCGATGCCATGCCAGTGAATGCTCGTAGGCTCGTCGAGATGATTGACGATGGTGATCGCAACCGGTTCGCCGCGCACCAAGTCGAGCTCGGGGCTGAGATCTGTGTGGGTGTCGGTGACGCGGCCCTGCTCTTCGAGCACGAAATGCATCAGCGGAACGCTGTCGCGCACCGGCAGTCCCCAGACGCCGTGCCCCTCGGGGCCAGGCCCTTGCTCGGCGACGAGTCGGAGGCGCCTGATGGACGCGGCGGCGTTGCCCGTTGCGACGATTCCTGCCCGCGGCGTAACAATCGTGCCGAGGACCAGCCCGTCCATGCCATGCATGTCCGCGTCCGCCAGCGTGTCGGGAGGCGTCGTGTGCATGGCCGTGTGACAGTGAAAGAGCCAGTTGCCAGGCCGGTCCGGCGACCAAGTGATCGACATCGCCGAGAATGGCGGCAGGATTTGAGTGACGACCATCTGCCCGCGTACAATCGGGGGAGACGACGCGCCGCCTTGTGGGCCAGCGGGGGCTGCCGCATAGGAATCCACCCGGTAGTAGAAGCCGTGCAGGTGCATCGGATGGGGCAGTCCGCCGGCGGCATTGATCACTCGCCAGTGGAGCGAGTCGCCGACGGTGGCTTGCAGCCGTTCCGTATGGGGCCACGACATGCCGTTGATCGTGTAGTGCCGTCGCTCACCACCGCAGGCGATCGCGTTCTGGACACCGTTGCTGCCGCTGACGGTGTCGACGCAGGTTGCCTCCGCGGAATCCCATGTCGCCATGAGCACGAAGATGCGATCCCGTGGTGGACCAGCGGTCCGCGCCGTGTCGACCACGATCACGCCGCTGAGCAGGCCGGTGGGGTCTCTTTGCGACTTCCCGGATTTGAGTGGCGTCTTCCCGCGGTAGACGTAGCTGCCCGCCACATTCGCGCGAGTGGTCAGCGTCCCCACGGAGCCGGGCACGATCACGAGCGAGTCAACCAGGTCTCCATCGTTGCGCGCGCCACGCAACTCATGGGGAAGGAAGAACGTGAGCGGCCGGGCGAGCGAGTTGCGGATCGTCAGGCGGAGCTCAGTGCCCGCGGGCACGCGCACGAGCGGCCCCGGCATGAGCGGCGGCTTCCCCGGTTCGGAGAATGCCTCGATCGTCATCGCCGGATGGTTCGGCCCATCGAGGTACCATAGGCTCGGCTTTGCCTCGAGGGTAAGCGTGAGCGTGGCGCCGCGCAGCACGCCGGCGTGCGCGGTGTTTGGGTTGGGACTGACGACCGCCGGAGCGGCGGTGGCTCCGCTGCGCGCTACGGAATCCGCGGATGCTAGCGTGCCGAGGCAGATGGCAAGCAACGCTGGTATCGAAACTCGCATGAGCATTCTAGGGGCTGTCCCTCGCGTTCACTGCACGCGAAATGTCGTTCGAGCTGTCGTAACATGCTCATCAGTTAGAGCAGTTGCAGGAGGCGAACCGAAGCGAACGGGATCACGGAATCGGGCGCTGCGCCGTATCCGGTAGTGCACGCACCCAGATGTTGCGGAAGCTGATCGGCGGG
>Ga0310811_10005773_pt1 | contig 15728 bp, 30 predicted proteins | sample YCmetagenome_FD_207642 | JGI IMG/M metagenome (GOLD analysis project Ga0310811, IMG submission 207642) | Soil microbial communities from experimental microcosm in Duke University, North Carolina, United States - YC | ecosystem: Engineered > Artificial ecosystem > Soil microcosm > Unclassified ...
AGGGTCGCGTCGCCAGTCACGAGGTCACCCCCGACTGTTCCCAGAGGTCTTCGATCAGCAGCGGCAGCGTGATCGTCATGACCCGGTACTTCTGGCCGTCCTGCTCCAGATAGCCGGCCGCGGCGCCCATCTTCGGGCCGTACGCGCCGAGCAGGTCGATCGCCATGACGAGGCCGTCCAGGGTGAAGTCGGCGCTGTAGGCCGCGCACAGGGTGAACACGGCGTCGATCATGTTCGGGTCGATCTCGTCGTACGGCGCCTGGAGCAGCGGCGTGTAGATCCGGACGTTGAAGATGACGTTGACGGTGGTCTCGGACAGGCCGGACGCGTCCGGCGCGGGCACGATGTCCTGCACCCACACGGCGCAGGTGAGGCCGTTGCCCGGGGCGTTGACCGGCTGATTCCCGTTGACGTCCTCGAACAGGGCCAGGGTCGAGGCCTTGGAGGCGACGGCGTCGACGAGGTCGGATCCCTTCATCTCACACCACCCTCGTGCGCGCGGTGCGGCCGAACGCCGTCATCGCCTGGTCGCGCAGGTCCGGCAGGCCGGCCCCGATCCGGGCGACGGCCGCGGCGCCGGATCCCTGCGTCACCGCCCACGCGCTGGGCTCCTTCGTCAACTGCACCACGGCCTCACCGACCGCGTACGACTTGATCAGGCCGCGGATCGCGGCGATCTGGCCCGGATCGCCCTGGCCGTGCGTTGCCGCGGCCGAGCCGAACGACGCGCGCACCACGGTCAGCAGCCGCTCGGCGTACACCTCGGCGCCCGTGTGCGTCGCCAGCGTCGTCCCGTCCCACGCCCGCTTGACCGTGACCAGGTTCCCGGTGACCGCGAGCACGAACATGCGCTCGGTGTCGAGCTGCAACGTCTCCCCGGCCGTGAACTTCGTCCCGTCGGGCACGATCAGCCCTGCTGCGCCTGCCCCGTGTCGGCCATCGCCTTGTCCGCGACCAGCATCCGCTCCGCACCGACCCGGAACACGTCCCCGACGCCGACCGCCGCGCCGTTCGTGACCTGCACCGACGTGCCGGTCGTGTCGCCGAGCGCGGCAGCGAGCGCGCCGGCCGGGGCGAAGGCGTCCTCGTACCCGAACGCGCCGGTGATCCCGACGTCGCGCTGCGGGGTGTCGCCCTGGCCGAAGGATTCCGACCCGGAGCGGTCAAGCTCGAAGTAGGTGTAGGGCGGCGCATAGCGGGGGTTGCCCCACAGGATCGCGGCCGGGTCGATCGGGTTGCCGCCGGAGGTGACCGTCGGGATGGTGTTGGTGACGTCGCCGAGCTCAGCGGCGTCCAGGTAGATCTTCCACGGGTAGGTGGACTGGAAGTTGGGCCAGTCGACGTACTTCGTGGTCAGGGTCGTGTAGAACACGCGGTGGAGCTGCCCGTCGACCTTGTCGGATCCGGCCGTGATGGCGCGGTCGATCGCGGCGTTGTTGCGGGCCGTGAGCTTGAAGTCGAGGGCGGACTTGATGTCCTCGCGGGTCGCGTAGGTAGCTCGGGTAACGCTCATGTCCAACTCCTCTCGTGTCTCACATGCCTGACATGGACTGCGGGTCCCAGTCGTCCGGGTAGTAGAAGTCGCCGTCCGGGCAGTACAGGACTCCCGGCGAGGACGGCGGACCCGACTTGAGCGGCACACCGTGCGTGGGGCACGCGACCGGCGGAATGGAGGCGTAGTACGCGGCGTACTGGGCCTGTTCGGCGAGCGTCGAATACAGGTCCCAGCCAGTTACCCCTCCGGACACGTGCGCCTCCTCACGCCGCCGCGACCGTGGCCGCGTCGTCGATGGGCACGTACGTGATCGTCCACTTGACCGACCCGGTGACCGTCGCCGTCGTCGTGATCGTCACCGATCCTGCGTCGACCAGGAGCCCGGCCGCGGGCAGTACGACGCCAGCCTGCGTCGGGGCGTCCGTGACCGCGGCACCGCCCGGGGCGGCGGCGATGTGCGAGCCGACGGCCGCGGTGGTGATGGTCGCGGAGGTGCCCAGCGCGGTCGCGGACCCGGTTCCCACGGTCGGCGCGTAGCCGATCGTGATCGCGTTCGTTCCCGCGCCGAGCGCCGTGGTGACCTCGCCGACCACGCTGGTGATCGCAACACGGCCGCCGGAGACCGTGAAGATGTTCCCGAGCGTGGACGAGGGCAGCGCGGCGGTCGAGCGCTCTACCTTCGTCCCGTAGACCGCGGTGCGGATCCCCAGCGTGTTCGGCGTGTAGGTCATCAGGACACCGACGCTCCGTCATCCAGCGGGACGTAGGTGAGGTACCACTTCATGGCGCCGGTCTTCGACGCGCCGGTGGTCCACGTGATGGTGCCGGCGGAGACCACGAACTCGCCCGCGACGAACACGGCGTTGCCCGCCTTCGCGGCGGTCGCCATGACCACGAGGCCGGTCGGCAGGCCGCCGCTGGACGCAACGGTCACGAGCGTTCCCGCCTCGGCACTGGTGAGCACCGTGGAGGTGGCGATGCCCGCGGTCTGCGCGGTGCCGACCGTGGGCGCGGTGCCGAGGGTCAGGACCGGGTCGCTGGACGCGATGGGGGTGGTCACGACGCCGATCAGGCCGGTGACCAGTACGGCGCCCCCGGAAACGGTGAACAGCGTGCCGGTCGCGGTCTGTGGCAGGTTCGCTGCGGCCCGGGTGACCACGAGTCCCTTGCGCAGGGTGCGCAGCTGCGTGCCCTGAACGAAGTTGGTCATCAGGCGCCCCTCACGCGCTCAGGGTGGCGAGGTTGGCGGGGCTGCGCTGCACGGTCAGGTCGTGCAGGATCGCGGTCACGAGGCCGGCGGCCGCGGCGTGGCAGTAGATGTAGTCGAACCCGTCGTCGAGCTGCGAGCAGAAGATCTCGATGACGGTGGTGTTCGCGCCCGCCTGAGTGACGGCGTTGCTCGCCGCCTGGGTCTGCTTGGTCCAGCCCGCCGCGCCCGCGGTGGAGGTGTTCTGGTAGTAGTGCGTGATCACGTTGCCGATGTTCTGGACGCCGGTGCCCGCGGCGGTCGTCGCCTCGCGCACCGTGAACGTGTCCGCGCCCGTGCACACGAACGTCACGCCCGAGCAGTTCTTCATGCTCAGGTACGCGCCCGAGGCGATCGGCACGACGTCGAAGACGCGGCCGAGGCCTTCCATTCCAGCCATGCTGGTGACTCCTTCTGCTCTGGCACTGTCTTGGGCCGGGGGCGCCGATGCCCGGCTTGCTCACTCCGGGCGGGAGGCCCGGCCGCGGGACTGCGGCCGGGGCCCGCCCGTATTCGGTCAACCGGCCAGCGCCGGCTCTTTGGTGTCCGTCGGCGCGTCGGCCTCGGGCGACCCGTTGTGGCGCCAGCACGTGCCGAAGCACTCCGCCGGGTCGTGCGGGTACTGCACGAAGAAGTCGCCACGCCGCCTGATCTCCGCCGCGACCGATACGAGCCGCAGCAGCGGTTCCTCGCCGTCGAGGATGACGATGTCGCCGTCACCGGACTTGAGGGCCTCGCGCAACACCTTCGGTGTGATCGCCTGGATCTGGATCCGCTTCACGGGGGCCTACCGGGCCACGATCTGCACGAACGGGCTCAGCTTGTTCACGCTGCCGTTGTGCGGGGTCAGCGGGGACTGCAGCCACGGGCGCCCGTCGACGCGCTCGATGATCCGGTAGGCGACCTGGTTGTTCTGGAACAGGAAGTGCTCCGAGGAGTCCACTCGGACCTGCTGCCGGTCGCCGATGAGGTAGTAGGAGAGGTCGACGAAGTTGATGTCGCCGGTGGAGCCGAGTGCGGGCGCCTTCTCCGTGAAGATGACCGGCCGGCCGAGGATCGTCATGGGCGGGGTCTCGGACCCGTTCTGCGACCAGCCGCCGATCCACACCGGCCCACCGCCGGTGCCCACCGACAGCGCCATGGTGGCGAGCTGCGGGAACGTGTCGATGCTGGCGATCCACACGGCGTTCGGCAGCGATGTGGGGAGCATCTGCGCGTACATCGCAACGATGTTCTCCCACACGATCGTCGCCGACGGCTGGCCCGACTGCTTGGCCACCGACACGGACGCCGGGGAGCTGATGAAGCCCTGCGGGGTGCCGGCGCCGGTCTCCGTCATGAACGCGACGTCCTCGAAGAACGCCAGGCCGTCCGGGACGCGGCCGTCGAACCAGGACGCGAACGCCGGGGCGTCGTCGAGCAGCTCCGCCGGGACCTTGAAGAACCCGGTGAACTTCTTGGCGTCGAGCACGACCTTGCCGAACTTGGCGGTCGACTCGACGAGCTGGCCGGCCTCCTCGGTCCAGTAGAACTGGATGCCGCCGAACACGTTGGTGGTGTGGCTGGTGTCGTCGACGGTCGGGATCGGGACGCGCAGCGTCGACATCGGGATCACGGTCGCGCGCGAGCGGACGATCGACTTCTCGAGGGCGAGCTGCAGCAGCTCGGAACGCATGATCTCCGGGATCAGGAATCCGCCCGCGCCCGGCTCCTCGCTCGAGAAGGAGTTCTGGAACTCCTTGATCCGCCCCAGCTTCGCCAGCAGCTCCTCGCGGCCCGGCTTGGTGGAGGGCGAGCGCAGTTCGAAGATCGCCTTGCAGTACTCGCCGATGTTGCCGAACCGCTCCTTCGCCGGGATGGCGCGCTCAAGGTTCGCGCCGATCGACGCCTTGTTGTAGACCGCGCCCCGGCCGCGGGAGACCGCGGCGGTGCCGTCGACGGTCAGCTGCGGGGCGCCGTTGGCCACGTTCACCCCGAGCTTGGGGCCGCGCTTGGAGCCGTTGTCGCGGATCATGTCGAACAGGACCGACTGGACCTGGTTGCGGACCTCGTCGACGGTGTCCGGGTTGCGCTTGACGTAGCTGCCCGCGTACGCGTCGAGGAACTCCTTGGTGGTGCCGTCGGCCACGGCGGCCGGCTCGAAGTACTTCTGGAGCCGGGTGTGGTCGTTGAGCAGCTCCATGAGCCCGGCGCTGTCGGTGGGAACTGCCATCTTCGTGGTCACTTGGTGCCTCCTATCAGGGCTTGGCTCAGCACTGCCGACAGCAGGCCGGTGTCCATCTGGTCGCCCGGCTTGTAATCCGGGTTGATCTTCTTCATGAGGCCCTCGAGCGAGGACTGCGCCTCGGACTTGTTGATCAGTCCTTGGGTGCTCGAGAGCCGGGCGAGCGCGGCGCGCACGCCGGCCGCGTTCGGCGCGGAATCGGGGGTGTACCTGTAGGGCAGCGCCCACGCCTCCTGCTTGGACGGGTCGCCGTTGCGCTTTCCGGCGCAGATCGCGGCGTAGAACGCCGCCGGGTCGTCGGCTTCGGCGCCCGCGTGCCACGCCTTCGCCGCATCCCACGCGGAGGCGTCGACGCCGTCGGCGTTGAGCATCTGCGTCTGGGACTTCGCCGACGTCTTGCCGCCGGTCGGGCACGGCGGGATCGGCTTGATCTGCTTGCCGTCCTCGTCGAAGTAGTCGTGGTCGGTGTCGCCCTCAGGGGTCGAGTCGTCGTCGCCGTCGCCGTCCGGGTCGAACCGGGTGGTGCCGTCGGCGCCCATGACCCAGCCGTCGCCGAGCGGCTTGTCGCCGGCCGCGGACTGCTTCTGGGGCGCGGGCCCGGTCTCGGCCGCGGCGTTGATCGGGGCGCCCCAGCGGGCGTAGACGGACAGGTCCCAGCCGGCCGACACCTCGTCGCCCGAACCCTGGATCCGGTCGGCCAGGCCGATGCTGACGGCCTCGGCGTCCGAGAGCCACGTCTCGGAGCGCATCATGTTGCGCCAGTAGGTCGCGGGCTTCCCGGTGCGGTCGGCGTAGATCGAGGCGATGTTGTCCGACGCCTTGTCGAGCTGCTCGGCGAGTTCGCGCATGTCGGCGGCGTTCCCGATGCCCATGGCGAAACCGTCGTGGATCATCATCTGGGAGTGCGGCGCCATCTCCAGGTGGCCCGGGGACGCGCCCTGCGCGATGAAGGAGGCGGCGGAGGCGGCGAGGCCGTCGACGACGACGTGGACGGTGCCGCGCCGCTGGGCCTGCTTGAGCTGGTTGTAGATCGCAATGCCGTCGAAGACGTCGCCGCCCGGGCTGTTGAGGTGTAGTTCGATGTCGCCGGGGATCTCGCGCATCTCGGCGAGGAAGTCCCCGGCCGATACGCCGTAGAGCCCGATCTCGTCGTAGATGGACACGAGCGTGGGCACACCGGCCGTGGCCTTGTTCTCGATCTTCCACCAGCGGGGCAGCACCCCCGTCAGGTTCTGAAGTCGCCGCGTCGAGCGCAGCGGCCTGGCTCCGTGCATTACCGCCTCCCTGCTGTCTGGACCGGCACGTAGCCGTCGGATAGGACTTGGCGCAGCAGCGCCGTCATGTCGTGCGTGCTGGCCGGGCGGGCGTCTTCGAACACCCGCGTCGCGGCCTGGGTGCGGCCTGCGGCCGGCCCTGCGCGGTTTCCAGCGCCCCCGGGAGGCGGGTAGCGGCCGTAGACGGTGCCGCGGCAGCGCGTGCCGCCGGCGCACAGGGCGTAGCCGCCCGCCGGGTACGCGGCCCGTGCTGCGGCTTGCGCTGCGGGGTCGTCGGAGTAGCCGAAGCTCGTACCGTCGATGGCGTCGCAGGGCGCGCACGTGTTCGCGTCGTGCATCTCGGTCGCGACGAGTTCGGCCTTGGGGCCGGCGGCGATGGTGGCCAGGCGCGCGGTGTTCTGGGCGGCGGACATGGCACCGGCGGCCATCGCCGCGACGGACGCCTCGGACAGGCCCTGTAGGAAGGTGCGCGTCTGGTCCGCGACCGCGTCCGGGTCCGGGTCGGGGCCCGTGGCCAGTCGCGCGGCTTCACGTCCGGCGGTGAGGGCGAGCTGCTGGGCGGCGAGGGCCGCGGCGGTGGCGGCCATGGCCTTGAGGTCCGAGTCAGGCGGCGTGATGGGGCGCACGCCGGGATATCCGGCGGCCGCGGCCTCTGCGGCGGCCTGCTTCGCCGAGGCGTTCGCGTAGGCGGCGGCGTGCTCGAAGATGATGCCCGCGGCCGCAGTCGTGTCGAGGGAGAGCGCGGCGAGGCCGATCAGGTTGTCGGCTTCGACCCGGTCGCGGATCTGGCTTGTGAGGGCGCTGATCCACCCGGGAGTGACGGCGGCGAGCCACGCGGCCGTGAGGAGCGCGACGGCAGCTTTCCACTGGGTGTCGACGGCCTGGAGCTGCGCGGGCGGCTGACCAGGTGCCGCCTGCGAGGCGACGTTGATGACCTCGCGGCCGCGGGCCTGCGCAGGGGCCGGCGAACCGGGGGCGCCCTGCGGTCCAGCCGGAGCCTCGGGTACCCACCCGGGCGGCAGCGCAGGGGCCTGCGTCGGCTTGACCGCAACCTTCATGCTCGGCAGCCCGACGGCCTCGAGCACGTCCTGCTCGTCCAGGCCGGCATTGATCAGGGCGGCCGCGGCCTGGGACTTGATGAGCAGCTCGTTCGCGGAGGCCTCGGCGTTCTGCGGGGACGGGTCGTCGTAGTCGAACTCGACTCCCTTGCCGGACGCGCCGAACAGGGGCAGCAGCTTCGAGTTGAGGGTGTCGCGGCGCCGGTTGAGCCGGGGTATGGACTGCCAGCCGACGAACACCTCCTCGGCGGTCTGCGCGGAGGCGCGGTTGACGTCGTCGGAGGTGCCCATCATGGTCTTGTGGATGCGCCAGGCTTCGCGCAGTTCGTCGCGGTTGGCCAGGCGCAGTTCCCCGTACTCCATGTCCTTGTTGGACTGGGCGTTGGCTTCCCACGTCATGCCGGCTTCGAGGACGCCGACGGCTCCGGCGCGGGCGACGCCGCGGTGTGCTTCGCGCCACCGGTCGATCAGCTCGTCGAACTGCTGGTCGTTGAGCCGGTTGGGGACGGTGATGACGCCGCCGGGGTCCGCGCCGTTGAGGAACAGGTTGCGCTGGTATTCGGTGGCGTACCGCTGCTGCTGGATGTTCGGCAGGATCGAGGCGACGGGTCCGGCACCGCGGTAGGGGTCCAGGGGGTCGGGGCGCTTCTCGAGGATGACTTCGTTGGTTTTGAGCGGCACGTTCTCGCCGTTGGGGCCCGTGTAGATCCATCCGGACAGGAAGCTGTCGGGGTCGGGGACGGGTTCCATTCGGTCGGGGCGGACGTACCACATGGAGGTGGGGAATCCGGCTTCCATGTCCAGGACCCAGAACGTCTCGCCGGTGAGTTCCTCGTGCTGCTGGCAGCCTTCGCGGAACTCGAATCCGGAGTGCCAGTCGTTCGGGTTGTTCCACAGTTGGATCGCGGCGTGCTGGACGACTTCGATGCGCTGGTCGGATCCGGTGTCGCCGGTGGAGTAGCGGCGTCGGCCGTCGACGGGCTGCTTCTTGTAGAGGTGCCAGGTGGGGGTGGCGGTGGTCTCGGCGAGCAGCGAGATGATCCCGTAGATGGTGCCGCTGGCGCCGTATTGGCGCATGAAGGTTTCGCGGCTGGTGCGGCCTGCGCCGAGGTAGAAGGAGAGGCCTCGGCGGGATGCGGCTGTGGAGAGTGGGATGGGGGGCTTGCTGGCCTGGTTGCGCAGGCCGAGGAGCGAGCCGAGGGGGGACTTCACGCGGCCACCCACTTGCCGTCGCGGATCCACCCGTGATCTCCGCAGCGGCACAGCAGGCTCGGCGAGATCGTCAGTGGGTCGGTGCTGATCAGCTCATGCCCGTGCGATGCGCCACGGTTCGTGAAGGCGACGAGGCCCGGGTGCCAGCGGCCGAGGGTGTCGCTCCAGTGCCACTCCATCATCGCGGCCGCCCACGGGGCGGTGATGATCCTGCCGGTCTCGCGGTTCGTTGGGGAGCCGTTGATGTCGGTCCACATGCCGTAGCGATCGGTGTCGATCTGGAAGGCGGTGGAGTGGCCTTCCCAGGTGTTCGGCGGCTGGTCGTGCGACGTCCAGGCGCTCATTCGTCACCGCTGATGAGCTCGAAGGCCCAGAGGCATGCGCCGAGGACGAGGAGTCCGGCGCCGGTTCCGAAGGTGTGCCAGGCGGAGGCGTCGAAGCAGGCGAGTCCGCCGAGGGCCAGCGCGGGGCGTCGGAAGCGGCGCCTCGCCGCGCTGGCCATCTGCGTAGCCCTGGCCGCCACCGTGGCCAAGACTCCACGCACCCGTCGCCACGGGGGGGTGATGGCGGGGGTGTGCGTAGAAACGGCAGCACTGGCCACGGACGCAACACCTCCCGGCGATGCACGACTTTCGGGCGTCGGCGTCCGATTAACGGACGCCTGATGCCATGGTACAGGTGCGCGGCCGTTTGGGAAGTGGACGGATCTCGCTGGCCCCTGGCGCCCCGGACGGCTACCGTGTAGGCAGCAGCGTGGAGCAGGTCGGTCAGCTCGCCGGTTTCATACGTCGGAGGTCGCGGGTTCAACTCCCGCCGCTGCCACTGGTCCGTAGCTCAGCTGGTAGAGCACCGCTCTGATAAAGCGGTGGTCGGTGGTTCAAGCCCACCCAGACCAACTGGCCGATAGTTCAGCGGGCAGAACAGCCGCCAGCCGGACCGTTCCCGGTCCAACTCGCAGGGGAGTGCGCACTTCCCGATGAGCGAGGGGTTTCTAGAGCCCTGGGCTGAGCCTCAGTGGAGGCGTGCGGAAGATGGTGGTTCGAGTCCACCGGCCTACCTTCCCAGGCAGCGAAAAGCCCCCGCCACCAGCGACGGTGCCGGGGGCTCAGGCGTGCGCGGAGAGGGCAGGATTCGAACCTGCGGGACTCACGTCCGGCGCGTTAGCAGTGCGCTGCCCTAGGCCGCTAGGCGACCTCTCCATGACGCGAGGCGGCGGCCGGACGGGATTCGAACCCGCGCCACCGAGCCGGGGCTTCCCGCGCATCAGCTAGAACTGAGCTGCGCGGATTCGGATGCCGGTGCGGGCATCACTGGGGACTCGCACCCCACGGAGCACGGCATCCTAGGCCGCTAGAAGACCGGCCGCCAGACGCGTCAGGGCTAGCTTACGCCGGACTCGGCACCTCGATCACCTCGTAATACCCGACCGCGCCCCCGATCTCGTCGCGGATGAACTCCTCGCATTCCCGCTGTGTGGCGAACCAGATCCCGCCGTTGCCGAACGACATGCTGTCGGCCTGCATGACCGGGGTCCACTGGTAGGCGCCGGCCTGCTCGGTGTCGCGCTCGGCGTACCAGAAGTTCGTGATCGGTAGTCCGCGGAAAGCGCGGTCTGGGTTCTCTCGCATCAGTCCACCGCCCCCTTGATCGCCTCGTACGTGCTGCACGGCCAGTCCTCGGCGTCCGACTCCCAGCCGAAGTACGGATGCTGGCACTCCAGCCGCTCCTCGTCGGGCTGGTGGATGTCGAGCACCGCAAGCACGGCCGGGCTGTCGGCGAAGCGTGCGCGAGTCGCCTCCCAGTCGGCTATGGCCTCGGCCTGGCGCCGCTCCCGGTCGGCCTTCCACGCGGCAGCGCGCGCTGCGGCCTCGGCGCGCTCCTGCGGGGTCGCGGTCCCAGTAAGGAACCGCACCATCCGGGCGTGTGCCTCAGACGTGTCGGTCACCTCGGCCGCGAGTTCGGGCGTTAGTGGAATGACGTGGGCCATCTTGGTGACCATCGTCATGGAGTACATCGTGGAAGCGACCAGCGGCGCGGCGAGGTCGGCCAGTGACTCCAGCGCGCCACGGCGCTCGGGGACGTGCGGCATCTCCGGAGCCGGTTCGGGCAGCGTGTCGCCGAAGCCTGCGTCAGCGAGTATCGCGGCGACACGCTCGCCGGCTGGACGCTCAGGCGCGTGGTCAGCGGGCAGCGCGAAGTGCAGTAGCGGACTGTGCGGCGTGTCGGCCATGCTCCAGTGTCTCGCAGATCCCCGCTGATCAGTACCGAAATCCGCGCGGTATCGTCGCCCCATGTCCACCCGTGATCAGATCGCTGTCGCACAGCTCGACGGCCAAGCCCGCTACTGCGTCAACCACCGGCTCCCCGAAGCCGAGGCGCTGGCCAGCCTGCGGGAGATCACGGCTCGGCCGGACCTGCTCGCCCAAGCCGCCGGCATGATGGCCGGCGCGATCGACCCGGACTCACCGGAGCGTCCCGGCCGGATCGCTGCGGCCCGGCTGCTGGTGCTGGCGGGCGCTGACCGGGCTGCGCTGGCGGGGTGGATTGAGCGGGGCCGGTGGAACGTGCGGCGGCCGATCGGGTGGGGTACGGCGCGGGAGCTCGGGGACGACCTCGGTCAGGTGCTTGCGAATCTGGTCGAGGGGATCCCGGAGTCGGGCGGCTGACAGTCCCCATGCACGTACTGTGGCGTCGCGTCGGCGATCCCGGTGACGTCGAGCCGGGCCGGGCAGTCCTTCGCGGCGTGCCCGTTGTGCTCGACGTCGTTGCCGTCCACCCAGTACGCGGCGGTTCCGGCGAGCGCTACCGCGTTCTCGGGGCTGAATCCAGCACCCATGAGCGATGCCGCAGCGCGGGCTGCCGGGTTCCAGTCCGGCGCCAGGGCGCTGTCGCAGTCGGGGCACAGGTACCCGACGTGCTCGCCGTCCACGGTGATGACCGGCTCGGCGTTGACGTGCCAGCAGCTGGCTGTGGCGCCGTTGAGGAAGAAGCGCCGCGCCCAGTCCGGGTCGGTCGAACGCCGATGGGTGACCTTGGGCGGTCCGGCGAAGCCGGGGTCAACGGTCATCGCCGCCTCGTTTCTGAACGCTTCTCAGCGTTCTCATAATCCCGATTATGTTGCTTGATCAGTTGGCGGACGTCTCGATCCCGAGCGAGTTGGCGATCACCGTTACCGTGTCGCACGGCCACGTGCCGTCCGCCTCGTCGGCCTCGAGCTCGCCGTAGCAGTGACTGCACATCGAGTCCCCGGCGACGAACAGGCCAGGCTCAGACTTGGCGTGGAGTTGAAGCACGGCCAGCAGCGCGGCAGTGGTCTCGTCGAGATCGTGCCAACCCTGTAGCCGATCGCGGATCTGCGCGTCCAGGTCAGTCGTCACCGGGTCATCTCCAGTCCGTCGCCATGTTGTAGATCATGGATGCGTGCTCGGGGCACAGGTCCAGCCAGCGCGGTCCGGCCTTAGTGTCCGCGATGAACGCCAGCTGCGCGAGGGCGCCGCACCGCAGGCATCTGTGGAGGCCGCTGGCCGCCCGGTGCTCGATCCACGCACCCTGATCCGTCAGGGGCGCCGCGCCCATGCGTTCGGGGTTGTCGCGCAGGCCTTTCAGCCATTCGCCGAGGTCCGTCTTGCGGGCGACGCCGATCAGGTCTCTGGCGTCCATCAGCGGCTGGCCTCCTTCGCGGCGCCAGACAGCAGCGTGTCGGCTGCTCCTATCGGGCGCCACTTGGTTGATTCGCAGCGCCACAGTTGGAACACGGGCCAACCCTTGGCGTCGGCCTCCTGTTGCGCCTCCTCCCGGTCGGATGTCTCCATCCATAGGGTGCCGTCCGGCTGGAGCACGCGATACCAGCGGCCGGGAACCCAGTCGTGCTTAGCCATCGAACCTCCATGTCGGCTTGAAGCCGGGACGAGCGGCATACGGCTCGGCTAGCCGGCACAACGTGCCGTAGATCGTGCCGCGGATGGCCGCGAGCACCGAGGCGTGGCCGTTTTCGGTGCGGAGCGCGGCGCTACGCAGGTATGCCTCGTGCGCTTCGACACTGGTCCGGTACGCCTCAATGATCGCCCGCTTGGCCGCGATGTCGGCGAGGAGCTGCTGCGGGATGCCGCAGTTGCAGTCGCCGAGCGAGCCGCCATCGAAGGCGTCGCAGTCCCAGCGGTGGACGTACTTGGCGTCTTCGGTGTCCTCGTCCAGGCACTGGGCCACAAACCCGGCGATGTCCACGTCAGTCATTGTCGGTCGGCCCCTTCGGGTAGGTGGTGCCGCACGAGCATCGGTGGTCGCCTTCGTGCTCCTGGCCGAACTCGCGGCTGCGGATGCACACGTGCTTCACGTGCCCGCAGCGAACACGCTCCCGGATGCGCCGCAGCGGATCGTTTGCGACCGCCCAGACCCCACACGCCCGCAACCCCATCAGGCCTCCTCGTCGTCTGTGCGCGGTTCGATACGCCTCACGCCGTTGCCGTCGAGCTGCAACCCGTAGGCCGTCAGCAGGGCGCGAAACGACTGCTCGTCGTGCCGGGCCCGCTGCTGCTGCGCGTCCCAGTAGGCACGGTAGTAGCGGCGCTGCGGTATCTCCGCGATCCAGTTGCAGCCGGTCGCCAGCGCGACACCGATGCTTCCTCCGGCTGCGATGCCGACGAGGCCGCCGAGCGTCGAGTTCCAGAAGCCGCCCACGTCACGCCCCTTCCATGCGCCGGGGTGCCGCCTCGGCAGCATAGTGCCGCTTTTCCCACAGCAGCCCCCATTTCAGCCCGGCAATGGTGCCGACAACGATGAAGCCGAGGCTGATTGGCCCGTACCAGCTCTGAATGAAGTGCCAGCCAATTGGGAACGCCGCCATAGCCAAGAACCAGGAACCCCAGCCGGTGGCGAGAACGCGTTTCGTACCACCGTCCACGTCACTTCCCCTTCATCCGCTTGGCGCAGGCCTCAGCGGTCTCGTGCCGCTGGTGGTGCACCGGGCAGGCCCCGTGCGTCCAGTACTTCGTGGTCGTGGCCGGGCGGCGTCTGCGCTTGTTGAGCGGGATATACGCGCGGATAGGGCCGATGCCGAAGGACAGGCCGAGTCTCACGTCAGGACTCCTTGATCTCTCGCCAGGCGTCGCGGAGTTGCTGCGGGATCTCGAACGCGTCGAGGATCTCGACACGCTGCCGCTCGATCAGCGCGGGCACGCCGTCGGCCTCGGCCAGTTCCAGGCACTTCGGGCAGGTGACGTACCGCAGCGGGTAACCCCACGTGTCGTTGGCGAACCGGCCGCAGCGGGTCGGCTTGTGCACGCCGAAGAACTGGACGGCCTCCTCGTCCGCGCCGCGCCAGTGCACCAGGCCATCCGGCTGCGCCTTCCCCGACAGGTGGTCGCGGAGCGCTTCCGGGATGTCGGCTGTGGCCACGATCTCGGCCCACCGCTCGGCGGTGATGAAGCGCGGGACGTCAGCCATCGGCCTTCGCCGCCTTGCACGTCGGGCACTGGCACGGCCCGTTGGTGAACTCCAGAACGTCGCGCGGGATCCTGTATCTGCCGTGGTCATGCGCGCCGGGGTCGGCCGGGTTCCTGACGGCGGCCAGTTTGCCAGCGTCCCAGGGGTCTGTGATCACTTCGCCGGACAGCATGAACTCGGTACCAGCGCTGATGCCGCACCAGTCCTTCGTCAGGCGCACGATCTTGCCCGGTGCGAACGTGACCGGAGTCGTAGGCTCAGCCATCTTCGTCCTCTACTTCCTCGCCGCCGTCGAATGCGCGCCATGTCGGGTACAGGTCGTCCATCGTGCGGATTACGGTCAGCGCCTCGTAGAACGCCACGCTGTCCTTCGGTGGCTTCTTCGGCGTGCCAGCGCCGTACATGAGGCCGTACGTGTGCGCGGCGACCGCAGTCTCTCGGATCATCCGGGCGAGGAACTGCGGCAACGTCGGGTCGTCGGCGTGCGTGGCCAGGAACCGGCGCATGTCGTCTTCCAGCGCGGGCAGCGCGGCCGCGATGCGTTCCTGCCGGTTCTGCTCGCTGTCGAGTAGCAGCTTGCCGATGCGCTCGGTGAACGTGAGCTCAGCCATCGGTGGCCTCCTCGTCGGCCTGGCGGTGGTGGATGACGATGCGTCCGTCGTCGTGGCGTTCGACGCGTCCGTGTCCGGCGTTCCGCAGAATGATCGATCCCTCGTCACTGAAATCCCCTGGGCGACCGTAGAAGAACCGGTTCCAGATCCGCGACGCGACGTCGGCCGGGATGCCCTCGGCGTCGAGTGCGGCCCGCAGCAGCTCGCCACCGACCCGGAGGTCCGGGAGCGCTGCGGTGGCCTGATCGACCCACCGCGAGCCCTTCCCCTCCTTGAAGTCGATCCGCAGCACCAGGTGCTCTTGGCCGAGCTCTCGCAGCACGGCACCGCGTTCGGTGACGCCGGTCTCGTGGACGTCGCGGGGCGTCTCGATGTGGACGTTCTCGGCGTCGGCTGTGTCGTAGGTCAGGACGTGGCCGTCGTGAGCGGCAACACGCATCAGGGTCATTCGTCGGACTCCTTGGGCTGGCGGCGAGCGGTGGCGGCGTTGTAGCGCTTCAGGCAACCGATGATGACCTCGGTGATGGTCTTTCCCTCGGCGCGCGCGTTGGCCAAGGCGGTATCCCACACGTCGTCAGAGACTCTGACGTTGCGAACGGGGGTGGGGCCGGCGGGTTGCTTGGTCATGCTCCAGTGTCCCACATGTAAGTACATTCCGGTAGCCGATCCCTCTTGTGCTGTACTTACAGCGGCAGTACTCTGTACTTACAGGACGAGGCGAGGGAGACGCCAATGACCAGCACGATCACCGCCACCGAAGCCGCCACCACCGCGCACGTGACCGTCCATACGGTCCGCGCCTGGTGCCGCACCGGCCAGTTGGTCGCGTCGAAGCGGTCGGGCCGCTGGGTGATCGCGCCGTCGGCTGTGGCCTGGGTCGTCTGCCCGGTGTCGGACCGGCCCCGGCGCGGCCAGCGCCTGCGTCAGGAGACCGTCCGCGCGGCCGCGCGCCGCCGGAACCGGGCCGCCGCGCGGGCAGTCGCCGCCGAGTACGGCACCCGCGTCATCGGCCACCAGCAGCGCGCCTTGGTCGCCGCCGCGAACAGCGGCCACGTCCTGGTGCGCGACTACCTTGTCGGTATCGGCTGCGACCCTGAGTTCGTGGGCAAGTACGAGTCCGCAGCGGGCCGGAAGATCGCGGCCACCTACCGCAGCAACCACGGCAC
>Ga0310811_10005774_pt1 | contig 15727 bp, 10 predicted proteins | sample YCmetagenome_FD_207642 | JGI IMG/M metagenome (GOLD analysis project Ga0310811, IMG submission 207642) | Soil microbial communities from experimental microcosm in Duke University, North Carolina, United States - YC | ecosystem: Engineered > Artificial ecosystem > Soil microcosm > Unclassified ...
AGCCCCGCCCGGCCATGAATTTCTCACGGATCTTCATCGACCGGCCGATCTTTGCCGCCGTCATCTCGATCCTTATCGTCATCATCGGCGCGATCGCCTACCAGACGCTGCCGCTCGCCCAGTACCCGGAGGTCGCTCCGCCCACGATCATCGTGAAGACGTCGTACCCCGGCGCGAGCCCACAGGTCATCGCCGAAACGGTCGCCACGCCCATCGAGCAGGAGGTCAACGGGGTCGAGGACATGCTCTACATGTCCAGCCAGAGCACGAGCGACGGCGCAATGACGCTCACCATCACCTTCAAACTCGGCACCGACCTCGACAAGGCGCAGGTGCTGGTCCAGAACCGTGTCTCCATCGCCGAGCCGAAGCTCCCCGAGGACGTCCGCCGCCAGGGCATCACCACGCTCAAGAGTTCGCCCGACCTCCTCATGGTCGTGCACATGGTCTCGCCCGACAACTCCTACGACCAGCTCTACATCAGCAACTACGCCATCCTGCAAGTGCGCGAGCGGCTCAAGCGGCTGGATGGCGTCGGCGACGTGAATCTCTACGGGGCGCGCGAGTACAGCATGCGCATCTGGCTCGACCCGAGCCGCCTCACCTTCCAGAACCTCACCACCGACGACGTCGTCAACGCCCTGCGGAACCAGAACGTCCAGGTCGCCGCCGGGGTCATCGGCCAGCCACCGCTCGACAGCGACCGGGCCTTCCAGATCAACGTCACCGCGCAGGGCCGTCTCATTACGCCCGAGGAATTCGGCAAGATCATCGTCAAGACCGGGGACAACGGCCGCGTCGTGCGGCTCAAGGATGTGGCCCGGGTCGAGCTCGGCGCGCAGGACTACGTGGTGAACAGCTACCTCGACGGCAAGGCCGCCGTCGCCATGCTCATCCAGCAGCGCCCGGGCTCGAATGCCCTCGCGACCGCCCTCCGTGTGCGCGAGACGATGAAGACCCTCTCCGCCGATTTCCCGAAAGGCCTCGAGTACCGCATCATCTACGACCCGACGGTCTTCATTTCCGAGTCCGTCCACGCCGTGCTGCACACCATCTTCGAGGCGGCGCTGCTCGTCATCGTTGTCGTCATGGTTTTCCTGCAGTCCTGGAGGGCCGCGCTCATCCCGATCCTCGCCATTCCCGTCTCCCTCGTCGGCACCTTTGCCGTGATGGCGGCCTTCGGCTTTTCGCTGAACAACCTCTCGCTCTTCGGCCTCGTCCTCGCCATCGGCATCGTCGTCGACGACGCCATTGTCGTGGTCGAGAACGTCGAGCGAAACCTCGAGGCCGGCCTCGCCCCGCGCGAGGCCACGATCAAGGCCATGAACGAAGTGGGCGGCGCCCTTATCGCCATCGCCCTCGTCCTGAGCGCCGTCTTCGTGCCGACCGCGTTCATCTCCGGCATCTCCGGCCAGTTCTACCGCCAGTTCGCCCTCACCATCGCGGTAGCGACCGTCCTCTCCGCCTTCGTCTCCCTCACCCTCAGCCCGGCTCTCTGCCGCGTCCTCCTCCAGCCCCACGGCGCGAAGCGCGACTGGTTCGCCCGGGTCTGGGATTTCTCGCTTGGCTGGTTCTTCCGCCTCTTCAATCGCGGCTTCACCGCGGGCTCGCACGCCTACGGCCGCGTCGTCTCCAGCTTCACCCGCCGCGCCGCGATCGTCCTCGTGCTCTATGCCGGCCTGCTCGCGCTCACCGTCTTCGGCTTCGCCAAAATTCCCGGCGGCTTCATCCCGCCCCAGGACCAGGGCTACTTCATCATCGTCACCCAGCTTCCCGAGGGTGCGTCGCTCTCGCGCACCGACCGCGTGGTCAAAGAGATCAGCGCCATCGCCGCGAAGGTCCCCGGCATCGTCAATGTCGTCGCGTTCACCGGCTTCGATGGGGCCACCAGCACGAACGCGCCCAACAAGGCAACCATCTTCCCCTGCCTCGCGCCGTTCGACGAGCGCACCAAACAGGGCCTCACCGCCGCGGGCATCCTCGCCGATCTCCGGGCAAAGCTGGCCAGCGTCGACAAAGCCTTCGTCCTCGTCTTCCCACCGCCGCCTGTCCGTGGCATGGGCAACATCGGCGGCTTCCGCATGATGGTCGAGGATCGCCGCGGACGTGGCTACCAGCAGCTCCAGCAGGCCGCCGCCGCAGTCATCGCCGATGGATCGAAGGCTCCCGGCATCGCCGGCCTCTTCAGCGGCTACCGGGCGGACTCTCCGCAATTCTATGCGGATATCGATCGCACGAAGGCCCAGATGCTCGACGTGCCGGTCGAGAACATCTTTTCCACGCTCCAGACCCAGCTCGGCTCACTCTACGTGAACGACCTCAATCTCTACGGCCGCACCTTCCGCGTCATCGCCCAGGCGGACGCCCGTTTCCGCACCGATCCCGAGGACATCACGCAGCTCCGCACCCGCAGTGCCACCGGCGCCTCCGTCCCGCTCGGCACGATCATGACCATGGAGATGCGTTCCGGGCCATCCCGGGTCGAGCGCTACAACCTCTACCCCGCCGCCGCGATCGATGGTGACACCGCCCCCGGCTTCAGCTCCGGCCAGGCGCTCACCACCATGGCCGACGTCGCCACCAACGCGCTGCCCGACGGCTTCGGCTACGAGTGGACCTCGCTCGCCTACCAGCAGATCATCGCCGGTAATACCGCCGCCTACATCTTCCCGCTCTGCGTTCTCTTCGTCTTCCTCATCCTCGCCGCGCTCTACGAGAGCTGGACGCTCCCGCTCGCCATCATCCTGGTCGTCCCGATGTGCGTGCTGGCCGCGCTCGGTGGCGTGTGGCTCCGCCACATGGATAACAATATCCTCACGCAGATCGGCTTCGTCGTCCTTGTCGGCCTCGCCTGCAAGAACGCCATCCTCATCGTCGAGTTCGCCCGCCAGTTGGAAGATGCCGGCCAGGACCGCTTCTCCGCCGTCATCGACGCCGCCCGCCAGCGCCTGCGGCCGATCCTCATGACGTCGTTCGCCTTCATCCTCGGCGTGGTGCCGCTCGTCCTCGCGGTCGGAGCCGGCGCCGAGATGCGCCAGGCGCTCGGCACCGCCGTCTTCTTCGGCATGCTCGGCGTCACCTTCTTCGGCCTGCTGCTCACGCCCGTCTTCTACGTCGTGATCCGCAAGTTCGCCGCCCCACCCCGCGCGAACGTCCGCTGAAACCATCCCCGGTCCGCAGCCGATTTCCAAATTCGGCAGATAGACCACGGATAGCACCGATGACACGGATAAAGACCTCAGATAAGAGCGCCCAGCTCGGGATAGCCTGACCGGAGGCCGGCCCGAAGCGGCGGGGCAAATCACACGGATTTTTCTGCCTTCTGCCTTCTGCCTTCTGCCTTCTGCCTTCTGCCTTCTGCCTTCTGCCTTCTGCCTTCTGCCTTCTGCCTTCTTACTTTCCTAGTTGGGATGAATGTGCGTGATCTTCGAGCCTTGGACGCCAATGCCGCCCATCAGCCCCTTCTGGTTGAAGACGATCGCGTAAATATCCTTCCGCGCCGAGGTGGTGGAGAAGCTCTTCGCGAAGCCCTTGTCCACGATCACCAGTGACGGCCCCGCACCCAGGGACCAGCCCTTGCTCTTCTTGAGATAGGCCAGCGCCTCCGCGTTCATGAAGAACAGCGCGTAGCCGAATTTCTCGACCCCGGCCTGGAAACCCGCCGACGCTCCCGCGCTGCTGTAGTAGCTCGTCGCGACGCCATTCTCGAACAACGCTCCCTCGCCGAACTGCCCCGCAAAGACGAAGCCGCCTTTCACGATGCTCGGGAACACGAGCACCGCCAGCGCTTCCTTGCCCAGCGCCTGCGCCACGGGGTTCTGCGCATACAGCTTGTTCAACGACGCCGTGGACTCCGCGGTGATCTCCTCCGCGCTATCCGCGCGCAACATTGACGGGAGGCCGGAGAAAACAGCAGTGGCGACAACCAGGGAGAGCAAGCGAGGGAGTAAATTCACCCCGCTCGCATATTGAAAAACCGCGCCCTTTTGGAAGGGAAAAATACATCAAAAGCAAGGGACAGCAATCGTGCGATATACTTACCCCTGAGGGAGGCCAAGCACTCCTGCCAAGTCAATTTCTTTCAATTGGCAGCTACGGCATCTTACGGCTTTCCAAGGATCACGGTCGCCATGCCCAAGAGTCCAATTTGTGAGTCAAACCTCCCGCCCTATTCTAATGATCTGCTTGCCGGCTTTGGATCTTTTGAGCGGCCAGCTCCGCATTTTCTGTCTGCCCCTGTCGAAGCGCGGCTTGTTGAAAACGGCCAAGAATCTCTTGAGTGTCAACCAGTCGAATGCGGGCGATCGCCTCGATTGCCGTCCGCTTGATATAGGGATCGGGCTCGTCCACGAATTTCTCATAGAACTTCAAACGATTGGAACTGCGGATTCGTCCCGCGTTGGAAATCGCAAACATTCGGAATATTGGATTTTTCGCGAGTCCCATCTCTTTGATTACATCGCTTCCCGGCAGATCTTCATCAACGTCTTTCATATCGGCCCGTCCTTCATAGGGCGCACGCTCGGCAAAACCATTTTGCAGCGATTTGTAGACGATGACGTCTAACGGCGACGGCACGGCTCCGAAGCGGGATGCGAAAACATCAGAAAGTAACTCAGGCTTGATCGCTCCCATTTGCGCGGCAGAATCGAGCACGATTTGCTGGTGGGCCCATTGATCATCCCCCAGTCCGAGATAACCCGGACGGGTCATTTGCATCGAAACGCTGTCCACACCTTTCTGATTTAAAAGATCTTTGAACCAAGCCGGCAGACCTCCGCTTGGGTCGCTTGTATACTTTCCTTGCTGTGAAAATCTCAAGAGCAATTCTGAAATATGCGGGTGCAAAAGTGCAGAGATCCTCTGTGTATCGGAAGCGGACAGTGCCTTCTGAAACTCAAAGGAAAACGTCGATATTTCCTTCAGGAAAGCTGCAACCTCCGCGGGATCTCTGCCATATTCTAACGAATATGCTTTAATTTCCTCTTCCGTTATCCCGCTCCCTCTGCTTGTCACTGACGATGAGGGCGTCAGCAAAGGCCCTTGAGAAGATGAAGACTCCAGCTTCTTGAATTCAGACTTACTCTTCTCGGAATCACCCTTCTTCGAACAGGAGATTGTTAAAAACCCTAAAAGGAATATATATACGATGCGATACATCACCTTAACATGTTTACGGTCGAGCCTTCTCACTTTCAAATGACAAATATGTATTAATTGTATAATAATTTCCAGTAGGAAAACGATGTTTATTTCCTTTAATGTAGGTTGTAAGCTGATCATCTGCATTCTTGTAAGCAAGCGCTTGTGAGGTGCCAGCATCTCCAACGATCATAAAATCATCAGATTGACCATGCGGAAGGCTAGGCACGCCAGACTTCTTAACTGCTGTAGCGATATCCTGCAAATTGATCTCAGTATTTTGAATAATAAATAAAAGCCGATAATTTAGCTTTGTTTTAGTCAAACCGATCATCATATGATTTGAATTACCGACGTCATAGTTCGTATGAAATCCCCCCAGAGCTTCCGATGGAGCCGGAGAGAGAGGAACCTGCCCTTTATCAATAACAAAGTTATGCGGGCTCAGCATACTCACATACTTTCCTTCAGGTCCTGCATAAACGGATCCCCTCAAATCAGGATTGCCCGGAGGATAATTTTCATCCGCATTATCTGATGAGACATCCGTATTTAAAGCTCCTCCAGTGAATAATCTACCATGGCACCTCCTCGTCATACGCGAAGGCGGAAGTACACTTATATACTGCGGATCGAAGACAAAATTTGCATTTGTAATAATAGAAGCTGCTGGATATGCCGATACGACTTCATCTATAAATTTAAGCTTCGGATCTCGCCAATAAGTATCCAAGGCCTTCATCGTGGTCGCTTCCTCTCGAAAAACGACCATTGTTGCTTTAAAGCCAGTTCCAAGTTTGACATTGAAAATGAAATGGCGGGTATTGCGCTCTAAGATATAATCGCGAGCCGCCTCAAAAAACCTTGTCTGCCCCAGCTCACTGACAATTGTTAGCTTCAATTTATCACTCGCGTAAGGCGTATTTTGATCCTTTCCAATATTAAGCTCTAGGTTCCCTTCTACTTGAGCTGGAAAACTACCCTCGGCTCGAACAAAAAGTTTTGACGGCAGAGGATTCGCTGCAGAAACAGCAAAAGGAAATGTGATTTTATCTCCTGGACTACATTCTCTAGTTTTATAGAAAAATATTTTATCAATTGCCGGATGATTAAACCAAACGACCATGCCGGGCACAGCGCCACTGATGTGCAGTTCTTCCGCATCGTCATCTTCTTTCGCAGTCGATGGCAAATTCGGATCGTTGATATCTTCCTTATCCCACAGCCCGTTTGACAGATCATCGTTGGCGAATAAATACTCTCTCGCTTTTTCCGTTTGAAAAAAAGTTGCACCAATTTTAGTCGAATCAGCTTTTATTGCTCTGTCTTCGTCTGTAATAACCCCATCATTGTTTAGATCCGAAATAAGTTCGCATGGAACCAAGGGCAGTGCATGATATTTTTGAGCGCTTGGCGCTATAGAACTTCCACTCGCGGAGATCACTCGTTTTGCACGATCTGCGTAAATTCCATACTTGTTCAGCTTACCAGACGGAACTCCTTCAAATACCTGAGCAGACTGAGCAGCTACCTTACTCAGACTATTCTCCTCAGAGCCATTTATAACTGTAAGTATAAATTTCCCATTTACCCACCCCCCTTGTCCGCGACCCTCCAAACTTTGCGCACTGAACTCGATTTTCACCGCATTTCCTTCAGGATTTGTGATTTGCAAAGGAGCAATATTTCGTATCTGCTTTCGATAAATTTCGGGCAATAAGTCGACTATTCGTTGTGAAGCACTTATTGTCCACAACCGACCCTCCTCTGTCCCTCCGTTTGAAACCACAGCCTGATTTTGATCATTAATCGAAGTTATATACCCTGAAGAAAGTACCGCTCCAGCATTTACAAAACCAGATCCCGTCCAAATATATTTGGTCCACGGAGCGACAGATGTCGAATAGCCTATCGCCCATCCATTGCTATTAACCATATTAGGAAGAAACGCTCCCACAAGACTTTCGGGACTCTCGACTGCTGCGGTAACGGGAATTGTTCCAGTTGGAGCCAATCCATGAGGATAAAATAAAATCGTGGAGGATTTCCGGATAAGGCCATTCCAGTCGCCATTAGTGGAGAAGTAGTTTTCAGGCGGCCCATCCATCCCTCCCCACCCACCTGCCACTCCTCCAAAAACCCAGCCGTTACCATTGGATCTCAACTGATAATCGTTGGTTACCTCGAAAGAGTCAGATTTCTGCCATACGATATTTCCCCCGTTCGCGGTGAATCCACCGTTCAAATTTGAGTCGATATAGCCGTTGTAGTGCCCATATATCGTGCCAGTTGAAGTCAGATACTGCGGAGCTATCCGCTCTCCGTTATTTCCTTCCTCATCATAGGTATATGGAAGATAAACTGACTGCGCTGTCGCGACCAACCCGGCGTTCCAGGTTTTTGCGGTCACTTGTGTCCCCGAGGGATTTTTATACGCAAAGGCGAATTGGTTATCGTCGTCCGACCCGACTAGAGCGACATCATTTCCGTCCGTCTGGTCTTCACTAATATCAATCGCAGCAAATTGCATCGACGGAACATCAAACTGGCGGCGAGGATCAGAGGGAAAAGCATCGTTTGCGTTATCGATGCCGTCGCCATCGCTGTCCACCCCTCCATCGTTCGGTGAATTAGGATCCAGGTTCAACTCGTATTCTTCATAATCGCTCACACCATCCCCGTCGGTATCTGCGTTCCCGTCCGTATTTACGTTTGCGAGCACTAGAGGGATATTATGAGCTATTTCCCAGCTATCGGGTATTTCGTTGGCATTGGAATCTACACTTGTGAACCCGGTAAGATCGAAACTAAAGAGCAGCTTCATCTGCCCCAAGTTAACAGGTGCATAGTTACCCGATACTGCCGCAGATTCATTCCAAGGACGGAGACCGCCATTTGGAGCAAGCGTCCAAGTGCCGGTGAATGTGTTGCCCTCCAACTGTTGCTTGTAGTTGAAGCCCACCGCGTCGAGGCGGGTGTAGAACCTATCCAAAACATACTTTAGCTGGCCAAGATTGGCTGGAGAGTAGTTGGACGGCCCGCCACCACTGCCCCAACTATTTATCATGTTCCGGATCACCGCCCCTCTGCCTCCGACCCCAGACAGCTTGGCGTCGAGATGGTCCGCAGCCCGGTCTGCAAAGTTTTTGAGCTGCCCAAGGTTCGCCGGAGCGTAGTTGTTCACAGGATCGCCATTATGAATGACTGGAGACCACCAATTTGGGTCGGCTTTGGCCTCGGGGAGGCTGCTCGCTCCGGCAGATATCGCCCAGAGGACAAGATAGAGTCGGCGCATAAAACGGATTACTGGTCGGAGCCTACACCGAACCGTCCCATGCGAACGTCTCCCTGCCTTGGCATCAAAATCGTACCATTTGCATATACCTCAAAAGCATTGCTCCGGTCGCTCGCCGTAGAGCCGTTGCCAACTGCAAATCGAAGAGGATCGCTTACGGTTGTGTTGTTATAGGCACCCACAATGGTAGCGTTCTCCCAATAATTGACCAACCCCCGTCCCAGCGTCGCGGAATTGGAGGCGGTCACGCCATTATTCAAACCAGTCACAAGCACATTGGAGGCAGCATTGACATTGTTGAGGTTTCCGGAAACTATACTATACCATACTGGGCCTGCTTCCTCTCCAGCGAATGCAGAGTTGTAGCCTCCGACAAGCAGAGATCCCTTAGCATCACTGGAGTTTACCTCGCCAACTTGAAGAGTATCGTCACCCCATGAGGTGTTTCCGTACCCTAGGGTAATCGTGTTAAACGACGTTATTGTGTTACTTTGCCCGAGCGCCAAACTTCCCGGGGCCGCAGAATAGTTTCCGGTTCCAATAGCACCGCTTTGGTCAAACGTCGTGTTATGAAGATTATTGGTCGATACCGGACCTATATTTAACGACTGCCCGGCTATGGTAGTGGTTTGAGCACCAAGATCGGTCATCGCCGCTGTCAATAAGGATATCGCGACGACTACAAGTTGTGAAATACGGGAGTGCATCGGTAAGTACGGGTTGTGTAACTGTTTATCTTTCGAGATCCAACGGAGTGATCTTCGACAATTCGTTTTGCTTTTTGATGATATCGGGGAGAGCCGCGTCGACCGCCAGGATGCGAGCTTCAGGCGAGAGGCTATTTGCTTGTGTGACGACATCGGAAATCTCTTTGGTCAGCTGACTCTTTCGCGTTAAAGGCGTCGATTGCGGATCGGGATTTGCAAATCGAGCACTATCTGAATTTGCAGCTTGTGTCCTCGATTGGGAGAAGAGAGATATCCCCTCCTGAACGTCAATCCTCGAAGGGTTTTGGCTTAGGAGTTCGTCGATACGTCTGATGCGCTCTTCCGGTTCGAGATTCAATTGGCGCAACGCATTCAGCTCCGTAAGAAAATTTTGATCTGTATCCCCCTCTTTCGAGATAGAGACCGATACGGCGTTTGCCTTCGTGGATTGTACTCGCGCTTCTTCAGCCTTCGCCAACGTCTGTAACACGCTCTGATGTTGCTCGAGCCAAATATCGACCGCAGCAATACGGTGCAGGATATTATGGTCGGCGAAGGCAAGCTGAAATTGTTTCCAATCACGTCCCAAGGTTTCGCCTGAACTCACGAGTGAGTCTTTGGCTGTTTCCTGCGCGATTCCTTGGAGCGCGACTAACCATAGAGCGCAGAAACTCGCATATCTCACTCCTTTTTTCGCCTGTACCATAAATAACTCCAATCACGTCCCATGCGAGAGGTTAAAAGTCATTTGAGAGATGTCGTCAATATAAAACGACCAACTAGATCGTATATCTGAACATTTTTTATATCGCGATGAAGTGTTCTCTTGAGAAATAACGATCGATTATGTCGTTATATTACCCTTCAGATAAACCGAACACTCGGACGGAGATTCACTGTCGTTACTCAAAACAAGGTCGGCCAGCCGACTTCGCCAAGCCCTATGAAATATCGTCATGGCCGTAGAAAAAGAATCGTGCGCTTGCCTCCTGCGGATTCGGGGGTTTGCATTCTGATCTTCGTCATTATCATCCCGCCGTGCTTACCGACCTGCGCCTCGCCGATTTCCTCTGTTGCGAGCAATTGCTCTACGAACCGTCCGCCGGGACGAACTTCCTCATCGGCGCGAATGCCCGGGGCAGGGCCTCTGAATAACGAATCAACTAGTGCGCACCGGCACCCCCGCCCGCCGCAGGCATCGGCCGGCGGCAGAAGAAGGCCGCAAGGATGGCGGCGAAGAGGGTAGCCCCAATCAGGAAGAAGCAGTCGCCATAGGCTTGAAGGAAGGCCTGCTGGCGGACGGTATTGTCGATGGCGTGGAGGGCCATCTGTCCGGCGGTGGATGCGTCGAAACCCTGGCCGAGAAAGTTTGCCGTGAGCTGGTCCAGACGCTCGCGCGTGAGTGGATTGTAGAGGGAAATGAACTCGCCGAGACGATTCGAGTGAAGCTGCTCGCGCTGCGCCAGCAGCGCGGAGGTCAGGGCGATGCCCACGGAGCCACCGAGGTTGCGCATCATGTTGAACAGGCCGGAGGCGCTGCCAATATTTGCCGGGCTGATCCCAGCGGTGGCAAGGGCGGAAAGCGGGACCATGACCAGCGGTTGGCCGACGGCGCGAAGGATCTGGGAAAACTCCAACTGATCGTAGGCCACGTCGGCGCTCAGGAAGAAATTGAGGAAGCAACTACCGCCAAAGATCAGGAGGCCCGCGCCGATGAGGAGACGGCTGTCGAACCGCGCCATCAGCCGCGGCACCAGAGGCATGATGAAGAGCTGGGGCAGGCCGGCCCACATGATGGTCTCGCCGATCTGGAGAGAGTTGTAGCCCTGGATCTGGGCCAGGTAGAGCGGGAGGATGTAGGCACTGGCATAGAGCCCCACGCCGAGGGAAACATTGATGATGCTGCCGCAACCGAAGTTGCGATCCTTCAGGAGGCGGAGATTGATGAAGGGCTGCTTTGCAACGAAGAGCTCGATGACCAGAAAGGCGGTGACCATGATGGCGGCGATCCAGGCCATGCGGGTGATGAAGGGGGAGCCGAACCAGTCTTTGCGTTCGCCTTCCTCGAGAAAGACGGTGAGGGATGCGAGGCCGATGGCCATCGTTCCAATGCCCCACCAGTCGCCGCCACGGATGCGCTCGAGTTGCATGCGGCCGGGCTCGATCGCATACCAGGTCGCGGCGAGCAGGATGGCGCCGGGCACGAGATTGATGAAGAAGATGAGTGGCCAGCCGTAGTGCTCCGTGAGCATCCCGCCGATGGTCGGACCAATCGAGGGAGCGAAGGTGGCGGTAACGCCGAAGAGGGCAAAGCCCATCGGACGCTTCGCGGGCGGGAGGATCGTGAGGATGATCTGGAAGGAGAGTGGGATGAGGGCGCCACCGGTCAGCCCCTGGAGGGCGCGGAAAAAGATCATGCTCTGCAGATTCCACGCGAAGCCGCAGAGGGTGGAAAAGAGGAGAAACAGCGACGCGGTGACGAGGAGATAGCGGCGCGTGGTGAAGATCATCGCGAGCCAGCCGGAGAGCGGAATGATCACGATCTCGGTCGTGAGGTAGCTGGTGGAGATCCAGCTACCCTCGTCGAGGGTCGAGCCGAGAGCGCCGGTGATGTCCTTGAGCGAGGCGTTCGTGATCTGGATATCCAGCACGGCCATGAAGGCGCCGAGCAGCGCGCCGAGCACGCCGATCCATCCACGGAGGCTGACCGTAGCGGGAGGGCCTGCGGGTACGGCCGGGCGGCCAATGGTGGCGGTGGCGGACACGGGTCAGGGCTCGACGCGCACCTTCACAGTGGCGGAGAGGCCGGGAGAGAGACGGTTCTCGTAACCGCGCAGGCTGTCGGCGGCAAAGCGGATCTTGACCGGGAGACGCTGCACGATCTTGGTGAAGTTGCCCGTGGCGTTGTCCGGCGGGAGGAGGGAAAATTTCGCCCCGGTGCCGGGCGAAAAGCTCTCGACCGTGCCCTGGAATTTATGGCCGGCGATGGCGTCGATATCGATCTCGACGGCCTGGCCGGGCTGCATGCGGGTGAGCTGGCTTTCCTTGAAATTCGCGACAATCCATTGATCCGTGCCGACGACCGCAAGGAGGGACTGGCCGGGCTGCACGCGCTGGCCGACCTCGACGGATTTCTTGCCGACCCGACCGTCGACCGGCGCGGTGACGGCCGTGTACGAGAGCTGAAGCTCGGCGTCGCGCACACGGGCCTGGGCGGTGCCCCGTTTCGCGACGGTCACCTGGTAGCTGGCATTCGCGGACCGCAGGCTCGCGACCGCGGCATCGCGCGTGGCGGCGGCGCTGGCGGAGTTCGCCACGGCGATATCGTAAGTGGCCTTGAAGGTGTCGAGCTCGGACTGGGCGTTGACACTCTTCTTCATCAGAACATTGGCGCGGCGGAGATCGATGGCCGCCTTGTCGAGCTGAGTGCGATATTGGGCGATGCCGGCATCAGCCTGCGCGAGCTGCGCCCTGGCCTGGCTGATCTGGGCCTCGGCCTGCGGAACGGCGGCTTCCGCGGAAAGCAGATCGCTGCGGGCCTCGTCGAGCTGAAGCTGAAAGTCCCGCGGGTCGAGTTTCAGCAAGGTCTCACCGCGATGGGCCGGGCGATTGTCGTCGGTGAGAACTTCGGAGACCGTGCCATTGATGCGGGCGCTCACGGGGTGGAGATCGCCATCGAGATAGGCATCGTCGGTGGTCTCGAATCGATTCGCGTAGTGAAAGTAGATCGCACCGGCGAGCACGACGGCAAGGAGGCCCGTCGCGGCACGCAAAAGGCTTTTCCCCGGGCCTCCGGAAGTGGGAGCGGCTGGCGAGGGCTGCGCAGGGGTCGGAGCGACCTCGGGCGCGGCCGGGTGCCTGCGCGTGAACTCGAGCCGGTCGATGGCGGGGGGATTGTCGAGAGTGGTGCTGCGATTCATCGGAATACCTCCATGGCGATGGACAAAACAGTGAGGTGGGAACGAGAGCCTGCATAAGACTTCTTGAGTTCATTGGTGAAACCTTTAAAGCATCGCCAAACGGTCGTTATGGAACTGCGTCATTTTCGATATTTCCTCGCGGTGGCCGAGGAGTTGAGCTTCCGGCGCGCGGCGGACCGGCTGCGGTTGGCGCAGCCTTCGCTTGGTCGACAGATCCGGGCGCTGGAGGAGGAAATGGGCGAGCAGCTCTTCGACCGCACGCCGCGCGGCGTGGTTCTTACAAACGCAGGGCGGGTGCTGGTGGACGAGGCGCGCGCCGTACTGGCCCGGGTCGAAGCCGCGGTGGTGGCGACGCAGGCGGCAGTAAGAGGACTCGGAGGACGGCTGCGGATCGCGACGATCGGGCCGCTGTCGGCCTCGTTTTTGCCGGGAACCGTGGCGACTTTTCGCGAGCGATATCCGGGGGTCGAAATCGACATCATGGAGATGGGACCCGACGAGCAACTGGCCGCACTGGCCGAGGGCAGGATCGAGATCGCATTTCAGCCGGGCACGAGAGGCTCGATGGAGATGACGAAATTTCCGAAGCGAGCAGTCCTGAGCTGCGGCATCTCGGTGGCCGTGCCGGCACGCCACACGCTGGCCGCCGCGCGAATGGTGAAATGGAAGGATTTGGCCGGGGAGCGGCTGTTGAATCTGCGGCCGCGCCACGGGAGTGGCTATGAGCGATGGCTGCGGACGAGCTGCAAGGAACTCGGAGGATTCACGGCGCAGTTCCGAAGTCCCGCGGCGGAACATTGGGATGCGATGCTGGGACTGGTGGCGGCCGGCGAAGGGCTGGCGGTGTTGCCAGATATCGTGGTGCGCAGCGCGCATGCAAGCCACGGCTGGTCGGTGAAGCCGCTGGGGGCGCCGAAGGTTCAGTTCGAACTCTGCGCGGTATGGAATCCCGCGAATCCGTCCGTGGTGCTCAGCAACTACCTGGCCGTGCTCGGGGAACTGAAGATCAAGGCCGCCAGGGAGTAGCCAAATCGTCGCAAAATTGGCCGGGTGTTGCGGGTGGTCGGCATGGCGAAGCGGGGCGGAATCGCCTCATCGAACTGCTTGTTCGACTCCGGGTTTTCCAATCCGGGGCAACCTTGAAGCGTGTATTCGACTGATCGCGTCCCACAAAATTGACATTTTGTGGGACACGTGACAGGATAACGGAAACATGTCCAATGGCAGAAGGCGTTAACGTGAGGTTTGCAGGCGAACTGCAACGTTTCATCCAATCCCGAACGGGCGATTCCGGGCTTTACGGTTCCGCGAGCGAATATATCCGTGACCTTGTACGCCGTGATTACGAGCGGGAGGAAGGCCGGAAATGGGCGTCACTTCGCCAGGAACTGAAATCCGGCCTCGATGCTGCGGAAAGCGAATTTGTGCCCTTGAATGCCGAGAGTATCATCGCGGACGCGAAGCTGCGAAGGCAGCAGCATGGCGGTTAAGATATCCGATGCAGCCAGAGAGCGTCTTCTCGAAATCTGGAACTACACCGAAGAAACGTGGGGTGAAGCCCAGGCGGACAAGTATCTTCGCGGCCTCGTAGAGACCGCCGAACGGGCGCACAAATCCCGCCACCTTTGGCGTCCGGTTCCTGACGAAGAGCTGAAGGGAGCTTTTTTCATCCGCTATCGGCATCATTTCATTTTCTTTCGGGAGCTTTCTACGGGCACCATTGGCGTAATCAGCATACTCCACGAAAACATGGATATTCCGTCGCGTTTGAAAGACGAGTATGGGCGCAGTGAGACGGAGTGATCGATTGATACGTTTGCGATCCATACGCAGGGCAGTCACTCCGCACGGGTTGTTCAGTCGATTCAAGGTGTCGCAATCCGGCTTTCCTTATTAAAGTCCCGCCGTGCTTACCGACCTGCGCCTCGCCGATTTTCGCTGCTTCGAGCAGTTGCGCTTCGAGCCTGCCTCCGGCACGAACTTCCTCATCGGCGCGAATGCCCAGGGCAAGACCTCCATCCTCGAGGCGGCCTGCGTGGCCACCCGGCTCCAGTCCCCGCGCACCTCGTCACTCGCGGAGGTCGTGCGCCATGGCCGTCCCGGGACCGCCATCGACGCCCGCCTTGCCACCGCCACGGCGGACGAGGAGACCTTTCACACTCACCTCCACTTTCGCTACGAGCCACCGAAGCGATCGCTCGCCGTCGATTCCGTCCCGCAGACCGGCACCGCCGACTATCTGCGCATGGCCCGGGTGGCGTGGTTCTCCAACGACGATCTGGAGATCATCCGCGGGTCCGCCTCGAAGCGCCGCCGAGCCCTCGACTTCCTCTGCAGCCAGATCGACCCGATCTACCTACGCCACCTCCGCGCCTACGACCGCGCCCTTCGCTCGCGGAATGCGCTCCTGAAGGACGCCCGTCCTCGCCGGGAGATCGAGGCCTTCGACCCCGTCCTCGCCGACCATGGCGAGGCCATCCTCGCCGCCCGCGCCGGAGCCTCGCTCGAGCTCTCTCCCCTGATCGTCCAGGCCGTACAGGACATCGGCGGCCGGCAGGAGGCCGTCGCCACGCGCTACCTCCCGGGCAGCGAAGGCCCGCTGATCGACGCCCTCGCCGCCACCCGCACCGAGGAATCCCGCCTGCGGCAAACCATCGCCGGCC
>Ga0310811_10005775_pt1 | contig 15726 bp, 18 predicted proteins | sample YCmetagenome_FD_207642 | JGI IMG/M metagenome (GOLD analysis project Ga0310811, IMG submission 207642) | Soil microbial communities from experimental microcosm in Duke University, North Carolina, United States - YC | ecosystem: Engineered > Artificial ecosystem > Soil microcosm > Unclassified ...
CGTCGATATTGATCCGATGCACGATACGCTCAAGAAGATCGCTACGATTGCCCCCATTACCGGTCGCGTGCTGGATACGGCGACCGGACTTGGCTATACTGCGATCGAAGCTGCGAAGACGGCGCAGGAGGTGATCACGATCGAGCTCGATCCCGGTGCGCAGGAGATCGCGCGTCAGAATCCCTGGTCGCGTGGACTCTTCGAGAATCCCACTATCCGCCAGATGATGGGCGATGCCTACGAGGTCGTGCCCACTTTTGCCGACAATAGCTTCGATCGCATCATCCATGATCCCCCCGTCTTTAGCCTCGCGGGACAGCTCTACTCCGGCGTTTTCTATCGCCAACTCTACCGCATTTTACGGCGCGGCGGACGACTCTTCCACTATATCGGCAATCTGGAGAGCAAGTCGAGCGGGACCGTCACGCGTGGAGCCCTGAAACGCTTACAGGAGGCGGGCTTCGCACGCGTCGTACGCCATCCCGAAGCATTCGGCGTCGTTGCCTATAAATGATCTTGATGCACAATCCTATACGTAACAATTAAGAGTCTATTCGTGCACGGTCTCGCTCTGCCAATCGCAGGTTGCCGGAATAGCCTCTTTCAGAGCGACCGCAAGACTATCGATATCCGTCACATCGTCACGATAGACGGACCAGGCTTTCGGCTTCTGCTCGGGCGCGCTCACTTTGCGATAAACATTGATGCTGATACGCTTCCCATTCGGGAAAAATTCTTCTTTCACGCGCGTCAGATCCTCCCAGCGTGTAGAGATCTCCTCGCCGTTGCGGCTCCGTTTGCTGAGCATCTCGGGCGCAAGGATAATCGTGAATGGGACGGGGGCTATAATGCGTAAATAGAGCACAAAGCCAGTAATAAATATCAGGGCAGCAATAGTGCTCCCAATAGCGGAGACTCCCTGATGGAGCGCAATCCACAGCACCAGAGCGGTTGCTGCGATCACGCCAAATATTGTCATATAACGCTTAAAGGGGGGCAGGCCCGGACCGATAAATTCCTGCACCCGACTGGGTGATGATGAAGCCATGAGAACTACCTGCTCTCTTCCAAAATCGTTGTGGGAACAGAACACGTTCTGTTCTTAACAAATAGCAAAAAGAATGACCACGTGTATTTTAGCAAGTTTAGCAACAGGGGCGCAACATTGCAATCCGTCGTCTTCTCTCAGGTAGCGAGGGAGACCCGTGGGCGGCTTCACCTTTGCCCTCGGATCTCCTTACGTTCTCTAGCAATCAACCAGTTCAGGCGACTGATTGAGTATCTGACTGCGTGGCGAGATAAATGTTTGATAGCTCTGGTCCAATTGATTGTTGCGGAAGAGGGCAACGCGATGACAATTCTGGAAAGCCAGCTTGACGCCGAAATGCTCTTCAATGGCCCCGCGCATGGCATCGCTCGCCAGCACACGAAGAAGTTGTCCACGTGCCTGTTCATCAGGTGGTGGGGTCTGGTTATCGACAAAGCTGCCCGCACTCTGCGCAAGTCTGCCTGCTAATCCCTCGATAAGTTGCCAGGCATAGGGTAAAGAGCTTTGAATGCAGGCAAGAAAGTCGCTCTGCTGGACCTCGCCAGCCTGAGCCTGTTCGAGTAACTCTGCTGAAACGGTTAGAGACATTATTCTTTTTCCTTTCATACGCTAGTTCCATGCCCTCTGCATTTTGTTAATGATATGATGTATCATGTAACAAAGATACTATGCCATGAAAGAATCAAAAAAGCAAGAGTTTTTGCCACCAATATTGAGATTACGTCTCATTTTTCCTTAAGAACAAATTCTGATGCAGTAGCGATATGAAGTTTATGGGAAGCATTACTATCTATCTACATACCGTCTCAAAAGAAAAAACTGCTTGTATATTGCTGCTTTCTTGCTGGATGAGTTTTATCAGGGAGATTTTTTTGCGGGGAGAATGGGTTGTGTTTGTAGCCTGTCAAACGTTTGTTAGGGAGGTGGTAAGCAGTAATCCATTCAACCGATCAGGTCGAATGAAATGTACTACTTGCCGAAGAATCTGTGACTTATGAGAAGATTACTTCAGCAACTGTGTCGGGCAACATTTCAATCAGTGGGACATGTTTGGTCTCGGTAATATGGTTCTCGGCGTCTACAAAAACGACGTGTGGCTCTAACGTAGTGATCTCAGCTTCGTTGAACTGACCATAACTGATGATAATGACGACATCGCCCTCTGCGGTCATACGGGCAGCTGCACCGTTCAGGCAGATCACACCGGAGCCGCGCGCGCCAGGGATCGTGTAGGTCTCCAGACGAGCACCGTTATTGATGTTCACTACCTGGACTTTCTCGTAAGGATAGATGTCCGAGGCCTCCAGCAGATCCTGATCAATCGTGATGCTGCCGATGTAGTTTAAATTGGCCTGGGTGACTGTGGCGCGGTGGATTTTTCCTTTGCACATGGTTCGAAGCATAGATGTAGAAGTTTCCTTTCCTGTACGAAATTATGCTGAATAATTATCCTATAAATTCCCAATTCCGTATCTTATGCGTGGTAAGGTTTCTCAGCTCTTTCCCTACTCACTATAATAAACGATAGGCCATTGTATTTGGGAACAGGCAAGCCGAGATATCGGTGAAGATTGTGACTAATTACCTATTGAGCCGGGGATGACTGAGGAGATTCACTGAGCAGGGCAAGGAGGGCCAGGGCATAGGCTTCAGCGACCGTTTGTGCGTCGTACATCCCTGACCCCATCATTATGCGGTAGTGACATTTCCAGCGCCGCGCTGGCCAGGGAGCCAGTTTGCAGAGCGTATACGTTTCGGCGTGACGCTCTAATGCCTCGCGCAATGCCACTTCACCGTATTCGCTAATTCCACACTGTGCTAGCTGCTCGCGAATCTCCTCTGGTACCATCTTTTTCTCGGTTCCTCATCGATCAGCCCACGATTGTACGCATGATTGCCTGTGCCTCTTCGGGACTCATCTGCTCAAAATTTGTTACTGGCAGGTGTCGCGGCATCGTTGCAAAGGGGCCTGTCCAGTGCCTTGCATGCTTCTCGACCCAATCCAGCACTTCAAATGATTTCTGGCGTGACTCTTCGACGATGGGATAACGGCTGGCGGCACGCTCAAAGACATCCTGATCTTTGGTATAGACGCTGAAGTCTTGCTGGATGACGACATCAATATAGAGATCAATGTAAATCAACTCTGCTGACGTACTGGTATAGGTGGCTGTGGGGAGCACGACATCGCAATAGCCGCTGGCAAAGGTGCCATCGGGATGATAGGAGATATGAATGGTATACCACTGCTGATCCCAGAAGTACATAATCGAATGCTTTTCTGAGATCCAGGTGCCAGGTTTCCAGTGCATGCTGGTACCAGCCGGGGTCCAGATCGTCACATATTGATCGCTAATCGGTAACTGATACCCACTCCACTGTGCCCATTGATCGCCATCAACCAGCATTTTCCGAATATTCGCCGAGAGTAGCATAAGCGATTCCTCTTTCTGTGAACAAACGGCCCATGATGGGCGAAGTATATCTCTGCCCTGGCTAAAATTATAGACGAAAAAGGTGAAGAGCGACAAGGGAGTATGCCTTTACAACTGTCGTATGCGCTTCAATGTTGCTCGTTATGATAGAAACTATCTCCAATCGGGCCAAAATCTGGATTGGAGATAGTTTCTTGTTGGGGATAGGTGCTATATACCACCACTATTAAGCTATAATTGTAATAGCTACTCTCATTGGAATGGCGCTCTTTGTTAAGGTATCCATTGCTATGCTCAAAACTTGCTTCCCACTATCGGTTGCAATGCCTAGCAGCTTGCCATTCCTACTCCCTGCTGTAAGATAAATCACGCCATTATGTAACACGAGTGGATCATTGTTGCCTGCCTCGGTATAGCCTATGAGCTGTGTGGCCCATTTTTGTTGTCCTGTGGCCGCATCCAGGGCTATGAGCTGATCGTTTATTGGCCCGTTCTCACCTGCCGATGATTGTCCAGCATAGACGACTCCATTGAGCACGATAGGCGCAGGATAGACATGTCCAGCCGTCGCATGATATTGCCACAATGCTTTCTTTGCTTTGGGATCGAAGGCATAGACTAAATGTTTATTTGAACCACAGTAGATCCTACCATCATTGCTTACTGCTATATTAGAGACGACACCCTCCATCGGTGACTGCCAGATTATCTTGCCATTCTGGCGGTTTATTGTATACACGTAACTGTTTTGTGGTGCAAACCCTTCAATAGGTGCTGATGAGGTATAGAGTATGCCGTTCTTAACGTAGACATCCATGTTCCAATTCTGTTTCGCAGCGGCCTGTGTCTGCCAGAGCTCGTTGCCATCCGCTATGCGCTCTGCTGTCAGCGTGTTGCCGCCATTCAGGTACATTATGCCGTCAAAGATGCCTACAACCGAGCCTGGAACCTTGTATTGCGTTTTCGTTGTTCCATTGGTCGTATTAAGTGCGTAGACCTCATAGTTAATGCTACTCCCGTCATTCAAGGCGGTTGACACATAAAGTATGTCATTAACAATATATTGCTGCATCACTGCCCGTGGAAAAGTACGCTCCCAGCGCAGTGCTCCCGTTTGTACATTCAGGGCATACACTTTGTTGTATGTTGTGAAGTAGACGCTTTCTCCCACAACGATTGGTGTATAGGATGTATATGGCAGTTGGTATATTGTAAGGTCTTGCGTCCCGGCCTCCACTGTAAAACGCCACTGCACCTTGTATGTCTGCATATCGACTTTGATTATCTGGTTTCCTATGCCCAGGTACATTCCTGGGGACGCCTTTTGCTCTGCTGGCTGTCTGGCTGCGGTTTTTTGGGTGGCGGTTCTCGCTAACTGCAAGACTACAAGCAGGCTTCCTACCATCAGTGTGGCGATCAGTACCGCGGCAAGTACACTCCACTGTCGTGTCCATATATGTTTGTCTGTTCTCTCTTTATGTCTATTCGTCTGTTCGCTCCATTTTCGTGGTAGAAGCTTGCGCTCTTTTGTGGGTAACTGCATTGCTTGCTCGCTGGCTGGTAGCACTTTTGCCATCAATCGTAGGTGAATGCGCTCGATGGCCTGCACCTCTTCATGCTCCTCTCGATACATACTTTCCAGATCCTCTACGAGGCGGGCATTAGCAGCACCATAGACGTTTCCTTGTTTCACCTGTGCAATTTGTTCATCTATCAATTCAGAAACAAATTGATCTCCATGTGGTTCCTCTTGCATTAGCGCTCCCTCCTCTCGCCATTTCTGGTATATATATCGCGCAAAAAATTGAGTGTGCGTGCCAGCAGCATGCGCACTGCGCTCTCGCTCTTGTTCATGCGTCTGGCGATCTCTGGTGAATGCAAGCCATCATCAAATTTGAGGCGCAGAACTTCTCTCTGTGGTTCTGTTAATAGTGTCAGGTTTTTACGTAACAGGTTATACTCTTCTTGCCGGACGGCAATTTTATCTGGTTCCTGCTCATCGTCTTCGTAGAGATGTTCGACCAGAAGCTCTAGCGAGACTGTTGGTTTCCGGGCAATTCGTCGATGATGATCAGCACATTTGTTGTACGCGACCCGATGAAGCCATGCCTGTTGCTCCTGTTCATCCAGTCTGATCAGTGTTTCACTCTCAAGGGTTGCCGCAAATACCTCCAGTACGATATCTTCCGCCTCTTCCAATGAGCCTACCTGCCGCCGCACAAAACGTAGAATTGTGCGTGCATGCTTTCGGTACAATTTGTCGATCTGCGTCATGTCAGACGTGATCTGTCGCTTTACGTGTTGTTGCATACTCTATCCTTTGCAAAGGATTTGCTTGTTTTTGAGTTCTCGCTCTGTCTATCGCTCTTCCACTAAAAACCGTCACGTCCTTTTTGTGCCTGCTTCAAGCTTAATGCCGGCAGAGAAAACGTCTCAGGCAGAGCATGATATAATAAGGTCAAAAAATTGCTCAAAGAGGAGATATCTGTACCATGCCTTCAAATACCGAAGAGACCCGCATCGAACGCGATTCGATGGGCGAGATGCAGGTTCCCATAGATGCATACTATGGCGCGAGCACTCAGCGTGCCATGCTCAATTTTCCGATCAGCGATCTCCGTTTCTCGCGCGCATTTATTCGCGCTCTGGGCCAGATTAAACAGGCCGCTGCTCAGGTGAATGCAGAACTGGGCACGGTCGAGCCGCAAACGACTGAGGCGATCATTCGCGCCGCTCAGGAAGTGATCGACGGCAAACTCGACGATCATTTTGTGCTGGACATTTTTCAGACTGGCTCAGGTACTTCGACGAATATGAATGCCAATGAGGTGATTGCGAATCGGGCCAGCGAACTCAGCGGTGGCACACGTGGCTCACGCAAGGTTCATCCCAACGATCACGTGAACTTCGGTCAGTCCTCGAACGATGTAATCCCGACTGCAATTCATCTTTCGGCTCTGGTGAGTATTGAGCAAAAGCTGATCCCGGCCTTAGAGGGATTGCAAAAGGCTCTGGAAGCGAAGGCCGCTGCATTTATGCCGATTATCAAAACCGGTCGCACCCATCTTCAGGATGCTACGCCGATCCGTCTCGGCCAGGAGTTTCTTGGCTATGCCGGTCAGATCGAGCGCGGCATTATACGTGTTCGCGCTGCCCAGCAGGAACTCTCCGAGGTCGCGCTGGGCGGTACTGCTGTCGGTACGGGTGTCAATACGCATCCCGAGTTCGCCGAACGTGTTTGCCAGCGCCTCTCGCAGGTGAACGCGATCACAATACGCGAGACGAGCAATCATTTCCAGGCCCAGAATACGCTGGATAATGCGGTCGCAGCCAGTGGCGCGCTCAACACGCTGGCTGTGAGCCTGATGAAAATTGCCAATGATATTCGCTGGCTCGGCTCCGGACCACGTGCGGGCATCGGCGAGATTGATCTGCCTGCCGTGCAGCCTGGTAGCTCAATTATGCCCGGGAAGGTCAATCCCGTGATTGCGGAATCGCTCGCGATGGTCTGCGCACAGGTGATGGGCAATCATACGACGATCACGGTGGCGGGCCAGTCCGGCAATTTCGAGATCAATGTGATGATGCCGGTGGTGGCCTATAATCTGTTGCAGTCGATTGAACTGCTCGCTGCCGCCGCCAGCAATTTCACGGAACAGTGTGTCAAGGGCATCCAGGCGACCGAAAGGGGACCGGAAATGGTCGAGCGCGGTCTGGCGATCTGTACTTCGCTGGCTCCCATTATCGGCTACGATGCCGCCGCCAATATCTCGAAGGAGGCCTATAAGACCGGTAAAACGGTGCGCGAGGTGGCCCGCGAGAAGACGAGCCTCTCGGAAGAGGATCTCGATCGCATCCTCAATCCCGAAAATATGACGCAGCCCGGCCTGGAAGGCGGCCCCGCTGGCGGCTAACCGATCTTTTTATGATCAGATGTGCGGGCGGAGGATATCTCCGCCCAACCCCGTAGAGGCGCTGCTTGTCTGCGCCAGGGCGTCTCGGCTTCGCTGGCCCCGACGTTATTCCTGAATTCCCTCGATGGCACGCTGTATCCCTCGCATGCCCTGTGAGACTCTTCTCTCTGGCAGGTAAAGAATGAAGAATTGAAAATATTGAATGAATGCTGTTAAGAACAAGCTGTACAGTTCGCGCCTCATCACGCTGATCGTCTTTATTGTGTATGTGGTGGTCTGGGGCTATTTCCCGATTGTCGTCAAAATTGGTACACAGCACACCCCTCCGCTCCTATTTGCAGGAACGCGCTTTCTGCTTGCTTCGGGTGTGCTGGCAGTTGTGGTATGGATAGGGCGGGGAAAACTCAGGCTCACATCTGAACAGCACTGGCGAATTTTTCTATCGGCACTCGTTCTGGTTGGCATTCCCGCCAGTATTTATTTTCTCGCCGCCCCCTATGTCCAGGCCAGTGTTATTATCCTTATGTGGGCACCCACACCTATTTTTACCACGCTTTTCATGATGGGTAGCGCAAGCGGTGAGGCGCGAGGGTGGCGCTTGATTGTAAGTCTGGTCGCTGGTCTGGCAGGCGTGTTCATCGTATTGATGGGGGGTATCCCGTTTTTGCCGGGCATGGGAAACGATACATTTCACTTTGCCAGTGGAGGGATAACGCTGCTGAGTGAGCTGGCTGTCCTGGGATCATCGGTGATTTATGGGCTGGGGATGCGCCTGACGAAGAGTATCAACAGTAGTAATATACCGTTACTGACCTTCACTACCTGGCAGCTATTTTATAGTGGCGTCAGTATGACTGTGCTGAGCTTGATTGTTGAGCATAATTTCTCAATTCAATTGTCCTGGGTAACGTTATGGTCATTTCTCTTCATTGTCCTGATCGTGACCTGCATGGGCTATTTTCTCACGTTCTGGCTTATGCGCCGTATTGGCGCTATTCGTACCGCCTACGTCGATTTTCTTTCTCCTGGCGTGACGATCGTGCTCTCCTATTTCTTGTTGAACGAGAGTCTGACGCCCGCAAAAGTAGCTGGCTTCCTGCTCGTGGTTCTTGGTTGTATGTTGGCAAGCATATCTCGTTGAATATCAGCTACAATACTCACGGATGGGAAATTTTTGATTAGAAAAGGGTAAATCATGTCACTATCGCATATAGCTATTATTGCGGATATTCATGCCAATATCTGGGCATTGGATGCTGTCTTACAGGATATCAAGCGGCGGGAGATACAACAGATTATCAATCTGGGAGATAGTCTGTATGGGCCTCTTGCGCCTGTAGAAACTGCGGAAAGGTTGCTCGGTGAAGATCTGCTCAGGCTGACTATCCAGGGCAATGAAGATCGCATTCTCTTCGATCCTTCTGTTGCCCCTTCCCCAACTGTTACCTGGGTCAAGAAGAGGTTGTCAGAGGCGCATCTGACATGGCTGAACTCCTTGCCCACTACTGCCGTCCTGGATGATGACGTATTTCTCTGTCATGGTACCCCTGAATCGGACGAGACCTATCTGCTGGAAGAGCCTTCAATACATGGCAGTACGCTTGCCTCTGCCGAGCAGATCAGCGCGCTTCTCGGAGCAGTTTCTCAACGGCTCGTTCTCTGCGCACATAGCCATTTCCCGCGAACCATCCAGTTACCTGATGGACGCTTGATCATCAATCCCGGTAGTGTAGGCCTGCCTGCCTATCAGGATGAAGCTCCCTTTCCTCACAAGATGGAGAATGGTAGCCCCCATGCGCGTTATGCGATTATCTCAAAGGATGCCGAAACCTTTATCGTGAATCATGTCCTCATTCCCTACGATTGGCACACGGCTGCAAGAATAGCCCACGAGAACGGTCGGGATGACTGGGCGCAGTGGCTTGCACTGGGGAGAGCATAGCGTACGCCCGCGCCTCATATGTTAATGCACTCGGCCCAGAAATTCCTGTGTGCGCTCGTTCTGTGTATTCCCAAAGACCTCTTCTGGCGGTCCCTGCTCGACAATCACAGCCTTGTCCATAAAAATGACGTGGTCGGCGACCTCACGCGCAAATCCCATTTCGTGCGTGACCACGACCATCGTCATTCCTTCTTCGGCAAGCTGACGCATCACTTTCAGCACCTCTCCCACCAACTCTGGATCGAGCGCGGATGTGGCTTCGTCAAACAACATGAGCTTCGGGTTCATTGCCAGCGCACGCGCAATGGCGACCCGTTGCTGCTGCCCACCTGAAAGCTTGTGGGGATAAGAGTCTTCTTTATGCCCCATGCCTACTTTGGCTAAGAGGTCTCGTGCGCGCTCAACAGTCTCTTTCTGTGGGCGATGTAAGACGTGAATTGGGGCCTCGATGACGTTCTCCAACGCGGTCTTGTGGGCAAACAGGTTGAAGCGCTGGAAAACAAATCCAACCTGCGAGCGCAATTTTGCAGTGTTGGCATCGCTGTCTTCCTGCATTTTTCCCTTGCGCTCGCGATACCCTACGAGCTGATTATCGATGTAGATGCGTCCCCCATCGATCTTCTCTAGATGGTTCAGACAGCGCAACAGGGTCGTTTTGCCCGATCCGCTTGGTCCGATGATGACAACGACCTGCCCACGTTGGACGGTCATGTCAACGCCATTTAAGACGGTATGTGTGCCGAAACGCTTTACGATCTGCTCACAACGTACCATCTCCTCGCCGCTTGTGGTTTCGGTTGTTTGCATGTTATCTCTCCCCGGGCAGAGATAAACCCTGCCCCTACGTGTATATAGGTCTCCTGCCCTACGTGTTGCCCCTACGTGTGTATAGGTCTCCTGCCCCTATGTATGTATAGATCTCCTCGTAATATATTGGCGAAGACGAATACTGTCCCGGCGTGTGCTGTTCTAATGTCCCAGGAGATCAATGCCTACAGCACGCTTTACCAGGCTCTTTTCAGAGATCTCCATAGCAGCGGTCTTAACGCGATCCGGATTGAGGCTATTCTCGATCCTGCGCTGAATGATCTCCCAGATTGAGGTCAGAATCAGGTAAAAAACGGTTGCTACAATCAATAGTTCAAACACCGTGAATGATTGAGCACCATAGACTTCAGCGGCCCCTGTGAGCTCCAGCAAACTGATGACGGAGGCGATGGAGGTCGATTTGAGCATGTTGTTGAATTCGTTGCCCAGCGGCGGAATGAGTACACGCGCCGCCTGTGGAAGCACGATGCGTCTCATTGCCAGCGAGTAGCGCATGCCCAGCGCTCTTGCGGCCTCCATTTGCCCGGCATCAACGGAATTGATCGATGCACGGGTAATCTCTGCCATATATGCTCCCTCGTTGAGCGAGAAGGCCACGAGGATGCAGGCCCAGTTTGGCAGGAGGAGCGCTGGTGCAATCTTGGGCAGACCATCATAGAGCAGGAGTACCTGTACCAGTAACGGACTACCGCGAAAAAACCAGATATAGACGGTGGCGGGCCAGTTGAGCCAGCGATGGCGCGACATACGCATAAGCGCTAAAAATAAACCCAGTACGACTCCAATAGCTTGAGCAACAACGGATATCCACAATGTTGTCCATGCTGCATTTAAGAAAAGCAGGTTGGGGTCCTGGAAGAGGTAGTGCCATACAACATCCCAACGGAACATCAGTAAATCTCCTCTTTAAGTGCTATAGACTTCCCCAGGTAGTGTTTTTTTTAGCTGGGAAGTCAGGCGAATGATCCAGGCGCTTCCTGAGGAAGAGCGATAAGCTCTTCCTCAGGTTTTCTTATTGTGGTTGGTTGTGTTCTTACGAGGCCGATGTGGCCGAGATCTCTTGTGATTTGGTGAATTGCCATTTGTCGAAGAGTTTGTCGTAGCTGCCATCCGCTACAACCTGTTGAAATGCTTTGTTGATCGCGTCAGTAAGCTCTGTATCTCCCTTACGTATGGTGATGCCGTATGGAGCGGTGTTGACGACTGAGCCGCCAATCTCGAATTGTCCGGGGTGCTGCTTGTTGTAGTAGTCGGTGATCGGCGAATCCTGGTAGGTGGCATCAACACGGCGGTTTACCAACTGTTGAATGACTTCGGTCTGGTCCTGGAAAACTGACTGGTTGATTGCGGGCTTTCCGGCTTTTTTGCAGGCGGCGCTGGCTGTGTCCAGATCATCCTTCTCGACGGTTCCCGTCTGGACCGAGACATTCAGTCCGCATAAGTTGGCTACTCCGGTGATGTGCTTGGGATTCCCTGCTGGCACGAGCAGCGACTCGCCTGCCTGGAAGTACGGCACGAAGTCAAATTTGACTTTGCGCTGATCGTTGATCGTGACGGAGGATATAACGGTATCAAAACGCTTGTTGCTCAGATCATCAAAGATGGTGTCAAAACCGGTCTTGACGACCTTCACTTTGAGTCCCATACGCTGACCAATCAGTGTAATCAGATCGACGTCGAATCCGACATACTGATTGGTCGTTGTATCTACGTACTCCATCGGTAGATACGTGGTGTCGCTCCCTACTGTCAATGTTCCTGGGGTCAAGAGGTTCGTCGGTGGGGCGATTGTTGGAGTCGCTGGATTGAGAGTAGGAACGGTGCTCGCCGTTCCTCCTGTTCCAGACCCACCCGTGCCACAGGCTGAGAGGGCCAGGGATAAAATAATAAAGCTGATGACACACAGTGCAAAGAAGCTTCTCTTTGCCGGTTGTCCTTCCGACGTCATAGAGGTATCCTCCTAAAAAGATAAAGACATAGCTCTGATCAGCGAGGGGTTATTAAGTGAGCTACATGTGAGCCTTATTATACCAAAGATTGTCACCTTATCGCTCAGGATCATTCGTCGATATGTGAGAAATCGCTATATATTTTTGCTCGTTTGCTGGTAGCTCTGTTCTACTCTTCGCGCCAATATGTTATACTCTGTGTAAGGGGTAATAGCGTCTATTTACCTATCTTTCGTGCAGCGTTTTAACGTGTTGCCCATAATAGGTTGAAATGTGGTAAAGGAGGGGTGGCAATGTTCGATCCCCATTACAAATATACTTTGGATGAGTACTGGCGTCTGACCGAGGCTTTTCCTGAGCACAAATATGAATACGTTGCCGGTGATATTCGTATGATGACCGGTGGCAGCCCTGCTCATGGACAGATAGCGGCAAACATTACGTTTTTGCTTGTAGCTGCTTTGCGCTCGGAGGAGTGCAATGTTTATAGTTCGGATGTCGCCCTACAACTGGGCGAAAATCATCTCTATTATCCTGATGTTTCCGTCTCCTGTGATCCTGCTGACTGGACGCGCAAGAAATCTCTGGAGGCTCCGTCTGTGGTGGTGGAGGTGTTGTCTCCATCAACTGAAATGATCGATAAAACCGAAAAGCTCGGAATATATCGCAGATATCCGACGATACAAGAAATTTTGTTTGTTGACTCTCGACGTTGTTATGTCGAGCAATATCATCGTGTAGGTATGCATAGGTGGGAAGAGCTATTCTATGAGCATGAAAGCGATCGTGTTGATCTCGCATGTATTGGCGCTTCTTTCACTCTTCGCGAGATTTACCAGAAAGTATATCTGGAGTTAGAAGAATCCTAGAAGAGAGAGATATATCTTGTCAATTCTTCTTCACTCCAGCATGTGCGTTTTATCACCTACCTGAAATTGGCATAAGTTAGACCAGACCGGATGCTATGTGCAGACATACAAACTGTACATAGCGGAACATTGATGATGGACGGCAAAACCAATCTCATGCTTTTTCTTTCCATCCATATCTATGAAATGGAATCCTACAGTAGCACTGTTACAGTTGTGCTGGCTAGTTTATCTGGTAAACTCCATCACCCAATTTGTCTCCCATGTCCTCCCCTCATCAAATGAGAAGGCTTGTTGCCAGCGTGCTGCATTCGTGGTGATCTTATCCCAGGTAAAGCGCAAATGGAGCGCTTTACCATCGGGTGCTTCGATCACTTGCTGAAAAATCCCGATACCATCTTTAAAACTTCCCACCAGCGGCCTGAAATCGGGCGGATTTCGGTTATCAAGCCATACCAGCGACCACTGCTGTGTCTCCTCATCAAATGCGCGAATCGTCATCCCTTTTCTGATCTCTCCGTCGGGAAATGTCCCTTCAAAATGATCGATGATGACTCTCCCATCGAGATATTTCTCCCCTGTATGACGAGCCTCGAATTCCTCGCGAATGCCCTCTCGATCACGATACAATGCATTGGTCCAGCGTGTATTGCGAATATTCCAGGTTCCAAGCAGAAAATCGAAATCATGTGCTCCAGACATAGACGTCTTTCCTCCAATGAATGATGTTACAAGGCCCTGTATAGAGGCTTATGAGGTCGTAATCATTCCTGATTACCGACAATCAACGGCCCCTCAATCTCTAAATATGAGGATAAAAAACGTATTTTACATGTAAAATAGCGTTAATTTTATATGTAAAACATGAGAAAATCATGGTTGTTTTCTTCCCCTCACGAAGAAAATCATAGTATGCTTATATATTGAGCGCAGCAAGGTATCTATGTTACACCAGTACTGTTTATCAGAAGAAAACTACGATCACGTGTGGAAGTAAGCAGAAGCATGTTGATGAGCTTCAAATATATCTAGACAGGGGAAGAAGCATAATCGAATCTCCATTCAAGTAGGTTACGAGATTACACGACGGCGTATTCTATTTGACACGTATGTACAGGCTGTGCTACGATAAATAATGAGGAAGTGTACTTAGGACACTAGCCAGGAGATGTGTGCGGTACGTAATCACATCGATTGGTAAAAGCGCTAAAAGAAAAAATGAAGGGTTTCCGCTCATGGGAACATCGCCACTCCCCATCTTTATTCTGGTGACTCTGGCTGTGCTCTTCGGCCTGCTGGTCATGGTCGTGACCAATTTTCTCGGCCCAAGAAAGCCAACGCCCGAGAAACTGGCTCCCTATGAGTGTGGCATTCAGGAGATTGCCCCACCGAAGAGGCGTTTCCCCGTCAAGTATCTCTTAACGGGTATGCTATTTATTGCCTTCGACATCGAAATTGTCTCATTTTATCCCTTAGCTGTCCTGCTCCGCTCGCAAGGCTCCTATTTGCTGGTTGAGCTTTTGTTATTCCTGGCCGTGCTGGCTATCGCTTATGTCTATGTCTGGCGGAAAGGAGCCTTTACATGGGAGTAGAGAAGAATCCCTGGGAGCCAGTGCAAACGTATTCGAACACGCAAACTCCACGGCTTCCCAGAGCACTGGATGTTCATAACCACGTTCGTAGTGGCGAGTTTGGTATTCTCACCACTCAGGTCAATAAGGTTCTTGGCTGGGGACGCAGTGCTTCTCTCTGGCCCGCACTTTTTGGCCTCGCTTGCTGTGCCATTGAGATGATGGCGACCAGCAGCGATCGCTGGGATATCTCTCGCTTCGGGGCTGAGGTCTTTCGCGCCTCTCCTCGTCAGGCCGACCTGATGATTATTGCCGGTCGCTGCTCGGTGAAGATGGCTCCTGTTCTACGCCAGATCTATGATCAGATGCCTGAGCCCAAGTGGGTTATCTCCATGGGGGCCTGTGCTTCGTGCGGCGGCGTTTTTAATAATTATGCGATTGTCCAGGGCGTCGATAAAATTGTGCCCGTCGATGTCTTTATCCCTGGCTGTCCACCTACACCCGATATGCTGCTCTTTGGTTTCAATGAATTACAACGGAAGATCCGCGAGGGCATTCCTAATCCGCCCGATCCTTTGCTGGCCAGTGGCCTCAAACTCGGCGGCCCTGTTGGCGAAACTATAGGCTAATACGTTACATGCCGTGCAGAAACGCTATGGCGCGTTTTCTGCCTTCCAAGAAATACTCTGAGGGGCACCCACAAGGGGTGCCTTCCGTACTTGTGCAGTTGTCATCCTGCGCATGATACATACGCAGGCGTATGAAAGATTTTATTGGTAGCTATGGCAATAACAACAGCAGCTTCAACCGTAGAAACGGTGCAGCACAAATTTCCGCAGGCCGTTGTTGAGACGGTGGAATATCGGGGCGAGCAGACGATTGTTCTGAACCCCGCGCAACTTCTTGCTGTCTGCACCTTCCTCCGCGATACATTGCACTATTCGATGCTTGAGACGGTGACCGCTGTCGATTGGCCCGAACGCGTGCCCCGTTTCGATGTCGTGTATCATCTCCTCTCTATCCCTAATCAGTGTTTTATTCGTTTGAAAGTTCGCGTGGGCACTCGCGGAGAAGCTCATCCGGCTGTTCCTTCTGTCACTGGCATCTGGGCCGGTGCCAACTGGTATGAACGCGAAGTGTATGATCTGTTTGGTCTGGATTTTACCGGCC
>Ga0310811_10005776_pt1 | contig 15726 bp, 14 predicted proteins | sample YCmetagenome_FD_207642 | JGI IMG/M metagenome (GOLD analysis project Ga0310811, IMG submission 207642) | Soil microbial communities from experimental microcosm in Duke University, North Carolina, United States - YC | ecosystem: Engineered > Artificial ecosystem > Soil microcosm > Unclassified ...
CCCAGCGTGCGCTGCCACAGGCCGTAGCTGATGACGGCCACGCGCGCGCTCTTCACATCGTGATCGGCCGCCTCGAAGGTCCGGCCGACGATGGGGCGAACGCCCAGGACGTCGAAGAACGCCTCACTAACCTCGGCGGCCTCGACGCGCTCGGGCGTCGCCGTGCTGCCCGCAACGTCCACCGCGGTCGGCTGCCATACGGCGACATGGGTGAAGATGTCACGCTGCTCGCGCCAGTCGAGGTAATCGGCGTACGGGACGCTGGCGCGGTCGAATCCGCGGTCCGCGTTCGTCGAGACCGGCACGACCAGCGCGCCGGGATCCGGGTACGGCAGCGGCGCAAGGAGCACGGCATACACCGCGCTGAAAATCGCGACAGTCGCGCCGATGCCGAGCGCGAGCGTCACCAGCGCGACCAGCGAGTAGGCCGGCGACTTGAGCAGGACGCGTGCGGCGAAGCGGATGTCCTCGATCATGATGCCCCTTAGACGGGGCGGCCATGCGGCAGGTTGGCCGCCACGATCAAGTTGCTCAGGTGGCTGCCGAGGTCCAACGTGTTTCGCCCGTGGTTCAGCCGCGTCACGCAGCTCACTCCGCTGCAGGGACCCGCACTGACACGAACTCCGTGACACAACCGCCGCGGTGCGCTACTGTGACCGTCGAAAAGGGGCTCCACGCTGAAATCAGCCCTTCGCAGCCTCACCCGGCAACCCGGCTTCACGTGCGCCGCGATCGCTACGCTCGCGTTGGGAATTGCCGCCGCGACCGCTCTCTTCAGCACCGTCAACGCCGCCCTCCTCGAGCCGCTCCCTTACCCCCGAGCGCAGGATATCTACACTGTCCGCACGTACATGATCGACGGCCGCTTCACTGTCGGTCTCCTCGCGACCGAGGAGATGAGCGAACTCCAGCGACTCGCACCCTCGATCCGATACGCCCTTGGCGTGCGGCGCGACGGCACCATTACGACTGACGGCACCCCGCGTCCGGTGGTTGTATACGCCGTGTCGCCGCGGTTCTTCGATGTCTTTGGGCTTCCGATGGCGCTTGGACGCGCAATCACCAACGCCGACGATGCGAATGGCGCACCGAGGGTGGTCATCCTCTCGTATGGACTTTGGCAGCGTGCCTACGGCGGGCGCCCGGACGTCGTTGGCTCCGTCATCACGTTCATGGATCGCCCGGCGCGCGTGATAGGCGTCGCGCCGGCCGCGTTCGACGTGCCGGCCGGAACCGATCTGTGGGCGAACGAGTTCATGTCCGAAGGCATCGGGCATCTGTACGACGGCTACATCCGGCTCGCGCTTGGGACGTCGGCCGCATCGGTCGAACCGGCCATGACGCAGGCGATGGCGACGCTCGGAAAGAAGTACCCCGACATGGACGTCGGGCGCGCCTATCGTCTCACGCCGCTTCTCGCGACGACCGTCGGCGACCTCGGTCCGATCCTGGTGATCCTGCTCGGCGCAACCGGGCTGCTGCTCCTCCTCGCGATTGTGAACGTCACGAACCTGCTCCTCGCGCGCGGCGTCACGCGCGCGCGGGAGATTGCCGTGCGGACTGCGCTTGGCGCCGGGCGCGCGCGGATCCTCGCCCAGTTGCTGCTGGAGGCGATCGTGCTGGCGTGTTGCGGTGGCGCGCTTGGTATAGCCGCCGCGTTCGGGAGCACGCGCGTGCTGCTGCAGATGGGGGCGGCCCGTTTGCCGCGGCTCGCCACTGTACCGTTCGGCGGCCGGGTATTGCTCTTCGCGGTCGCACTCGTGGCTGCGGTCGCCGTGTTGATCGGTGTTCTCCCTGCGCTCCGGCTCGCGGACACGGACGCCTCGTTGATCATGAACGAGACCGGCCGCGGCGTACGCGGCGCGAGACGCACGCGTCGCCTCCTCGGACCGCTGATCGCGATTGAGCTGGCCGTCGCCGTTGCCGTTGTCGCGGGGGCCGCCCGCCTGGTAGCCAGCTACGAGCGGCTGCAGAGCAGTGATCCCGGCTTCGTGGCCGAGGGCCGGCTCGTGTTCGACGTCAGGCTGCCCCGGACATCGGTCGCGAACGTCGCCGATTATGTGCAGGCGCAGCGCCAGCAGACCGAATGGTGGCGTGCGACAGAGGCGCGGCTCCGGCAGGCAGGCGCTGTGAGTGTTGCGGCCACGAGCACGGTTCCGCTCGAGCACGAATGGGATTCCACGACGTTCGTCGACATCGTGAGCCGGCCTGACATCCCTCCACGGAACCGGCCCAACGGGCGCCTCCGCACCGCAACGCCCGGGTTCTTCAAAGTAATGGGGATGCGGCTGGTCGCAGGGCGCGACTTCTCCGGTGCGGATACGCCGGACGGCCGACTCGTCACCATCGTGAATGAGGAGTGGGTCCGACGGTTTCTCGGGGACCGGGATCCACTGCATGAACAGGTCAAGGGCCTGAACTTCCACGTCGTCGATGGCAAGGCCGTCGACGACGGCCTCCAGATCGTCGGGGTCGTCGGCAACGCGAAATACGCGTCATTGACCGCCGCTCCTGAGCCGACGGTCTACATTCCGCTCCCGCAGACGCTCCGCTCACGACTGTCCATCGTGGTCACGAGCCGCGATGTCCATCCGGAACAACACGCGATGGCGTTCCGGCGGGCGCTGACCGACGTCGAGCCGCGGCTCGCCATCGAGAGCACCACCTTGTCATCTCTGGTGTCGTCATCCATTTCGCGACAGCGGCTCGGGACGGTGTTGATGTCGGGATTCGGGCTCACCGCGCTGCTGCTTGCGACCGTCGGCGTGTTCGCGGTAGTTGCTTACAACGTGTCGCAGCGCACGGCCGAAATGGCCATCCGGCAGGCGCTGGGCGCCACCCGTGTGGACGTGTACTGGACGGTGGTGCGGGACGGAGGAGGTGTGGCAATTGCGGGTACCCTCGCGGGCCTCGTACTCGCGTGGTGGACCGGGCGCCTCATCGCCGCGTACGTGTATCACGTCGCGCCGGCCGATCCCGCCGTGCTGAGTGTCAGCGCGGGGATCGTATTGGCCGTCGCGTTCGCCGCCATGCTGCTGCCGGCGCGGCGCGCCGCGTCGCTCGACCCTGCGAGCGCACTGCGGTTGGAGTGAACGATTCGATCCAGATTCGCGCCAGCGAGCCAATCGCCGTGCGCGCCAGGCTGGTTCCGGGCGACCGCCAACGGCAGACAGGGCCGCACTGCTCGACACGCTGCACACTCTAGTAAAGAGGCGGGCGACTCGCGCGCGTGGCATTCAACATCGCCGACAGCTGCCACGCGTTCTCCAGCGCTGCTCCCGACGCCGTGTTGTCGAAGATGCACCATGCCGCGGTCGATGAGGACACGTGCCGGAGAGCCTCGGCGATCCCTTCCAGAAACCGGCGGTCGTACGCCGACCAGTACTTGCGGGGCGCGCCGTGCAGCCGGTAGTAAGCGATGCCAGGCCAGCCGCCGGGCCGATCTGCTCCGGCAATCTTCGTCGGGTCGGCGGCGACGCGGCCAACCTCGAACTGCTGCAGCAGGCTTTCCGCATCGGGCGAGAACCAGCTCGCATGCCTCGGCTCGCACACGACGAGGTCAGACGATCGTCGCCGTAACACTTCGAAGAAGCGCCCGACGCTGCGTGCATCGAACTCGAGCGACGGCGGCAGCTGCACGAGCAGGGGGCCGCGCTTCGACTTCAGTGCACTCGTCTCTTCGAGAAATCGGTCGAGCGCCGCCGCCGCACCTTGCAGCCGTAGTTCGTGCGTGATGAGCCGCGGCACTTTGAGGGCGAAGCGGAACGACGGACCGGTCGATCGCGCCCATCTCGCGTACGTCTTTTTCTGATGCGGCCGATAGAACGTCGAATTGATCTCGGCGCACCTGAAGACTTGCGCGTAGCGCTGCAGGTGGGTTCCGACGCCGGGACACCGCCCGGCCGACATTGCTGGAATGGTCCATCCGGCGGTGCCGATACAAAAGCGCCGTGTCACGCGACAGGGCTACCTGGCCATGCCGGTGCCACGCTACTCCGGCGGCGCCGGATCCGGCTTCACTCGAAATGCCAGGCTGATGCGCTCGCCGACAGGCTCCGCCGTCTTCGCGACGCCGTGCGTGTAATGGAGCTGCGTCGCGTAGTCCATGACGAACAGGCTGCCGGACTCCAGGTCGATATGAGTCGTTCGACGCGGCGTCGTCTTGGCGCGGATCGTCATGCGACGCGTGGCGCCGAGCGAGACGAGCGCAATCGGAAACCCTTCGCGCAGCTCGTAGAGGTGATCGTTGTGCGGTGCGACACTGTCGCGTCCGTCGCGATACAGGTTCAGGCCGACCGCGTTGAAGGGCACGCCGAGATGGGTTCTCACGCGCGCCGCCGCCGCGCGAATCGCCGGCGGAATGTCGCTGGAAGGCGAATCGAGGCGGTAGTGGCCGATGAGCCGCGGCACCTTGACCTCGCGGTCGTACATCTGCCGCTGCACCTCGCGCCAACTCACGGCGACTCGTAACTCGGCAAACCAGGCAGCCGCAGTCGCCGCATCGATGAAGCGCGGAGTGTACGTGATCCGTCCACGGTCGTCGTTCTCGACGATCCAGTCGCTCGACTCGAAGAGCGTGAGCTGCGCCACACTTCCAGTGTCGCACGCCGCCCCGAAACGGCATGCCCGGCGCAGATCGACCTCATCCGCGATATTCTGCCAGCGGTGACGATTCGCCCGCACGATGGTTCAGGCCTTCGCCTCGCGACGATTTCGAGGCCCACGAAGGCGCATGAAACCGTCGTTCAACCCATCTGGTAATCAGGCAACGTGAACTTGTCGTGCAGCGAGCGCGCCCAGAACGGCTTGCCAAGCCACCGGAGCGCGAACGCACGCACGGCAAGCTTGCGCACCATCAACCCCGCGTCCGTTTGCGGTGCGAAAAACCCGCGGAACCAGGTCGCTGCCTTCTGTTTGCCTGAGACGAACGTCCGCAGCCGGCTCTCATACGCGGCCACTGCGCGCGCGCAGTCGCCATCGGCTCGATGCAGCTCTCCCGCCAGGACGTACGCCTCGAGCATCCCGAGGCCCGAGCCCTCGCCGGCGAGGAGCGACGGACAGGCGGCGGCATCACCGACGAGCGCCACGCCGCCGTCGCCCCATTGCGGCAGATGGATCTGGCTCACGCGATCGAAGTACACGTCCTCGGCGGCGTCCATCGCGTCGAGCAGCTCCGGCACTTCCCATCCCATGTCGCCGTACGCCTGGCGCAGCACCGGGCGCGGGTCGCCATGGCCGCGATGATCGGCGCCGATGCGTTCGGTGCCGCACACCAGCATGACCACGGTTTCGTCGTCGCGCAGCGAGACCCGTGCCGCCTGACGCCCGCGCACCGTGTGCGACACGAACGTCAGCTCGTCGCGATGGGGATAGCCCCGGACCCGAAACACCGCGACATAACAATCCAGAAATCGTTCGAACTGCGCTTCCGGACCAAAGGAGAGGGCGCGCACCTCTGAATGCAGTCCGTCGGCGCCCACGACCAGATCGAATCGCTCCTGCCGGCCGTCGGTGAGCGTGACGAGCGACGCGGCGCCGTCTTTCGCAATCGCGCTGATCGAGAGGTTGAAATGGATCGGGATTCCCTCACACGCGCCGGCGAGCGCGGACGCCAGATCGGCCCGCGCCACGCTGATGAAACGACCCCGCTGTGCCTCGTACAACGGCGTCAGATCCATATGCGCTTCATCGCGGCCGTCGCGATCGACCATCTGCAACCGCTTCATTTCATAGCCGCGTTCGCGCAACGTCGAGATGATTCCCATGCGCTCTGCGATCTCGTACCCGAGTCCCCAGAAGTCGATGAGGTACCCGCCTGTTCGAACTGCCGGCGCCCGCTCGAAGAGCACCGGATCGTGCCCCGACCGTCGGAGCCAGTAGGCGAGTGTCGGGCCAGCGATGCCCATGCCGTTGATGGCGACTCTCATGTCGGATGTCCTTTCTCGTCAGCCACAGGACTCGGTGCGAGCTCATGCCTGACGCTCGTCCCGGCCGCGCACCTGGCCCTCACCTCGCCCCCGCTTCGCCGTCCGGCGCGCGCGCGGACGCCGCCTGGACCCGAGCATCGCCTCGAGCGGCGCGGCCGTCTGCATGACGTCCAGCGTCGGATCGACGAGACGGTGGAACAGCAATCCGTCCAGCGAGGCGGCGAGCAGCACCGCGGCAGCGGTCAGGTCCAGGCTCGGGTCCAGCTCGCCCGCGTCCCGCGCCGCCTCGAGCCGTTCGAGAATGGCCGACCGGAAGCGCTGCGACGCCCGTTTCGTCCACCGGCGAAATGAGGGGTCGCGCGTCGCCTTCACCATGGCTTCCGCGAGGATCGTCGATCCGGCGGTGCGCTCGCCGTAGCGCTCGATCCACGCGAGGACGGCGCGGAGCGACGCCCTCATGGTCGCGCCCGACCGGAGCACGTCGATCGAGGGCCCGAGCTCCCGCCGCAACGCGTCCTCGGCCGCCTCCAGGACGAGCGCCGATACCGATCCGAAGTGGTAGTGGACCAGCGCGGGGTTCACGCCCGCGCGCTCAGCGATGGTGCGGGTCCGCACGCGGTCGATGCCGATTTCGGCCATCAGGGCGACCGTCGCCCGGAGGATCCGCTGGCGCGTGCGGGACGCCTCGTCGTGGCCCGCGACCGTTCGCCGCGACTTAGTCATATGACTAAACCATATGACCAACCACCTTCCGTGTCAAACGTCGCGCAGTGCGTCCTCGACCAGGCTCGCGCTCGGCGCGCTCGGGTTCTCGTTCGGTGGCCCGCTCGTCGAGCGTCTGTGTGAAGATGTTCGTCCACAGTTCAGCCGCCGAGCTACACTGCAGCCGTCCTTCAACAACACAAGGAAGAAAGCTCATTGCATGACATCAGATACGTCGGACACACCGAACATTGGATTCGTCCTCTACACCAAGAGTTACGCGCCGGGCACCCTCAACGCGAGATGGGTGTTCTCAGGCAAGTACAGCGGGCCGGGAATAGCAACCGGGGGGCCGAAGGAGGGATTTGCGGGACGGTACCACGTGCGGTACTTCTACGATAGTGGAGCGTTTTCAGACGAGTACGACTTGGTGATCGAGAAGATCGCGGAGTTCTACAAGGTGTCGTGGCTCGTGGATGGGAACGTCTTAGCTCTTGGCGTTGGCATGGAGGTCGAAGAAGGCTTAGCTGTCGGTTGGCGCAGAGTCGGTGACTGACTGTTCACTTCGATGTGCCGCGCGGTGCTCGCATGTGTAGAGCATGTAAGGGGTCAGGCCGCCTCGTCAAATGGCCTAAATCGTACTGCATGAAGGTGACGAGCCAGATGCGCGTGACTCGGTCGCGCACGCGCGACCTGACCAGCAAGACTGCGTGCTAGCGTCGTGGCCGGTTGACTACCTGCGCTTCAGCGCGTCGCGGCACCGGGCACCGCGATCGTCCCGAGAAACGAGCCGGACGTCACGAGTGTTGCCAGGTCCAACGTCCGCTCCACCGTGAAGGTCCCGGTGGCGCCAGCGAACCGACCCGTCCCGCCAGTGATGGCCGCCTTTTCCACGATGGTATGCACGCCCGGATTGCTCGTTGGCGCGCTTTGACCCGTAAAGTTAGCAGTCAGTGTGTCCCCATTGGCTGCCGTGAACTCCATGGTCCCGGTTGCGCTACCGGTCACAAAATTCACGCGGTGGGGGACCGAGATCGTAAATTGACCAAGTAACGTCGCGTTGCCCGTACCCTCGAAGAGTACCGTTGCGAACGAGGAGGGCGGAGGATCGAACGCCACAGTGGACCCGCCCGCCAGTGTGCCCTTGAAAGGCACCTGTTTGAGTGCTGAGACGGCCGACGATTCCCCAGAGGTCCCGTCGCCGGACACGTTGGAGCTGAAATACGAACGACCGTCCGGCGCCGATGTCGGGCTGGTGGGCGAACCAGGTTGACGACAGGCGATGCACATCGTGGCGCCGACGAGACCGACGATCAATTGCGAGACACGCATGGACGACTCCTTCTGGTTGACGTCGAGGCGACATCGCGCGTCACGCAGAGCGCCTCGGCAGGACGACAGCACTATGCGCGATCGCACGGAGGCCGGCCATTGACGGCGCCTTGAAAAAGCCTCGGATGTTTCTTGACGGGGTCCGACGCAAGGCGAGCTTGGCTTGTGTCATCGTTATGGGCGAGCGTTCGAACGCGAGAGGCTCGGCCGCATGACGTTCCGGTTCGCAGATTTCGAGCTCGATCCGGTTGCCTACGAGTTGCGGCGCAACGGAGAGCGCATTCGGCTCGCCAGGCAGCCGATGGACCTTCTGTTGCTGCTGCTGGAACGGCCGCAGGAGCTGGTGGCGCGCGATGAGATCGCGACGCGGCTCTGGGGCAAGGATGTTTTCGTCGACCTTGATGCCGGCATCCACACGGCCGTGCTCAGGATTCGGCAGGCGCTCGGGGATTCCCGCGAATTGCCGCGATTCGTGGAGACCGTAGCCGGTAAGGGCTACCGGTTTGTCGCAGCTGTCGAAGTGGTACCCTCGTCGCGCCGCCACGCATTGCCAGTGGGGTCCGACACGCGACGTCATAACCTGCCGCCCGATCTCACGAGCTTTATCGGACGCCACCAAGAACTCCTCCATCTCTCCGGGCTGCCCGCATCGTCCCGTCTGGTGACACTGACCGGAGCCGGTGGCGTGGGAAAAACGCGTCTGGCCATGCGCCTTGCCTTCAGCCTTCGCGACCAATTTGCTGACGGCGTGTGGTTCGCGGATTTCGCGCCCCTCTCCGGGCCCGACTTGATGACGCAGACGGTCGCGACCGCCGTCGGCATCCGCGAGGTTCCGCGTCGATCGTTACGCGAAAGCCTTCTCGATCAGCTGCGTGATCGTGAACTGCTGCTCGTGCTGGACAACTGCGAGCACCTCATCGCGCCCTGCGCCGAGCTCGTTGAGGCCCTGCTCCGCGGCGCGCCGGCGCTGCGCATTGTGGTGACCAGCCGCGAGGTACTGGCGATGCCCGGCGAAATCGTATGTCGCGTTCCGTCGTTATCGTTACCGCCAGCTCTGACCCCGCTTTCTGTGACGGCGCTGGCGGATTCGGAAGCCACACGGCTCTTCGTCGAGCGAGCCACCGCTGCCGACCCGGCGTTCTGCACCACTGACAGGAATGCGGGGGCGATCGCACGCATTTGCCAGCGTCTGGATGGCATTCCATTGGCGATCGAGCTGGCCGCAGCGCGCGTCGCCGTACTGACACCGGAGCAGATTGAGGCGAGGCTCGACGACAGGTTCCGCCTGCTCACCGGAAGCATGCGAACCGCCGTCGCGCGGCAGCGCACACTCGAGGCCGCCGTAGACTGGAGCTACCAACTGTTGTCGGATGTCGAACGTGAGCTGTTCACGCGGCTGTCGGTGTTTCCGGCCGGATGGACTCTGGAAGCCGCCGAGAAGATCTGTGCTGGCGACGGAATCCATTCGAGTGACGTTCTTGATCTGTTGTCGACACTCGCGGCTAAGTCTTTGCTGGGATCCGAGGGTGATTTCGACGGCGAACGCCGGTACCGCTTCCTCGAGACCGTTCGACAGTACGCGCGCGAGCGGACGCGCCCTGGCGAGCTGGACCGGATGCGTCGGCGCCATTTCGAGTACTTCTTTGACAAATTTCGCGGGTCCGAGAACGTCCTCCGCAGTCACGGTCAGGTGACGCATCTCCGGCGGTTGGAAGTCGAGCGCGAGAACGTCCGCGCGGCACTCGAGTGGGGTGTCACTTCGTCCGCTATGGCTGCACAAGCCCTCGATCTCGCGGCCGCGCTGTTCTGGTTCTGGTCGAAGCGTGGCGTGTTCGACGAAGGCACCCAATGGATCGAACGGGCGCTGGCTGCGGCCGTCCACGCTCCGGTGAGGCTGCGCGCGCGCGCATTGATCGGTTTGGCACACATACGGTTCTGCCAGGGAACCTACAGCGAGGCGACCGTTGCGGAAGCGCTGTCGCTCGGCCGTCGACACGATGATCCGTGGGTGGTGGCGTTCGCGCTGTTTCTGCAGGCGCTCGCATCACTTGAACGAGGCGACGACGAAGAGGCTGCCAGCCGAGCACTCGCGGCGCGAGAAGCCGCCGATGCGAGCGGTGACGCCTGGCAGCATGGCGGCCCGCTTCTGACCCTCGCCAACATCGCACTGTCGAAGGGCGAACACGAGCGCGCGCAGCAGCTCTATGAGGAGTCGATTGAGGTGCATCGGCAGACTGGTGACGCATGGGGCCTTGCCATTGTGCTCTCGACATCGGCCGGCCTGTGCCTCGTTGGCGAAGACCTGGACCTGGCGCGGGCCCGGGCAGCCGAGGCGCTGTCTCTTTGTCAGGACCTCGAAGACGAGCGCGGAATTGCGTGGAGCCTCGACCTCTACGCCGGCCTCCTGGCGGCCGGAGGCGACGTCAAAGCCGCCGCCCGCGTGTGGGGGGCCTCCGACGAACTGCTGAAAAGTAACGGCGGCTACTTGCCGCCGGCGCTCCGGTGGATCCGCGATCGTTACGTAGAGGCCGCAAGAACGTTGCTGGGCAGTGGTGAATTCGACGCCGAGCGGAGAGAGGGGCGCGTGATGGCACTTGCGGAGGCAATTGCGTTTGCCCGTCATCAGGCGCGTCTTCTTCCTTGAGAGTTGTCGGCGGCAGCTCCGTGAGCCGTGCCGATCCGTGCGCGATCGTCCGTGCGCAGCGCTCCGCATCAGGCTTTAATAGACGCAAGGCCGGCGTGCAGGACTTCTGTGACGCGTGAGGTCATCGACGACGACGGTAGCGCTGCCGCCATCAGCCCGAACGTGCGTCCGATCACTGCCGCCGGCAAGCGTCCATTGGCCCCGCGAGGTCGAGGCGTGTGATCAGGTTTCAGCTCTCGTCGCCAGCTGTGCAGGGCCGCTGAGATGTGGGCCGCTGAGATGTGGATCCGCTTCCGTCCCGTCGTCTCGCGCCTCATCTTCATGCTGGCGCGCCGGCGCCTGGACGAGGACACGCGAGTTGAAATCGACGCGCACCTGGACTCATTGACCGAGGACTATGAGCGCCGAGTGAAATCGGCAGCTTCGGCTGACCCTCGATTTCCAAATCGAGGCGCTAACGTGGCAGTGCGCTCCGCCAGTTCAGCACGACGTTGATCGTGGGTAGCGGCTGATCGGTGCCCAGCAGGAGGAGAAAGCGTTGTCCATCCGCGTTGATGCCGCTGAGCACGGGACGAGACAGGACGCCTGACAACCTCGGCGTCCGATGGCCAGGGATGTGGAAGAGCGGCGCCGGCTTGCCAGGCGTTGCGCCGGCATCAAACGGGACGCGCATGATCGTGTCGCCGGAGCCATAGAAGATGTCTTTTCCATCCGGGCTCCAAATAGGACTCTCGCCGCCGGACGTCGAGATCTGCCACTGCTCGGGCGTCGGTGGATAACGCCTCACATACACCTCGGCGCGCATAGACGCGTTGGATTGATAGGCGATCCACTTGCCGTCCGGTGAGAACGACGGCGACCTTTCGTCGAACGACGTGGTCACCAGGGACGTAAGCGTCGGCTTCGGACCGAGGCTCATCGTGTAGATGTCGCCTCCCGCCGTCGCTGTCTGGAGCCAGGTCAAGACCGTCATACCGTCAGGGGAGAAGCCATACGGGATTTGCCACTGCCGTGCGGGCAGCACGGGGCAGCGCTCGACTCCATCCAGCGATTTGATGCAGACCTGCCCAACGCCGTCGAACTCGCGGAAGTAAGCGACCTGCTGGGAGTCGCCGCTCCAGTGTGGGAATCCGTACGAGCCTGGATGAAACGTAAAACGTGACAGCCGGCCGTCCGCCGTGTCGAGGAGCCAGAGGTCGTTGCCATCCTCCATGGTACGGACGACGGCAACGTGTTTACCATCGGGCGAGAGCGCCGCGTCCGTGTATCCACCAGGGTCGCCGAGTTCGGCGTCCTCGCGCCCGCGCGCGTCGACCCACACGAGGCGAGCCGCGTTACCGGTGTCGGTGCCTGGAAGGTACGCGAGTGTGCCGTTGAGTGACGCGCTCACGATGCTGAGCGCCTTCGAACTCATATAGGAAACCTTGCCGAAAGGAAGCGGAACGGCTTCGCCGCTGAGCGACAGCGCGTCTGGATCGAATCGCTGCGACATCAGCACTGTGCCGCGTGAAAAGACGACGCGATCGGGCGGAGCAAACACCGCGTTCGACACGTCGCTCAGAATCACTTTCCGCAGCTTGCCGTCGAGCGAGCCCACGACAAGGTCGCTCGACGCGATATAGAGAAAACGGTTTCCGTCCGGAAGGAACCAGGGCCAGCGAGCGCGGATCCCGTCTGCCTCTAACGGCGTCGCCACCTCGGGCCGGCCGCCGCCGGCTGAGATGCGATACAGCCGGCTCGCGAGCGTCGGCGCGAACACGATTACCCCGTCACGGTTCCACGAGCCGCCCCGTCCGGACGCGGCCTCGCAGAGCGTCACGATCGGCCCTCCGATCAGGTCTAAGCGGTGGAGTTTCTGGTTGGCGAAGAAGCCGAGCTGTGTGCCGTCCGGCGACCAGAACGGATACGACGCATCTTCGGTCCCGGCGAGGGCTCTGATCTGCGTCGTGGCGAGGTCGCGGACATACAGAGAGGCCCCGGAATGCGAATCTTCCGCTACGAAGGCGATCCTCGTACCGTCGGGCGAGAGCGCGATTCCCTTCGTGTCGAACGGATAGAGCGAGGTGTTCGGCGGCGTCTCGATGGCGAAGTGAACGAGCGGGCTCGATGACGCGGTGCCACGCTGCTGCGCGACGCCAAGCCCGATCGCGACAAGCAGCGCGACCGCGGCGACGCTCCAGGCTAGATGTTCCCGCCGCAGCCGCCTGACCGGCGCGGCGGTCGCGCCGCTCGCCGTCGATCCGCTTTCGAGAATCCCCCGCATCTGGAGCATCACGTCGTGCGCGGTCTGCCAGCGGTCGTCAGGATCCTTCGCCAGGCAGGTGCGCACAAGGCGATCGAGCGCAGGCGGCGTCGTCGGCCGCTGCTCGGAGATCGGCGGCGGCTCGCTGGCGAGGATTGCGGCAATCACGCTGGCGCCGGTGTCGCCGGCGAAGGCACGCCGCCCCGTCAGCATCTCGTAGAGGATCGCGCCGAACGCGAAGATGTCGCTCCGCGCGTCCGCCTCGCGGCCCTCGACCTGCTCCGGCGGCATGTAATGGAAGGTGCCGACGATCGTTCCCTCCGCGGTCAGCGCCCGCGTCATCGTCCGGCCATCGGCATGCTGGACGATGGGCCGGGTCGATTTCGCGAGTCCGAAGTCGAGCAGCTTCGCGCCGGACCGGGTTAGCATGACGTTTGCCGGTTTCAGGTCGCGATGGACGATGCCGTGGCGATGCGCTTTGTCGAGTGCGTCGGCGACGTTGATGCCGATGCGTACCACCTGCTCGATCGTCAGCGAGCCCGTCTGCAGCCGCTGCTCGAGCGTCTCTCCCTCGAGCAGCTCCATCACGATGTAGTTGTCGCCGACGTCGTAGAGCGTGCAGATGTGCGGATGGCTCAGCGACGAGATGGTTTTTGCCTCCCGCTCGAAACGCGCGCGCCACTCGGCATGCGATGCGAATTCGGCCGGCAGGACTTTCACCGCGACGCGGCGATCCAGGCGTATGTCGCGCGCGCGATAGACCTCGCCCATGGCGCCGGCGCCGAGCGGCGCGACAATCTCGTACGGACCCAGCTGGGTGCCTGGAGAGAGTGCCAATGTGTGGTGCACGACGCGCACGCGTCGCCTGTGGAGTATATCGGAGACGGTTGCCCGACGCAGGGTCAGCCGCGATGCATTTGGATCAGCCAACGGATTACCGGTGACTGTGCCGCCGCCGGACTTGAAGAGCGATCACGGTCAATTTGTGTATATAATACTGAACCAGATGGTTCAGTATACCCGGGCTCGCTTCGATGCCTCGTTCGCCGCGCTCTCGGACGCCACCCGACGCGGCGTGCTGGAGCAGCTCGGGCGTGCAGACGCTTCGATCACGGACCTTGCCGAGAAGTTCCACATGACCCTCACCGGCATGAAGAAGCATGTCGGCGTCCTGGAGCAGGCGGGGCTCGTCATCACAGAAAAGGTCGGACGCGTGCGGACCTGCCGGCTCGGCGTGTGCCGGCTGGAGGAAGAGGCAGCATGGATCGAGCGGTACCGCCGGCTCTGGGACGCGCGCTTCGACGAGCTGGACAGGGTTGTCGAGGAACTGAAACGCAAGGAGAAGGTCGATGGACGCAAAAAGAGAGAGTAAGCCCACGCCCATGAGGAACCGCACCACGGTGGAGCGGACGTCCGCGCGTGAGCTCGTCGTGACGCGAATCTTCAACGGCCCGGCGCGTATCGTCTTCGACGCCTGGACCAGGCCCGAGCTGCTCAAGCGGTGGTGGGCACCGAAGTCGTTTGGGGTGTCCTTCATTTCCTGCGAGGCCGATGTTCGTGCGGGGGGCACCTACCGTTTCGTGTTCGGCCACCCTGCCTCCGAGCAGCCTATGGAGTTCTTCGGGAGGTACATCGAAGTGACGCCGCACTCCCGCCTCGTCTGGACCAATGACGAGGGTGGCGAAGGTGGGGCCGTCACCACGGTGACCTTCGAAGAACGAGGTGCCGAGACGCTGGTCGTCATGCACGACCTGTATCCCTCGAAGGAGGCTCTCGACAGTGCCATCGCGTCCGGCAGTACAAGCGGGTTCAGCGAGACGTTCGATCAACTGGACGAAGTTCTCGTCACCCTCGACGCGAGCGTGGGGCCGTCGTGAAGTCGTCGAGCGCGCGGTCGGCCGCCTCGCTCTTCAGGTTCCCGATTTGCGCCTCGACTGGAAGTCCGCCGACGACGGCACGAACACATCGCGGATCTTGAACGAAGACTCATTGACGAGCACACCACCGTGACACGTGTACCATGTTGGCTGTGCGCTTCTCCCGGTCGTCACGTGGGCGCCTCACCAAACGGGATCTTGCGCGCTTTCCAGGTGAAACACTCCTCGATCGCGTCGGCCGCGCCGCCTGCCATGCGGGGTGCCTTCCGCGCAAGGAGTTGTATGAAGCATGGGAGACGGCACGTCGTGTGCGTCGGCTGTTTCGCGGCGGACGTATCGTCGATCTCGCTGCGGGTCACGGGCTGCTCGGGCAATTGATGCTGATCCTTGATGACTCGTCGCCATGCGCCGTGGCAGTCGACGCCGTGGTGCCGGCGTCGGCCTCCACGCTGCACCAGGCGCTCGTCGAACGCTGGCCGCGGCTGGCCGGACGGGTCACGTTCGTGGCAAGTCCGGTGGATGGGATTGAAATTCTGCCGGGAGACATTGTCGTATCCGTTCACGCCTGTGGTGCGCTGACGGATGTCGCACTCCAACTTGCGACGGCCGCGCGCGCACGCGTGGCGGTGTTGCCATGTTGTCACGACGCCGGTGTCTGCGACGCCGGCGCGCTATCCGGATGGATGGACGATGCGCTCGCGATAGACGCCGTTCGAGCCCACCGCCTGTCACGTCAGGGCTATCAGATCTGGACACAGCGCATCCCGCAGGACATCACGCCGAAGAACCGACTCCTGATTGGCGCACCCGCCGCTGCGGCCTCGCTGTAGCATGGCGCTGCAGGCGACGGTCGACAAGGTCATCAGAACGTCAATTCAGTGATCACTGCGGGAGACCGATTGAAGTCGCTGAACCGCAGCCATTGCGCCTTGACCCGGATGTACGTGACACCTGGCCAATGCTGTCGGTCGCGCCCGCCGGGAAACCGAACGAAGTAGAGTT
>Ga0310811_10005778_pt1 | contig 15723 bp, 16 predicted proteins | sample YCmetagenome_FD_207642 | JGI IMG/M metagenome (GOLD analysis project Ga0310811, IMG submission 207642) | Soil microbial communities from experimental microcosm in Duke University, North Carolina, United States - YC | ecosystem: Engineered > Artificial ecosystem > Soil microcosm > Unclassified ...
CCGGTGCCGAATACATTCGCCACCCAGCCGCTGGTGAGCGGCACCGTACCGAGCCACGTCAAACCCATCACAGCGGCAAACAGGACAACGGAAAGATCGCTCTTGGGCAGGAGAAAGAACACGGCAATGGCAACGCCCCGGACGAGGTAGAGCCAACCCAGCACGTATTGCTGCCGAAACCGGCCGCCCAGCCAGCCGCAGGCCCAGCTTCCGACCATGTTGAACAGCCCGATCAGCGCGAGGGCCGTCGCGCCAAGGCCGATGGGCATGTGGCAAAGCGACAGATATCCCGGCAGGTACGTCGCGATGAAAGCGAGCTGAAAGCCACAGGTGAAAAAGCCGATCGTCAGCAGCCGATAGCCGGGATGGTGGGCAGCCTCGGCCAGGATCTCGCCGAGTGGCGGCGAACGGAGTTCTTCCACAGCCGTGATCGCCTGATCGCGCCGATCCAGCAGAAGGCCCAAAGGCACCACGGCCAGCATCAGGATCGCGAGCGCCGATAGCGACGCGGCCAATCCCCAGCCTTCGATCCCCATCTGCGTGATCGGCACCAGCGCAACTTGACCCAGCGAGCCGCCCGCCCCCGCAAGGCCCATGGCGAGACTGCGCTTTTCGGGCGACGCCGAGCGGCCGATCGCAGTCAAGACGACGCCGAAGGTCGTGCCGCTCATGCCGAGCCCGACCAGGAGCCCCATGCCCAGCACCAGCACGACGCCCGACGATGTGATTGCAGCAACACCCAAGCCGGCGGCATAGGCGACCGCGCCGGCAGCCACGACCGGCGCCGCGCCATATCGATCCGCCACCGCGCCGACGAATGGCTGCGTCAGGCCCCAGACCAGATTGTGCAAGGCGATCGCCAGGGCCAGCATCCCGACCGGTACGCCGCGCTCCAGGGCAAAAGGATCAAGGTACAGGCCGAAGGTCTGCCGGATCCCCATGGCAGCACTCAGGATCAGCGCGCCCGCCAGCACCACCAGGACCGCTCGCCGTGAAGAAGACGCGGGACTAATACTCTCGACCGTCGACATGACGCCCATCCTTCGGATGGTGAGACAATGGGAACGGCCGGCCGGAAGAGCAAAAGAGAAACTGTCGACGCCGGGTGAATGATCTTCATCCGGTGGCGCTGGCCAGGGCGTCAGACGGCTTGGGCCTCCGCAATCAGCCAATGCTTGAAATCGCGCAGGTCGGGCCGGCGGTCGGCGCCCTCGGCGCTGACCAGCCAGTGGGTGGTCTCCACCGGCAGCGTCTTGTCGCTCAACGCCACGAGCTCACCGCTCTGCAGATCGCGATCGACGAACGGCCGCCGGCCCAACACTGCGCCCAGACCCGCGATCGCCGCCGCAAAGGCAAGATCGAAGGTGTCGAAGCGCAGGCCGCCCTTCACATCGATGTCGTCGATGCCGTTGGCCTTGAGCCAGGTCTGCCAGCCCTCGCTGGTCGGCGTGACGTGGATCAGCGTCGCGCGACGAATGTCGACGTTGCCTTTCGCATCCAGCAACGACTTGCGATAGGCCGGGCTGCACACCGGCACCAATCGCTCGCTGAGCAGCCGCGTCCAGGCAAGACCGCCGACCGGCGCGCGGCTCATGCGGATCGCGAAGTCGAAGCCATCGACCGGAAAGCCGACATGTCGGCGAGAAGTGTCGATCGTAACGCTGATCGCGGGCCAGCGTTCGGTAAAGCCTTTGAGCCGGGGCAGCAGCCAGCGCGAGGCGAAGGCTGGCGCGCAACTCACGGCGATGACCCGCCGGCCCTGGCGGCGAGGCAGGCGTTGGGTGCCGATCGCGATCAGCGACAGCGCCTCGCTCACATAGGTGAGGTAGTCCGCACCGGCATGGGTGAGCGAAAGGCCGCGCGGCGTGCGCACGAACAATGGCGTTCCGAGCGTCTCCTCGAGGCCCACGATGCCGTGGCTCACGGCGCTCGGCGTTACGTTCAGCTCGGCGGCGGCCAGCTTGAAGCTGCGCAAACGCCCAGCCGCCTCGAAGAAGCGGAGCGATGAGAGCGGCGGAAGACGACGCGGCATGGGCCCTCACTCAGGAGAGCGCGAGCATGCCTCAGCGCTTGTTCGGCGCCCAGCCGTAGATCTTCTGCAGGGCGCCGCCCATCAGTGTGCTCCGGTCGCTGTCAGACAGACGGTCGGTGACGCGAAACGACTCGACCCCTTGCTTGTAGGTCAGCAGCGCCACAGCACGCGTCCAGTCGGTCCCCCACAGGCAGCGATCGAGGCCGAAGCTGTCGAAGATCCGCGCCAGCGGATCCCAGATATCCGTGTAGGGAAACGGTTGGTGCGAGAGCGCGCAGGCGCCCGAGATCTTCACCGCGATGTTCTTGTGGGTGCCGAGCGCCAGAAGCTTTGGCAAGTCGGCCCACGGCTGCGGCGGGGCCGGCGGCGCAAACGGCTGTTGCAGTCCCAAGTGATCGATCACGATCTGCGTGTTGGGATTGCGCGCGGCCAACTGGCCGACCTGCTCCAGCCGTCCCGTGCACAGCAGGTTGACCGGCAGGTCATGCTTCGCCGCGGCAGCCAGCACGCGGTTGATGCCGGGATCGGCGGCATCGGTCGACACGTCTGGCCGCATCATGATGCGGATCGCGACCGTGCCGTCGATTGCCGCCCATTCGGCGATCGAGTCGGCGACCTTGGGATCGTTGGGATCGACCGGCTTGATGACGCCGAAGCGACCCGGATGCGCCTTCTGCACGGCAAGGGCATAGCTTGCGTCCCAGCGATACATGGTAAAAACCGACACCAGCAGCGCGCCGTCGACACCGACCTCATCCATCGCCTTGATCATGTCCGCGCCGGTCACCTCAGGCGGTCCGGCGAGAACCTCATGCCAGGGGCGACCCGGATGATTGCGTTCGTAGCAATGAACCTGGACGTCGATCGTCGGCATGAAATTCCTCCATATGGGTCGGCGGCGAAGCTAGGGCCTGGCCTTTCGCCATTCAAGCGGAGCGGCTGTTCCGGCATGTGCTGCACTCGCCTTGCGATTGCACGAGCGTGGCGGATCCGGAATCGATCGATCATAGTCGGCCACCTCTTTCAGAAGCCGAGCTGCATTAACAATGACCGTTGAGACCGTGCGCGCCTTTCTCGCCCTTCACGCACCTGACATCGCGATCCTGGAACTGGACGGCAGCAGCGCGACGGTCGAGCTCGCCGCCCGCGGACACGGCGTGGCGCCGGCGCAGATCGCCAAGACGCTATCGCTGCGGATCAAGGACCGCTGCCTCCTGGTGGTGACATGTGGCGACGCCCGCCTGAACAATCGCAAGGTGAAGGATGTGCTGGGTGGCAAGGCAAGCATGCTGGGCGCCGAAGAAGTCGTCACGCTGACCGGGCATCCGGTGGGCGGCGTCTGCCCTTTCGGGCTCGCAACTCCGCTGCCGATCTACTGCGATGTGTCGCTGCGCGCCTTCGACGAGGTTCTGCCCGCCGCTGGCTCGACCAACAGCGCCATGCGCATCAATCCGGCGCGTATGGCCGAACTGGTCAACGCGGAATGGGTCGATGTCTGCGATCGCGGATGAACCATCCGGGCTATAATCCCGCCTCAATTGGCGCTAAGCTTTGCGCCATGAAGCGAACTCTCCTCATTGCGCTTCTCGTCGCCGGCTGCTCGGGAAGCAACCTCGAAACCTCGCGTGGCCCCAACGGCGAGACCATTACTGGCAACTCCGTGTCGGTCCAGGTGACCAACGCGGCGAACACGCAGGCGGCCTTCTCGCTGGCTGAGAGCTACTGCCGCGACAAGCGGCGTGCTGCGCGCTTCGTCTCCCAAACCGGCAACACGGCCGCATACGACTGTGTGAAGACCCAGTAGGCCCTCACTCCGCCGGTGCAGCCTCGGTCACGGCGATCCTGCTCGAAGAGAAGATCGGCAGAATTATCGCGACGGCGATTGCCGCCGCGATGAGAACGGCGAGCGCCGCAGAGAATGCCAGCGCAGCTCCGGTCTTGATCGCGACGGAATAGGCCGCATTGACGCCGGCCACGCCGAACGCACCACCGACCTGTTGCGCCGTCGCGACAATACCCGACGCTGCACCCGCGTATGCAGGAGATATCCGCGCCAACACCGCGTTGAGCAGCGGCGGCAGGAAGAGGCCCTGACCGCAGCCGATAATGACCAGCGCCAGCGTAAGCAGCGGCATATTTGCGGCCGCGAAAAACGCGACAGCGCCGCAGCAGGCAAAGCCGAATGCCGTCAGCAACGCACCGATGGTCAACACGAACCGCGGCTTCGCCTGGGACAGATGCGGCACGACCTGGAAGGAGATGACAAGAAACGCAAGCGCCGTGGGCAATCCCATCAGCCCGGTATGCCAGGCGGAAAATCCCAGTCCTGATTGCAGGAAGACGGTGAGTGCCAGCGGAAAGGCAACAACAGTCGCGTGGAACAACAGTGCGATCGCAACGCCCCAGCCGAAAGTGTTGCCGTCGAACATCCGGATCGGAACGAGCGCCGGCTTACCAAGTCGCGTCTTCTTCTTCTGATCGAACCAGAAAATCGCCAGCAGCATGCCGCCGATGCCGAGCATGGCGATCATCCGGCCACTTCCCACGCCCTCGGCTCCTTTGATGACCGCCAGCAGCAACAGACCGAGCCCGGCGGCACAGATCAGGGCGCCCGCCACATCCAGCCCCGGTCGTGGAGTCGACCGTGTTTCGGGTGTGCGCGTCAGCACAATCGCCATCGACGCCACCGCCAGCGGGGCGTTGATCAGGAACACCGAACGCCAGCCGAGCCCGAACAGGTTCGCCGCGACGAGCGCGCCGCCTATGAGTTGACCCGCAATCGCCGCCAGGCCGAGCGCGACACCGAACATCGCGAACGCGCGGCCCCGTTCGGCATCGTCGGTCACGATCACGCGGATGATCGAGAGCGTCTGGGGGAACGCGAGCGCAATGACGACGCCCTGCAGGATCCGGCACGCGACCAGTGTCGTCATCGATTGGGCGAGCGCGCATGCCACGCTCAGCAGCGCAAATCCGCCGAGGCCCAACGCGAACATCAGGCGACGCCCGAAGATGTCGCCCAGGCGGCCGCCGGGAATGAGCGCGACCGCGTAGGCAAGGCCGTAGCCCGCGATGATGGCAGACATTTCCCCATTGCTTGCGCCGAATTCCGCCTTGATCGTCGGCACGGCCAGGATTGCGGAAAAGGCAGCCATCACCGACAGGAAAGGCGCGGTGAGAAGTCCGATCAGCCCGACACTGGACAACGCGACAGGCGTTGATTGCGGCATGTCTCAACCCTCTTCGACAATGAGGGTGGGACCTTCAGGCGTCTTGCTATACAGTGATAGTTAAGAAATTATCCTATTGTAATTAGCATCAGGCTACGCCGTGGCCCGACATCCTCGCAGCGAACGAAAAGCGGAACTTGCCGCCTTCCTGAGAAGCCGGCGCGAACGGCTGGTCCCGGCCGACGTCGGGCTCGCGCGCACGGGACGCCGGCGAACGCCCGGCCTGCGCCGCGAGGAGGTCGCCCACGTCGCGGGAGTTGGCGTCACCTGGTACACGTGGCTCGAACAGGGTCGCGAGATCGACGTCTCCGTCCACTTCCTCGAGCGGATCGCCAAGGCGCTTCGCCTCAGCGCGAACGAGCGCGCCCATCTCTTCACGCTTGCGCACGATCGACCGCCACCGGCGACGATCCGGCCGTCTGTCGACGTCACGCCGGCACTGCGCCGCATGCTCGAGGCGATCGAAGGCCCTGCCTATCTCGCCACGCCTGCCTTCGACGTGCTGGCGTGGAACACATCCCTTTCAGCGATCTTCGGCAGCCTCGACCATCTGCCGACGCACGAACGCAACATGCTGTGGTTGGTCTTCACGGATCTCTCGCATCGCGCAGCGATTCCCAACTGGGAGGAAGCCGCCAAAGGGATGCTCGCGCGATTTCGCGTCCAGTTCGGCCGCGACCGCGACGATGCACGCTTTGCCGAAATCATCGATGCGTTGAACGCGGCGAGCGACGAGTTTCGCGCCTGGTGGCCCAAGCACGACGTCAATCTTCCCGACGAAAGACCGAAGAGATTCACCGCCGCGCCAGTCGGTGAGTTGGAGCTCGACCAGAACACATTCCATGTCGAGCTGTCGCCCGGCACGCGGCTGGTGGTCTACTCTCCGGCAGATCCGGAAAGCGCCCGCAAGGTAGCGATCCTGCGTCGACGATGGCTGGCGAAGCGCAAACAAAAAGCCATACGTTGAGTTTTGAAGCGCTACTCTTTCACGGTCAGGTCGACGGCCCGTGCCTTGTGGGAATAGACGTCGACCTTGGCCCACATGCGGCCACGCACGACCCGGTCAGCCTCCGCAGCTGTTTCGAACGGGCCGTGCCAGGCCATGGTCTCCGGCACGGGCTTGTTCCAATTGGCCCGGCCATTTTCGATCTGATACTCCGCCTCGAAGACGAACCACATGACGCGCTCCCACCAGTCTGAGGCGCGCTCATACACCGGTCGCCGTTGGGAGCCAATTGCGGCAGCTCAGGGGCAAACGCACAGAAATACATAGAAACTTTCACGGCCTCTTTCCCGTTTCTCCTTTGCTTCGAGAGGAGGATGTCATGGTGAGAGTTTCGGCAATCGTCGCGGCCTCGCTGATGCTGTCGGCAACGGCGGCCATGGCGCAAGTCAGGACGACGCCCCTTCCCGGCGACGCCACCTCGACCGCGGCGCAGACTCAGCGACAGCAGACGATGACGCCCGAGCGGAACAAGAGCGCGATCGACAGCTTCATCTTCGACGAATACGGCAACGTCTATGACAGCCGCGGCGACATCATCAAGCCGCGCCCGCCAAGGCACTAGTTTCATCGAACCGCGCGTACCTGCCCCTCCCCCCGAGGGGGCCGCTCATGGGTGCGCGCGGTCCTTCTGCTCTTCGGAGCGGTCGGTGGCAGGCGGCGGCGTGCGGGAAAGGTCGGCGATCTCGGCGCGCAGCTCAGGTGTCATCTTCACCGTAACCGCCGCCAGAGAGTCCTTGAGTTGTTCGACGTTGCGCGCGCCGATGATGGGCGCGGTTACGGCGGGGTGCGTGCCGACCCAGGCGATCGCGGTACTGACGGGATGCAGGCCCTTCTGCTGGCAGAAGGCCACGTACCTCTCCGCCACTTCAAACATCCAGGGCTCGCCGTAGCGCGTCTCGTACATCTTGTTGGTCCGCAGGCGACCCGATGACTGGCCGAAATACTTGCCCGAGAGGAGGCCCGCAGCGCCCGGACTGTAGGGAATGACGCCCAGGCCGTTGGTTTCGGCCATTGGAAGGATCTCGACTTCGGCCTGGCGCTTTACGAGGTTGTACATGGGCTGCAGCACCTGCAGGCGGGCCCAGCCGTGGTGCTCCTCGATGTCTACGGCCCGCTGGATCTGCCACGCTGCCCAATTGCTGATGGCGGGATAGACCACCTTCCCTGCCCGTACGAGATCCTCCAGCGCGCGCATGGACTCTTCGATTGGCGTGAGCGAATCCCATTGATGCAGGAAGAGCACATCGACACGATCGGTCTGCAGGCGCTTCAGACTCGCCTCAACCGCCTGCGCGATGTGCCGCCGCGACAGGCCGCGGGCATTGGCGTCCGGGCCTGTCGGATTGAAGCACTTGGTGGTGAGCACCAGTTCGTCCCGGTGCCCCTTCACCAGGCCGCCGAGGATCCGCTCCGACTTCCCATTCGAGTAGGCGTCGGCGCAGTCGAAGAAATTGATGCCTGCGTCGCGACAGACCTTGTACATCGCCGCCGACGTGGCCTCGTCAGCATCACCGCCAAACGACATGGTGCCGAAGCAGAGTTCCGAGACAGAAAGCCCGGTGCGGCCGAGAAGCTTGGTTTTCATGCCCGGCGTTCTACCACGCCCGGTGTTTCATCCCGGCAGATCCAAGGGCAAAAAAGAAAAGCCCCGCCAGGGTGTGTGGTGGGGTGGCAGGGCTTTTCGAGTACGCACACTCAGTCGAAGATGCTCAAATGGTAGCCACCGAAATTCCGCGTCTTAGATCAACATGTTATTCTCAAAACTTAAAGCAAGACTCGAGAGAATTCAAGCAACTCTAACAAGACTCACGTTTATTCGTTTGACTGATTTGAGCCCGGATTTGCGCATCTTCTGAGGCTGTGACCGTTGTGACCGCTGTGACATTTCTGTGGTCAAAGTCCTTGACGCAAGTGCGAGATGTGGTCATTGTCAGGGCGTTCGGCGAGACGTTCCACATTCGGGGGACGAAGCCCGGGAGGCTTATATATTTTAGGATTTCTGCCGAACGATGGATGCGCTCTCCCAATATTTTGAGGGCGTTTACTTTAGTTACTACTATTTTGATCAAGCCGCTTCCCGGGCATCCCCGAAATTTCGCCCTTCGCGCCCTACTCGCGCACCGCACTGGAATCAAAGCCCGATCCTCCTACGCTCCTTCGGATGGATGATGCGTATGATTTCATCGTCACCGGTGCAGGTTCCGCGGGCTGCGCTGTCGCCGGACGGCTGAGCGAGGACGGGCGCCATCGCGTGCTGCTGCTCGAAGCCGGGCCGCGTGACATCTATCCCTGGATCCATATTCCGCTCGGCTATCACAAAACCTTCAATAACCCGCACGTGAACTGGATGTTCGACTCGGAGCCCGAGCCCGAGCTCAACAACCGCGTCATGTACCAGCCGCGCGGCAAGGTGTTGGGCGGCACCAGCTCGATCAACGGCATGGTCTATATGCGTGGCAACGCCGCCGACTATGACGAGTGGCGCCAGCGCGGCTGCGAAGGCTGGGACTATGATTCGGTCCTGCCCTACTTCAAGCGTGCCGAGGATAATGTGCGCGGCGCCGACGATTTCCACGGCACCGGCGGGCCGCTGAAGGTAAGCGACCATCGCTGGCAACCCACCCTCGCCCGCGCCATGCACGACGCCGCGGTAGAGGCCGGTATTCCGGCCAACCCCGACTTCAACGGCGCCATCCAGGAAGGCGTAGGCTATTACCAGACCACCATCAACAAGGCGCGCCGCTGGTCGAGCGCGCGCGCCTATCTCGGCGGCGCGCGCCAGCGCAAGAACCTCACGATCGCAACTCGTGCCCACGCCACGCGCGTGCTGATCGAGAATGGCCGCGCGGTCGGCGTCGAATATCGGACGCCGGACGGCCTCATGCGCGCCAAGGCCAGACGCGAGGTCATCGTCTCGGGCGGCGTCTACGGATCGCCGCAGCTTCTGATGCTGTCGGGCCTTGGCCCTGCCGTGCATCTGAAGCAGCACGGCATCGAGGTCGTTCGCGACATGCCAGGTGTCGGCAGCCATCTGCACGACCACTTCAACACCTACGTCGCCTACCGTTGTGCCCAGCCCGTCACCATGAACGACCTTGCGAACAGCCTTACCCATCGGATCAAGGCGGCTGTGCAATATGCCTTTGGCCAGACAGGTCCGCTCGCCAGCATGGGCCTCTACGTGGGTGCGTTGATCCGGAGCGACAAACGGCTGGAGCGGCCAGACCTGCAGATCAACATGTTCGCCTGGGCGATAAAGGAGCGGAACCGCGACGGCGTCGTACCGCAGCCCTTCTCCGCCTTTGGCCTCAGCCCCGTTCACCTTAAACCGGACGGACGTGGCACGGTGAGACTGAAGTCGGCCGATCCGCTCGCCGCGCCCGAGATTCGCTTCAACTTCCTGAAGAGCCCCTACGATTTCCAGGCGCTGATCGAAGGCATGCGCATCTGCCGAGAGATCGCGCGACAACCGGCGCTCAAACCTTTCGTCGTCGAGGAAATCCTGCCCGGCTCCAACGTCACCAGCGAAGCGGACCTCAAGGCCGACATACGCGCCCGAGGCGTTTCCAACCTGCATCCCGTCGGCACCTGCCGCATGGGTCGGGAAGTCGACGCCGTGGTCGACCCGCAGCTTCGCGTCCATGGTATCGGCAATCTGCGTGTCGCCGATGCTTCGATCATGCCGTCGATCGTCGCCGGCAACACCAATGCGCCTTCGATCATGATCGGCGAGAAGTGCGCCGACATGGTACTGGCCAACCGCCGCTAGTCTCCTCGCCTAAATCCATCCAATTCGCGCAAGGTGAATCCGAGGAAGCCAATATCGCGGCCGGGCTGGACGAGCCCTCACATGCGATCGAGATCGACGCCTGACGCTTGGCCGTGACCAATAACAAGGGCGACCCTGCGACGCTGGACAAGCGGGCGGCGGCGGTCCTTAGATAACGGCCTGGGTAACGGCCATTCGACGTTTTGGGGGACGCGGCCGTGAAGCAAAAGCTGACACGTGGCTCGATCTGGGGCGCGCTGGCCATGGCGCTTGCCCTGGCGAGCCTACTGCGCTGGCGCAAGGAGGTCGAACAGGCCGCGGGCAGGTTTTGGTCGGCCTTTCTGCACTGGATGGCGGCAAGCAACACGTTCCTGGTGGCGCTGGTCCTTGCCACGGCCGCGCTGGCTCTGGTGTCCTTCATTCCCTGGATCGTCCGGCGCACCGTGGCGCCAGGCCTTGGTTGCACCTTCGATCGGCTCTCGCCGGAGCAAAAGGGCTTCCTCACGACCCAATTCGTGCGTGGCCTGCGCCGGATCGACGTGCCGCCGATGACAACGCGCCAGCGATGGTTCGAAGCACTGCAGCGGTCGGGATATGTGGAACGCCGCGACGTTCCCATGCCGCCGAGGCCCGCATGGTCCGACGACGGGCCGATTACCATGCCCTACGAGGTGACGGCCGCCGCCTGGCGCGAGCTCAGGCGAAACCTGATGCGGGACTCCGACATCGAGGAAAGCGACCTGGGCGCCAATCAGCCGAAGCTGTAGCCCTGTCCGCCGCAGCGCGTGCCGGGCTTTGTCGCAGTCTGGTCACGCCTTTGTCCTTGGTTGGACGTGCCGCTCCGCTATTGTCCGCGCTCTTTCCGGCGGTGCTCCCCAGGACAAATGCACTATCTGCGGTTCCTAACCGATTTCGGCGATCAGGCCGTCATCTTACCCTTGGCAGCGACCGTCGCTCTGATCTTCCTGATATCGGGATGGCGGCGTGGTGCGCTCGCCTGGACGGTTGCGGTCGGCGCCACGCTTGGCCTGATGCTGGTGTTGAAGCTTGCCTTTCTCGCCTGCGGCCACCTGATCTCCGATATGCGCCTTGAGAGCCCGAGCGGGCACACCGCCGCCGCCGCGGTCGTCTACGGTGGGCTGGCGGGCGTCGCCCTGCGCACCGTGACAAGCAACAAATACTGGCTGCTTGGCTGCACGTTCGCGGTCGCCATACTGTGCGCAGTCATATTTGGCGCGACGCGGCTGCGGCTTGGCGCACATTCGATGCCAGAAGTGCTGGCGGGCGGCATGGTCGGGGTCGGTGGCGCGATCTCCTCGACCGCTTTGGCCGGCGTCCCCTCGCCCGCCCTCAAGCTCTCGTATGTCCTGGCGGCCGGACTCGTCGTCTTGATCCTGCTGCACGGCCTGCACCTTCCAGCCGAGAGCGTGATCAAATCGATCGCTATCACAATCTGGCCACTGTCTGCCTGTCGCTGACTGTTGCCACTTCGCCACACCGGCGCAGGAAGTGAACGACGAATCGGCGCACCCCTCAAAGATCACTCGCGCACTTCGTACAATAAGAAGAAAGAAGCACCCTGCGTTTTGCGTTCCGTCTCTCCCCCGGAGACCAACATGGCCAATTACGACCACATTCACGACGACAACATCGTCCCCCTGTTCGAGGACATCCTGGCGCGGCGGCGTGATCAGCGGCTGGCCACGAACCGGTTCAACGGCCTGAGGGCGCGGCTATGGCGCGCCTGGGGCTTCGCGCTTGTCTGGCGCCGCACCAACTGAGAGTCAGGCGCCGCCGGGATAGCTCGCAATTTCGACCAGATTGCCGTCCGGATCGTAACAATAGACCGAGGTCATCGGTCCCAGGGCACCGGTCTGCTGGGAGGGCCCATGCTCGATCTTCACCCCGCAGTCCTTGAGATGTGCCACCACTTCCTCGGGTGACTGCCGGGTGATGAAGCAGAGGTCGAGCGCCCCGGGCCCGTCATTCTTTACCGACCACCAGTCCTTCTTGCCGCTCGGCCGGACATTGAACTTCTGCCGGCCGAACTTCAGCGCCGTGTGCTTGTAGTCGCCGAACTCCTCGCGCGTCATGCCCAGCACCCGCTGGTACCAAGCGACCGTCGTCTCGACGTCCCGGCAGTTCAGCACGATGTGGTCGACGCGATCGATGGTAATGGGCATGGCTGGGCCTCCTTGCGTCAGACCGCGCGTTCGACCTCGACGAGATTGGTATTGTAGGTCGTGGCGCCGCAGGGCGCGGAGCGGTCGTCGGTCAGCGCATTGGCGCAGCCGTGCGTATCGCTCCCCTCGGCGTCGGGTGTGAACCAGGCGCCTTCCTTGATCGAGACCACGCCTCGCGCGATGCGCGAGGTCACCTTGACGGGAAGCAGCGTCGAGCCGCGATCGTTGAACACCCGCACTTTCTGCCCGTCGGCGATGCCCCGTGTCTTGGCGTCGGCGGGGTTCATCCAGACGTCGTCGGGATCGACCCGCGCCAGCAGGGGCTGATTGCCGTGGATCGAATGGGTGCGCGCCCGCGACTTGGGGCTGCAAAGCATCAGCGGATAGCGCGGCTCGGGCGCCACCGGCTCGATCCAGGTCGGAATCGGCGAGATGCGGCCGAGGCCATAGGGATCGGGCTTGGCCGCCAGCGCCATAGAGTAGATCTCGATCCTGCCCGAGGGCGTCGAGAATTTGTGGTTCTCCGGATCGCGGATCTGCGCGGCGAAGGCGACGGCATCTGCGGGCGCAGCGAAACGCGCGACGCCGTTCTCGGCAAAAGCCTCGAAATCGCCGACCGCGTCGCGGGTAAGCTCGCGCAGCCAGTCCTCCTCATTGCGGTCGTTGTAATCGTTGATGCCGACCCGCTGCGCCAAGTCGGCGAAGATGTCGATGTCGTTGCGGCATTCGTACATCGGCTGTATCGCCTGCTTCATGTAGATCGCATAGTGCCCCGCGCCGGCCCACGGCGTGTGGACGTCATTGCGCTCCCAGAAGGTGGTCGCCGGCAGCAGGATGTCGGCATGGCGTGCGGTCGGCGTCAGGAAATGGTCCTGCGCCACGATCAGTTCCACGCCCTCGAGGGATTTCGCCATCTTGTTGGCGTTGGGGCATTGGTTGAAGAGATCACCGCCCGCCGAGTAGATCATCTTGATGTCGGCGGGGTAGCCGCCGGCACGGCCGCGGGCCAGGAGATCGGCCAGGAGCGGCGTGGCAACCTTGGCGTCAATCGGGTTGTCGCCGGACGGCAGGCTCTTGATGCCGCTGCGGCCGGTGGCGCCGTTGCTGACGCCTGAATTGCCGCCCACGATACCGACATTGCCGGTGATGGCGGCGAGCGCATAGGCGGCGCGATGGAACTGCTCGCCGAACGCGGTGCGGCCGGGCGCGTAGCCGCACTGTAGGGCCGCGGGCTTGGTCGTCGCGAACTCGATCGCGAGTTGTCGGATCTTCTCGGCGGGAATGCCGCAGCGTGCTTCCGCCCATTCCGGTGTCTTCGGCACACCGTCGCTCTCGCCCAACAGGTAGGAGCGGTAGGAGGCGCCAGCCGGAGCGTCGGTTGGCAGATGCGCCTCGTCGAAGCCCAGCACATGGCGATCGCAATAGGCCTGGTCGTGTAACCCCTCGCTCACGATCACATAGGCCATGGCGATCAGCGCAGCCGCATCGGTCGAGGGCTTGATGAAGATGTGCTCGTCGGCCAGCGTCACGCTGGTGCGGGTACGGCGCGGATCGACGCAGATGATGCGTACGCCCCTCTTCTTCGCCTCCTTCAGATACGGCAGCGTGCCGGTACCGAAGGTGCCGTCGGCCGGGCTCCAGCCCCACATCAGGATCAGCTTCGAGTTCACGAAGTCGGTCGGCTCGCGGCCCGAGCTCTTGTAGTCGGCCTTGGCGCCGAAGGTCATGTGCACGGCGAAGACCTCGGCCTCGGCCGACATGTTCGACCAGAGATCGGTGCAGCCGCCGAACTTGTAGAGAAAGCGCTTGGCGACGCCGCCACCGTGCAGCATCGAGAGGCTGCCCGAACGTGACGCGTTCAGGATCGCGGCGTTGCCGTGTTCGCGACGGATGCGCAGCATCTCACGCGCGATGTGATCGAGTGCCTCGTCCCAAGAAATGCGCTCGAACTGGCCCGAACCGCGCGAACCTGTCCGCCGCATGGGAAATTTCAGCCGGTCGGGGTGATAGACCCGCTCGATCTGACCCACGCCGCGGGCGCAGGCATGGAGCGGCGGCAACTCGGGCTGCCAGCGCGCGGGATCGGTCGAGATCTTGACGATGCGGTCCTCGACGACATGCGCGTTCACAACGCAGCGCCCGCCGCAATTGTGCCCGCAGGTGCTGGTCACCACCGTCTCGCCGGCGCGGTCCGGCCGGCGTGGCCTCTGGTAGATCGTCTGATCCGGCATCGCTGCGACCTCCAATGGCAGAAGCTTAGCGTCTGGGCCGCTAGGCGGCCATAGCGGTGGAGGCGCATCGACGCTTCAATTACCCTGCAGGTGATGATCAAATACTTTGCGTCGCTTTTCGCGCTTGCCCTCTTATCGGTCTCCACCAATGCGCAGACCTCCCCCAATTGCCCGACTCCGGAAGCTCTGAAGGACGGATGGACCATCGGTTCGGCGGCCGAGGTCGGTATCGACCGCGACGCCCTGTGCAGTCTCGATACGTTCATCGGGCACCTTCCCCAGCCGAACATCCACGCTGTCATCGTCGCACGGCATGGCAAGCTCGTCGCCGAGCGCTACTACAGCGGCAACGACCAGCGCGGGCTGCAGCCGGCCGCCACAGTCCGGTTCTCGCCGATGGTGAAGCACGACCTGCGCGCCATGACAGACGGCGTTGTGTCGCTCCTGGTCGGTATCGCCATCGGCGAGGGCAAGTTCCCGTCGCTCGACGCGCCGGTCATGGACTCGTTCCCCGAATATGCCGCGCTGCGCACACCCGCGAAGGCGGCCATCACCTGGCGGCAGGTACTTACGATGTCCTCGGGGCTGGGTTGGAACGAGCAGATCGCCTACGAGAATCCGACCAACAGCGCCAACCTCCTGAATGCGTCCGCCGATCCCACGCGCTTCATTCTCGAGCAGCCGATGTGGGGCCCTGCGGGCAAGTACTTCCTCTACAGCGGCGGCAGCACGGCCCTTCTCATGGCGGCTCTGGCCAAGACCACGGGACGCGCGATTGACGACTACGCCCGCGAGAAACTGTTCGCACCGCTCGAGATCCGCGATTTCGAATGGCTCAAGATGCAGGGCAGCGGCCAGTTCTCCGCCTGGGGCCTGCGTCTCGCGGCGCGCGACACCGCCAAGCTCGGCCAGCTGCTGCTGAGCGACGGCACCTGGAACGGAAAGCGTGTGTTGCCGGCGAAATGGGCCGCTGAGTCGATCCAGCCTCGCCTCAACGCTAAGGATCTCTATTACTACGGCTATCATTGGTGGCTCGGCCGTTCCTTCGTGCGCGGCCGCGATCTCGCCTGGGCCGGCGCCATGGGCTACGGCGGCCAGCGGATGTGGGTCGTGCCCGGCCTCGACCTCGTCGTGGTGGTCAATGCCGGCCACTACGGCGAATACCAGCAGTTCGTCATTCCCGAGGCGATCTTCTCCAGCCTGGTGTTGCCTGCAACACGGGACTAGCGGAACGCCGCACAAGCGAGGACAGATGATTTCCAAGCGCATGTT
>Ga0310811_10005779_pt1 | contig 15720 bp, 14 predicted proteins | sample YCmetagenome_FD_207642 | JGI IMG/M metagenome (GOLD analysis project Ga0310811, IMG submission 207642) | Soil microbial communities from experimental microcosm in Duke University, North Carolina, United States - YC | ecosystem: Engineered > Artificial ecosystem > Soil microcosm > Unclassified ...
GGACATCGCTATCTGATCGATGCCGTCGATGCGCTGCGTCGCGACCATCCGCAATTGCGCGTGCTGCTGTTCGGCAAAGGGCCGCTGCAGTCCGAACTGCAAGACCTCATTGCTCAGCGCCACGCGGGCGATGTGATTCGGATGGCCGGTTTCCGCAGCGATTTGCCACAGTGGCTGGGTGGCCTCGACATCCTCGCGCATCCGGCCGACATGGAAGGCTTAGGTGTCTCGCTGCTACAAGCCTCGGCTGCCGCCGTCCCTATCGTTACTAGCCGCGCGGGCGGCCTGCCGGAAGCTGTGGAAGATCAGTTGAACGGTTTGCTGGTGCCACCGGGCGATGTACAGGCGCTGACCGACGCGTTGAAGTTGTTGCTTGGCGACGCGGCATTGCGCCACCGCTTTGGCGCAGCCGGCCGCGCCCGCGTCCTGGCTGAATTTTCGATTGACGCCATGGTGGACGGTAATCTTGCCGTCTATCGAAAGGTACTGGCAGATCGCCGGTAATCGGTCCACCGCCCGGCATGACACAGACCGGGTATCATCTTGCTTCATCGCCATCACGGCCAACATTTTCCGCCCTCTCATGGACAACACGGAACTCCTTCGCAAAGCGCTTGCCGATCACCAAGGCGTGATGACGCAACTCTCATCCCTGCTACCAGAAATCGACAAGGTCGGCCAGGTCATGCGTACCTGCCTGCAGCGCGGCAACAAGATCCTGCTGATGGGCAACGGCGGTAGCGCAGCCGACTCGCAGCACATCGCCGCCGAAATCGTCGGCCGCTACAAGCGCGAGCGCCGCGGCCTGCCTGCCATTGCACTAACCACGGATACTTCAATCCTAACCGCGGTCGGCAACGACTATGGATTTGACCAAGTGTTTTCGCGCCAAGTCGAAGCGCTGTGTGATGCGCAGGACGTAGTGGTCGGCATCTCGACTTCCGGGAACAGCGCCAACGTGGTCAAAGCGATCGAGGTCGCGAAGCAGGCCGGCGGCATCACGGTGCTGCTCTCGGGTGGCACTGGCGGCAAGCTGGCCGCAATGTGCGACTACAAGCTGATCATGCCGGCGAAGGAAACCGCGCGCGTACAGGAAGCGCATCTATTCGTTGCGCACAGCCTGTGCGAAATCATGGACCTGGAGTAGTCGCATGCAGGAACGCTTGCTCGATGCAGTACGCAACAAGCTGGGAACAGGGGACGCATGGGTGCTGGTAGTCGGCGACCTGATGCTGGATCGTTACCTGATCGGTGAAGTCGAACGCATTTCGCCGGAAGCGCCTGTACCGGTCGTACGGCTGCAGCAGCAATACGATCGCGTGGGCGGCGCGGCGAACGTGGCAGCCAATCTCGCCAAACTCGGCATTCCGACCCGCGTGGGCGGCGTAGTAGGCAGGGATGCAGATGGCAAAGCATTGATCGACATGATGGCCGCAATCGGCATTGCCTCGCCGGCTGTCGTGCAATCGACGCAGCGACCGACCACAACCAAGACGCGCGTGCTCGGCGGCCATCAACAAATGATGCGGCTGGACCAGGAAAGCCGCGCGCCGATTAGCGCGAAGGAAACGCAGCAGTTGCTGGAGCAGATATTGCGCGAGGTGGAACAGCAGCCGGCAGTTGTCATCCTGTCCGACTACGCCAAGGGCGTGCTGAGCACATCGCTATGCGAACAGCTGATCCAGCGCTGCCGACAATCCAAGATCACGGTATTGGTCGATCCGAAAGGACTCGACTACAGCAAATATCGCGGCGCCACCGCGCTGACGCCGAACAAACGCGAGACGGCGGATGCCTGCAAGGTTGATTTGCATGACGCCGCTGCCCTGCTGGACGCCGCCACCAGGCTGCGCCAAACCCTGGATCTTGACTTTCTTGCGATGACGCGCGGTGAGGAAGGCATTTCGCTGATCGACGCAGCGCAAACCCAGCACATCGCTGCGACTGCAAAACAGGTGTTCGACGTATCCGGCGCAGGCGACACAGTGATCGCGACGCTGGCCGCCGGCCTGATCAGCGGCCTGGATCATGTCGATGCCCTGCAGCTTGCCAACATCGCCGCTGGCATCGTTGTCGGCAAGGTTGGCACCGTGCCAATCACGCGCGCGGAATTACTGCACGAACTGGTTTCCCAAGGCTCGACTGCGCAAGTCAACAAGATTCACGACCTTGACAGCCTGAAGATGCAGGTCGACGCATGGCGCGCGGCGGGACAGAAAATTGTTTTTACCAACGGCTGCTTCGACCTGCTGCACGCGGGACACGTCACCTATCTGGAAGCCGCACGCAAAATGGGCGACCGCCTGGTGCTTGGCCTCAATACCGATCAATCAGTGCGGGCATTGAAGGGGCCGACGCGACCGGTCATTCATGAAGCCGATCGTGCACGCGTGCTGGCCGGACTGGAAGCCATCGATGCGGTAATCCTGTTCGGCGAGGACACGCCGCTGAACCTGATCAATGCAGTCAAACCCGATGTGCTGGTCAAAGGCAGCGACTACACCGAAGAGCAAGTAGTCGGCGCCAAAGAAATTAAAGCCTGGGGCGGCCGTGTCGCACTGGTCAACGTGGTGCCGGGGCGAAGCACCAGCAACATCATCGGCAAGCTGGCGCAGTAAACACGATCCGGCCACCGTCATCCGGTGGCCGTTGAAAAATCAGGAGCGAAAAATGAAGAAGATGGCGCTCGATCAGGTACGCATCGTGTCGTACCAGGATTCAATTTCCGGTGAACTGCTGTCGTCCGGCTACCACGGGCAAACGCAGGACTTCTGGGTGCACCTCGAATACTTCCCGCGCGAAATCACCGAAATCTACCTCCTAGAGCACGGCGAAGACCGGCCGCATCCGCAAACCGGCTGGGCTTACGCACGCGGGATTTTGCTGTAGCTTGCGGCTGCGAATGGGTGCCACCGCAGGCTTATTCGTAAACGTTCAATCCTTGTGCCGGTAGACGCCGCAACCGACAATCAGGTTTCCATGGCGCGCCAGATACATCGATTTCTCTTCCATCTGTTTTGAAATCGGGTTCAGGAACAGATAGTCCTGCCAGCCGCCGCCCTGGTTCTGGATAATGGCGATGCGCTCGCGCACGTAGGGTTTGCCGGCACCGTCCTTTGCATCGATCATGTCCTTGCCGACATTGCCGGGATTGGCGCCATGCGCGAGATTTCGGCCCTGCATGTCGTAGATCACCACGTACAAGTCGCGGTCACAGAATCTGCCCAGCTTGTTGCTGATCTCGGCAAACGTCGTTTCGTGGCCGCTATTTTCCAGCGAAGCGACCGCGCGGCGCACCATTTCGACTGCTTCGTCTTTCGTTCCGTGCTTGGCAGTTTTCAGCTTGAAGACACCAACCACGTTGTTGAGCTCAGTAGTCTGGCTGCGCAAGGACTCCGCCGCTGCTGCCGCCTGTTCCACCAGCGCCGCGTTCTGCTGCGTGTTTTGATCCATCTGCAGCATCGCCTCGTTGACCTGCTCGATGCCGACACTCTGCTCGCGGCTGGCGGTACTGATTTCACCCATGATGTCGTACACGCGCTTGATGCTGGCGACGACTTCCTCCATCGTGCTGCCCGCCTCTTCCACCAGCTTACTGCCTTCCTGCACATTGGTGGCAGAGGCTTCGATCAGCGTCTTGATCTCGCGCGCCGCAGCGGAGCTGCGCTGCGCCAAATTCCGCACTTCGGTGGCGACCACGGCGAAGCCGCGGCCCTGCTCCCCGGCACGCGCGGCTTCGACCGCGGCATTCAATGCAAGGATATTGGTTTGAAATGCGATGCCATCGATCACGCTGATGATATCGACGATCTTTTTGGATGACTGACCGATCGAATTCATCGTATGCACCACTTGCGCCACCACGTCGCCGCCCTTGATCGCAACTTCGGAGGCCGTGCGCGCGAGCTGGTTGGCCTGGTTCGCATTGTCGGCGTTTTCCTTGACGGTGGAAGTCATCTGTTCCATCGACGAAGCGGTCTTTTCCAGCGCGCCGGCTTGCTGCTCGGTGCGTACCGACAGGTCTTGATTGCCGACCGCGATTTCGTTGGTTGCAGAATGCAGCGTCTCGGTACCGTGACGGATATTCCAGATCACGTTGGCCAAGCCCTGACCGATACTGTTGACGGCACTCAGCAAGCGGCCGATTTCATCGCTGCGCGCAACATCGATATGCGTGGTCAGGTCGCCAGCCGCCAGCCGCGTCGCAGCATCGGTGGCCAGCGCCAACGGACGGCTGACGGTATTGCGGATAACGACATAAAGCAGACCCGCAAGGACCAGCAGCGCCGCCAGCGCGATCAGCGCGGCCGTATTGCGCAGATTGGTTGCTTCGGCAGTAAATTCGTCGGTATAGGTTTCGCCGACGACCAGCCAGTGGCGATCCGAAATAGTGGTAAAGGCGGCCAGCTTCATGCGGCTGCTATTGTCGCTGGCAGAATCGTAACGAATCATGCCTTCCTTCTTTTGCAGCATGTCCTTTACATAGTCGACGCCGTCAGCACTCTTGTCGCCAAGCAGGTTGCGCCCTTCGCGGGTTGCGTCAATCAGCACCTTGCCATAGTCGTTGCCGGGATTGGCATCCAGCACGTAGTACTTGCCGGAATTGCCGATGCTGGTCGCCAGCAAGCGTTCACGCAGCACGGCCGGGTCGGCCGTCATCGTGGCCGCGGCTTTCGCGGTCGCGATGATATGTTCGGCAGCGCGCTGTTCCAGCATGCGAGAGGTAGCGATGCCAACCACGCAGACAAACAAGCCAAAGACCAGTGCAATCAATGCAAACGAAATAATGGCAAGACGGGCGCCGACATCCAGTTTATTCAGCAGGCGGGGAAGTTTTCTCATTTAAATTCGCTCCAGTTCCTTACGGAAACATCATAACTGCTTATACGGCAGATTTCGCACTCTCATGAGTGATCCGACGCATTGTTGCGCGAAGACATCGAAGAAAATCGAGGAAAGAAAACGATGAAACGGGAAACCGGCAGAGAGACGGCGCGTCCTCGATGCCGATGTGCAAACAAGCGTGGAGGAAAATAAGAGAAGGACTTACCGCAGCTTCACATGAATTAACAATTTGTCGCTATTCATGCCTTGCATTCCTTCCGCAAACGAATCCGGGGCCATGCTTAAATTGAGGCCCCGAATTCTCGATTACGGAAGGTGGCCTGCAAACGTTTCGTATGATTTAGAAGCGATAACCTATCGAAAGAAATGTCACCAGCGGATCGAGCGTCAGGTTGGTGTGCGAACGACTGACCACAGTATTGCCGATCTTTCCGGTGATATCCGCATCGGTATCCAGCGGTATGTATGAAACAGACAAGCCAATCGACCATTTCTTGTCGATGTTGTAGATCATGCCGATATTAGCGACTGGCGCCCAGGAAGAACTAAGGTCGGCGGAGGCACTGCCAGCAGGGCCGGCAACTTGGGCAGCGAGAGATCGCGACAGGTTCACGTCCGAATACCAGACATAGGTCGCACCAAGTCCCACAAACGGGCGAAAGCGATCATCTGGTCTGCCAAAGAACCATTTTGCTACGATCGCCGGACTCCACTGCCTGGCCGAACCGAGATGCCCCAAACCCGCTAGTGAACCTTTGCCATCCAGATCGAATTTGGGTGGTACACCCACATCGAAGGTCAGCGCGAAGTTGTCGGTAAAAAACCGCGTGTAGGCAAGTCCGATCGTATCTGCACTGCCCACCTCGGCACCGCTACCGGCAACTGTGCCTACGAAAGGTCCTTCGGTAAATGTCAGCGGCTCGCTGGAATCATGCGTATCGAAATGAAACCAGCCCAGATTGACAATATTGCTACCCGCGCTTTGCGCTGCGGCCGGTAAGCTGGCGACAGCCAGTGCCGATACGGCAGTCATGTTGCGAAGCACGCGAAAAGACCGTTTCATGTCTGTCTCCTTGTGAGTGCATCGATTGATCGGAGCTGGCTTATTTGTCTCCTTGCATCATTGCGGTACGCCTCCGGCAAGCGATTGACGTCTGGAAATCATAGGCCGATTCATTCGCCATTAATGTGCTTTGGCGTACAGATTGGCACGCGCGCAACATGGTCAGATACACGCGTCATTCGAACTAAAAGGAGAAGCGTATGTATATCGGTATCGGAACTTTGCTGGTTATCATCATCCTGGTTTTAATATTCAGATAAACCTGTCGCCGCGCGATGGGCACCTTTCGCGATAATTCGAAGGGAGCTTCTTACCGCGGCGCTGCCGCAAAAACAAAAAGCCGCATTACTGCGGCTTTTTTAATGGGAAACGATCAATCAGGCAGCAACCGCTTCCCCGCTTTTTACAGCGACAATTTCCTCGTCCACCGAGCTGCGGATCAGGTAGTCAAAGGCACTCAATGCTGCCTTGGCACCTTCGCCGACCGCGATCACGATCTGCTTGTAAGGCACGGTCGTTACGTCGCCGGCGGCGAACACGCCCGGTACCGAGGTGCGGCCGTGCGCATCAACCTCAATCTCGCCGTGGCGCGACAGGGCCACCGTACCTTTCAGCCATTCGGTGTTCGGCACGAGGCCGATTTGAATGAAGACGCCTTCCAGCTCGACAGTTTTGGTCTCTTCCGACTTGCGATCCTTGTAGATCAAGCCGTTGACCTTCTTGCCATCGCCGGTGATTTCACTGGTCTGCGCCGAGGTAATAACTGTGACGTTCGGCAGGCTAAACAACTTCTTCTGCAGCACGGCATCGGCACGCAATTCCGGCGCGAATTCCAGCAGCGTCACATGACCGACAATGCCGGCCAGGTCGATTGCCGCTTCCACGCCGGAGTTGCCACCACCGATCACAGCCACGCGCTTGCCCTTGAACAGCGGGCCGTCGCAGTGCGGACAGTAGGCCACGCCGTGATTACGGTACTCCGCTTCGCCCGGCACATTGATGGTTTTCCAGCGCGCGCCGGTCGACAGGATCACTGTCTTGCTCTTCAGCGAGCCGCCGTCCTTCAGTTTGATCTCCACCAGCTTGCCCGGCACCAGCTCGGACGCCTGCTGCACGTTCATGATGTCAACCTCATAGCTGCGCACGTGCTGCTCCAGCGCGACGGCGAATTTCGGACCGTCGGTCTCCTGTATCGATACAAAGTTCTCGATCGCCAGCGTATCCAGCACCTGGCCGCCGAAACGTTCCGATACAACACCGGTACGAATGCCCTTGCGCGCTGCGTAGATTGCCGCCGCAGCGCCTGCAGGACCACCGCCAACGATCAGTACGTCGTATGGCGCTTTCGCACTGAGTTCTTCCGCTTTGCGCTTGTTGCCGCCGGTGTCGAGCTTCGCAAGAATCTGCTCGATGCCGACACGGCCGGATTCGAACGGCTGTCCGTTCAGAAATACCGTCGGCACCGCCATGATTTCGCGTTCCTTCACTTCGTCCTGGAACAAGCCGCCATCGATCGTTACGGCACGGATGCGCGGGTTCAGCAGCGCCATCACATTGATCGCCTGTACGACTTCCGGGCAGTTATGGCATGACAGGGACATATAGGTTTCGAAGACGTAATCGCCGTCCAGATTGCGGATCTGTTCGATCACGGACTCTTCGAGCTTCAACGGGTGGCCGCCGGTTTGCAGCAAGGCGAGCACCAGCGAGGTAAATTCATGGCCCATCGGAATCGCGGCAAATTGAATGCCTGCGTGAGCGTCGGGGCGCTTGATAACAAAGGATGGTTTGCGCTCGTCGTCATCGGTGCGTTCGATCAAGGTGATCTTGTCACCCAGCACGACGATTTCTTGCAGCAGTTCCTGCAGTTCGCGCGATTTTTCGCTGCCATCGAGCGATGCAACGATCTCGATCGGCTGCACAATACGTTCCAGATAGCCTTTCAGTTGTTCTTTGAGATTTGCATCCAGCATGATGGTCTCTACTTTCTTTCGTTAAGGTTTGCCGATGCCGAACCCGGCACGGGTTCGGCGATACAGCTTATTGCGAGCGGTCGATTAAATCTTGCCGACCAGGTCCAGCGATGGAGCCAACGTTTTTTCGCCTTCTTTCCACTTCGCCGGGCACACTTCGTTCGGGTGAGCGGCGGTGTACTGAGCGGCTTTCAACTTACGCAGCGTTTCCGAAACGTCACGCGCGATTTCGTTCGAGTGGATCTCCAGAGTCTTGATGACGCCGTCAGGATTGACGATGAAGGTACCGCGCAGTGCCAGGCCTTCTTCCGGAATGTGCACGCCAAAGGCATTGGTCAGCTGATGGGTTGGATCGCCGACCAGCGGGAACTTTGCCTTGCCGACAGCTGGCGACGTTTCGTGCCAGACCTTGTGCGAGAAGTGCGTATCGGTGGTGACGATATAGACTTCGGTGCCCAGCTTCTGGAATTCAGCGTAGCTATCAGCTGCGTCTTCAACTTCCGTTGGGCAGTTGAAGGTGAACGCGGCCGGCATAAAAATCAGGACGGACCATTTGCCCTTCAGCGATTGTTCGGTAACTTCAATGAACTTGCCGTTGTGGAAGGCCTGCGTCTTGAAAGGCTGGACTTGCGTATTGATAAGGGACATGTCGTTTTCCTCTAGTGGGGTTAAAAAGGGTTCAAAACCGTATGAATTCGAATCTTAAAGAAGATCGAACCATTTGCATAATTGATTTATTTTACAAAATCAATTTGTTTTCGCTATGATAAAGGCGTGACGATAGCCAATAACGAATTGGCTATTATGCATGCTCATGACTTGGTGCGTGCAGCCGGCACCGGCTGGGAAAACGGCAATCACTTTATAATGCGAGCTCGTCGCGCATTCATGGCTACATCACTTCAGCAAGTTTCATGACCAACTCTGCATCCATCCCCCCTCGGGGCATCAGCCCGGAAGAATGGCAAGTCCGCATTGACCTCGCCGCGTGCTACCACCTGTGCGCACTGAAAGGCTGGGATGACCTGATCTACACGCATATCTCCGCCACGGTTCCCGGTGAAGAACAGCACTTTCTGATCAATCCCTTCGGCTATCGCTTTGATGAAATCACGGCGTCCAGCCTGGTCAAGATCGACCTGAGGGGCAATATCATCGGCGATCAGGAAGCACGCGTGAACGTGACTGGTTTCGCAATCCACGGAGCAGTCCACGCAGCGCGCAAGGATGCGATGTGCGTGATGCATCTGCATAACGAAAACGGTGTCGCGATCGGCATGCAACAGGGCGGCCTGCTGCCGCTGTCGCAGCACGCTATGCGCTTTTACCGGCAACTCGGTTACCACGACTATGAAGGGCTGGCGCTGTCACCAACGGAGCAGACGCGGCTGATCGAACGTCTAGGCGACTATCCAGCCATGCTGCTGCGTAACCACGGCACGCTGGTCAGCGGCCGCACGATCGCCGAGGCCTACGTGCTGATGGACACCCTGGACAAGGCTTGCTCATTTCAGCTGAAAGCGCAATCCGGCGGCGGTCCGCTGAATATTCCGGCACCGGACATCTGCGCTAAAACCTACAAGGAACTACTGGGCGACGGCTCCCCGGAAGGCGCGCTCGAATGGCCGGCCTTGCTGCGCAAGCTCGACGCCGTGTCGCCAACATATCGTAATTGATTCAATTGACCCATACAGAAAGGAAAACGCATGCCTACTATCAATGTCCAGTTATTTGAAGGCCGTACGCCGGAGCAAAAAAAAGCCTTCGTCAAGGCCATCACCGAAGTGACCTGCCAGACGCTGGATTCCAGCCCGGAATCGGTCGACATCATCATTTCCGAAGTCAAACGCGAGAACTGGGCGACCGGCGGCAAACTCTGGTCCGAGTAATTGCAATCGCCCGATCAGCCCGCATCTGCATTCTTCGGGAACCGGAAAGGGCTGATCGATGAATACCAGAACTATCAAACATGTCTTTCCTGCTGTACGCGACGACATTGCCGACCTGCAAACTTGGCGCGCGATGCCGACGCAATACCTCGATCATCTCGATCCCTTCCTCCTTCTGAATCATCACGGGCGCCAGGTTTATCCGCCCGATAATCGCGGCCTGCCATTTGGGCCGCATCCGCACCGCGGTTTCGAAACCGTTACCTTCATTCTGGAAGGCGACATCGCCCACCGCGACAGCGGCGGCCACGAGAGCGTCATCGGTCCGCAAGGGGTGCAATGGATGACGGCCGGCCGCGGTCTGGTGCATTCCGAGACTTCATCTGAGCAATTCAAGAAAGCCGGCGGTCCGCTCGAAGTGCTGCAGCTATGGGTCAACCTGCCGGCGCGTCTGAAGATGACCGAGCCGCGCTACATCGGCCTGCAGGGCGACGTAATCCCGGCGTTTGCGGAAGATGCGGGCCGCGTCTCGATACAGTTGATTTCGGGCGCGTGGCAGGACAAGCGCGGACCGATCAACACGCTGACCGACATCAGCTGCATGACGCTACGCTTGCAAGCCGACGCCCGCCTGCAGCTATCGATTGCGCTCGATCACAATGTGTTCTTCTACGTCGTGCGCGGCAATGTGCAAGTCAACGGGCGGACGGTCGGCGAACGGCATCTGGCGGATTTTGACCATGACGGAGAGCAACTTGAAATCGTCGCGGCGCAGGACAGCGTGATATTGCTGTGCCACGCTGCACCTTTCGGCGAACCGATCGTGGCGCACGGCCCATTTGTGATGAATACGCAGGAAGAAATCCTGCAGGCGATCAGGGACTATCAGGCCGGCCATTTCGGTCGCTGAGGCATATGTGGCGCAGCGTACAGACGCCTCGTTTCAGGAGTACGATGATCTCGTCACTGACTGAGAGAGGCGATTGCGATGAACAAGGCATTCGTCAAGGAAGACGACAGCGAGGAAGTCTCACCCTTGCCCGACATGCCGACGGGCGTGCGGAACTACGTTACCCCGGCCGGTCATCAGGCGATGCAGCAGGCGCTGCGCAGCCTGGAACAGCAATCCCCCGCAACGTCTCGTTCGCGTGATGTTGAACAGCGCATCCAGTACCTGCGCAGCCGTCTCGAAACGATGGAAATCGTGGACGCCAGCGTGCATGCCGGCAGCGAGCGAATTTATTTTGGCGCCACGGTCACGTATCAGGATGCGGCACAGGACGAGCATACAGTGACGCTCGTCGGCATGGACGAAGCCGATCCTGCTCAAGGCCGGATCAGTTGGCTTTCACCCGTCGCACAGGCCCTGCTTGGTGCGTACGAAGGCGACTCGGCGACGGTGCCCGATGTCGGGCAACCTGTCGAATTGACTATTACCGACGTGCGCTATCCGCAACCCGTCAAATAGGAAGCCAAACGGATTTGCCGCGCGGCCTTACGCAAGGAGTAAGAGCATGACTACCGATCATCGTCCGCTGAAGGAAAAAGCACCTGCCGAAAATCCGCGTGCAGTGCCGAAATCGCACGAGGAAAAGCTGCTGGACAGCGCTTTGAAACAGACCTTTCCAGCCAGCGACCCGGTCGCCGAAATGCCTTGCAATACACCAGTGCCGGAAGAAGAAAAAGCCAAGGAAACGCTGCTCGACACAGCGATTGAAATGAGCTTCCCGGCCAGCGATCCAATTTCAGTGCAATCCGGCATCACGCGCATAGAGAGAGCGCCGGACGCGGTCGACGCCCACGCCGATCACCAGAACATCAACGAAGTGGAAAAAACTACGGAGAAAGCCGGGAAATAGCCGCTCGACCCCGAGCGTCAATTCCGGCTGGAATTGGTACCAAACAGGACTCGCGCCTCGGTCCATACCCAGCCCCAGAATCCAGGCAAGGCAATTTGTTCCGACGCATCCCGCACTACGCGCGCACGCGCCGCTCGCAACAGGTCGCTACGGTCGTCATAAAACGGCTTAGCTGCCGTTGGCATATCAAGCTCGCGCGAAACGTCCAGCAAGATTTGCATGTATTCCACGAGATGGCGCGCCGTATATGAATTGGTGTCGTGAAAGGTCACGATCACCGGAATCACGCCATTCACCACCGGGAATCTTCCTTCCAGGATCCCCTCGCGCATCACCGCCAATTCCTTATACAGATTGCTGCGTTTGTGCAGACTCGCGGTGAAGCCCCATATGACGCCATCGTTGGCGCTAAGATCGGTCAGCATCATATCGAGGCCATGCGTCCGATAAGTTGCAAAGGTCCGGGCGTCATAACTCCAGAAGGGCGGACGCACCAAGGTTGGCGCATGACCGGTCGCGGCCTCGATATCGGCAATGCCGCGGTCCAGGGAGGCGGCAAATTCGGCCGGCGCGAGAAACCGGTGGTTGCGATGGCCATTAGTGGCGGTATGCAGTCCAATCAGATGGCCTTCTGCATATTCGCGCGCCAGCAATTCCTGCCCGATACGGTATACCGTCGGACCGCGCGTTTGCACAAAGAACAAGGCTTTGATGCCGGGCTGCACCGGATTCCGCGCAAGATCGTCCAGGATTTCCGTGGTCGGATTCGCATAGTTCATCGCGCTCGGGCCGTCATCAAAAGTCAGCAGAAAGCGCACCGGATGCGCGATCGGCGCCAGCGCGCTCCGTTCGACACGCGTCGATGCGCAAGCGGATAGCAACAGCGTCGCTGCGACAAGGGCGGACAGGTAGGACGGAGCGGAACGAAGAAGCATGGGGACAGTTCGGATGGGCTGTGGGACGGAAGCGCGCGGGCAGCGCGGATGATCGCAGATCGATGCAAGACCGTCGAGTTGGAAAGCGGTGAAGACGCGTCCCACACGTTGTTGAAGGACAACATGAAGCACGGGCTGCGCGAGGCTTCTGTCGCAATCTGCGCACAAAATCTGGCTTCTTCATCGCTTATGCACTGTATCAATGAAAACTGTCGGTCTTTCGTGCTAGTATCCGCGCCACGCTAGGGGTCCTGGAGCCAACGCTTCGGGTGAGATAAAACCCTTGAACCTGACCTGGATAATGCCAGCGTAGGGAAGCGCAAAGCACCTCCTCATCCGGCCGTCCTTTGTTCATTCCTTCGCGCATTGTCCTTTACCGCGAATGATTGAACGCCAATGTCTGCTACCCGTTTTTCCCTGATCGCACTCTTGATCGCCCAGGCCGGCGCTGTTATGCCCGCCATCGCTCAAACCGCGCTAAACAATTCGCAGGAAAACGTACTGCCTGCCGTAACGGTGACCGCTGCGCCGGACACCACCGGCCGCGCCGCTACCGCGAGTGTCGGTGGCTTCTCGGAAACGCCACTAATCGAAACACCGGCGTCCGTCAGCGTCATCACGCAACAGCAAATGCAGGAGCGCAGCATCCGCTCCACAACTGCCGCGGTGGAAACCGATGCCAGCGTGAACGACGCCTACAACGCAGTCGGCTACGCTGAGCAGTTCTCGATCCGTGGCTTTGCGCTCGAAAACGAAACGAGCTTCCGTAAAGACGGCCTGTCGTTTTCCGGCGCCTCGTCCGTGCCACTGGAAAACAAGGAACGGATCGAAATTCTGAAAGGACTGTCTGGCCTGCAGGCGGGCGTCAGTACGCCAGGGGGCATCATCAATTACGTGACCAAGCGCCCGACCGCAACACCGCTGCGCACCATCACAACGGAAGTCAGCGAACGCGGCACCGTGTACGGCGCGGTCGATCTGGGCGGCATGTCAGATGACAAACGCTTCGGATACCGCATCAATGCTGCCTCCGAAAGCATCAATTCCTATGTGAAGCGTGCAGACGGTAACCGCAATTTCGTGTCCGGTGCATTCGACTGGCACTTGAGCGATCGGGCGCTGTTGCAGCTCGATATGGATTATCAGCATAAGTCGCAGATTACGGCGCCGGGGTATCAGCTGCTGGGCGGCACCGACGTACCTTCGCATATTGATCCTAAGCGCCTAGTTGGAGAACAACCATGGTCATCGCCGGTGACCGATAACACGAGCAATGTGGGCCTGCGTTTCAAGTACAACATCGATAACAATTGGAACCTAACGTTGGCGGCCAATCGTTACAGACTAAAGCGCGATGATCACTCAGCCTTCCCCTTTGGCTGCTTTTCCCAACTGGGATTTAATTCGGGCTTTTGTTCCAACGGAAATTTTGATGTCTACGACTACATAAGCGATAACGAGGTTCATACAATTCTCGGTACACAGGCCTTGTTGCAAGGCAAACTTGATACCGGAAGTATTAAGCATGACCTCACGTTCGGCGTCACGGCCGATCGCCGCCGTGATCGAGTTGGCGATTGCGTCAATGGGCTGACAGATTGCGCTGGATCCGCATCGAACGGCACCAGCAATATCTATAATCCTGTCGCCGTTCCACCTTCTACAATTTCCTCAGGGCCGGTCCGGCTGCAGCGCAAAGATGACGAATGGTCTTTCTTCACGCAGGACATCATGACTTTGTCGGACAAGGTGAAAGTGCATGCAGGCATTCGATATACAGAACTGCGTCGCAATCAGTACGACGTCGTCAGCGACAGTGAACTATCTGAGTACAAGAAGGGCTATGTGCTGCCCAATGTTGCTCTGATCATCACACCTCAGTCAGGGCTATCGATTTATGGCTCTTATGCGGAAGGCTTACAGCACGGCGGCATAGCGCCTCTGTTTACGGACAACCAGGATCAGATGCTGAATCCGAACAAGTCACGACAATTCGAAGTCGGCCTGAAAGCAGACCTCACACGCGACATTAGTTTCACGGCCGCAGCGTTCCAGATTAAGGCGCCTCTCGAATACACCGATTACAACCTCAGCACTAACGGCACATTCATTCAGAACGGCGATGCAATTCATCGCGGTGTCGAACTCGGTCTGCAAGGCCGCGCCACTCGCAATCTGTTGATCGGTACCAGTGTCACAGCCTTGAATGCCAAGCAGGAAAACACCGGTGATCCGACGCTCGACGGCAAGCGCAATGTGAACGTGCCGAAATTGAAAGCCGTGACATATTTGGATTACGCGGTAGCAGATGTTCCCGGCCTGAACTTGAACACAACAGTCACGTACGCAGGCAGCAAGGCCTTCGATACCCAGAACCAGACGATCGTCGGTGGGTACACCGTTGTCGATGCAGGCGCACGTTACGCCACGAAAATCAACAACAAGGCGGTGCGTTTCAACTTCATGATCTACAACGTCTTCAACAAGTTCTACTGGCGCGATGTCACGCAGGATCTGGGCGGATATCTGTTCCCTGGTGCACCGCGCACCTACAAACTGACTGCGCAATTCGATTTCTGATTTCAAGGCCGAAAAGCAAAAAGCCATCGATTCGTCGATGGCTTTTTTGTTTCAGCAGCGATCCGTCCTAAATGCCCGAGGCGCGCAAATAATCGACCGCCTGCTGCACGCGCCGCGGCACGTCGCCATCCACCAGCAGATAGGGGATGTCGGCTGACCGCAGATGATCGACAACCAGCCTGTGTACGGCCTGCCGTACTTCGTCGCCGTCGCGCATCAGGCCGTCGCCGCTCCAAGGGTTGGTCGGCGCGGTGACGATCGTGAAGTCGTACGAATGGGATCGCATCAGCGCGTCGAGCGCCGCATCGATATCGCCAAAGTAGTGCAGACTGTACATCGCCGTCATGCGCGGTGTCGTGTCGCAAAACAGGAATCGGTTCGCTTGCGGGAGCAACGCCGTTTCATGCTCCACTTGTGTGCTTGCGATATGGAACTGCTCATGCGATTCCGGCGTGCGCCCTCGCGTCTCGACAAACTCGCGCAGGTATTCCGGCACCCAGAGTGTCCGATAGTGAGTAGCCAATGCGGCAGCCAGCGTCGATTTGCCGGTCGATTCGCCACCGAGAATCGCGACTC
>Ga0310811_10005780_pt1 | contig 15720 bp, 12 predicted proteins | sample YCmetagenome_FD_207642 | JGI IMG/M metagenome (GOLD analysis project Ga0310811, IMG submission 207642) | Soil microbial communities from experimental microcosm in Duke University, North Carolina, United States - YC | ecosystem: Engineered > Artificial ecosystem > Soil microcosm > Unclassified ...
CCTATGAAGCTGACGCCTTCTCCGGGCGTCTCAACCCCGGTTTCGGCTATAAGGTCGATGCCATGATGATCAATGGATTTGCAAAAGTAGCCGGATTCGAGTTCTTCGGCACATTCGAACACGGCCAGGGTCGCAGCACCACTGAGACGTCAAACCGCCAGTTCAACCAATATGCCGTAGACGGAGTCTATCGCTTTGGCCACAACGAGAACCTGTTCGTCGGATTGCGCTACAATGGCGTCACCGCCGAACTGAAAGGCGTTCCCAAACCGATAACGGTCAACCGCTTTGCCGCGGCAGGTGGCTGGTTCCTGACAAAGAATGTACTGCTGAAAGGCGAGTGGGTTACCCAAAGCTACCTCGACTTCCCCGTATCGGACTATCGCAACGGTGGGAAATTTGACGGCTATGTCATCGCAGCGACCGTTGGATTCTAGCGCAGGCTTCCAGGTTAATATCCCCGATCAAATCTATCCATATGTATCACTTTAATTATCTTCTGATCTTATCGCTTTTCACAGGATTGTCCAATACAAGACCTGCGCGGCCACCAAAAGAAAAATTAAGCTGGATCGTACAGAAGAGCAGTAGCCTGAGCATCAATGGCCGTACCAACATTAACCATTTCTCCTGTGGCGTAGCCCAATACGGCGAAACGGATACCATTACCCTTCAATATGAGGGATGCCGCGGAAGAACCAGCGGCATCCCTCTTAACGGAGTATTACATATCAATATAGGAGACTTCGATTGCCGCAACCGCACCATGACGGGAGAATTCAAAAAAACACTCTTATACAAACAGTACCCGCAGCTAAAGATCATTTTCCTGAATCTCGAAAGAGTGCCTCTCTTCGGTGCTCAGCCCGAAACCCTCAAAGGGCAGGTATTCATCGAGATTGCAGGGGTAAGCAAACAATTTGAATTGGACTACAAATCGAACCGGGAAGACCCTGAGACCGTGCAGCTCACAGGAAGCCGCCAGCTTTGCTTTTCCGATTTCGGATTGCAGCCTCCGCAAAAAATGGGTGGACTGGTCCGGGTCAACGAAACGCTGGATGTCAGGTTCATGCTCTCCCTTCGCAGGATAGAATAGCCGCCCATCACAACTATCAACAAAAAATATAAAAACCGCATTGATAATGTTACCAAAAACAATGAAAGCCGCCGTTGTCCACGATTTCGGACAACCTTTACAAATCGAGGACAGACCCGTACAGGCTCCCGGTATCCACCAGGTCCTTGTCAAGGTCATCGCCAGCGGAGTCTGCCACACAGACCTGCACGCCGTCAGCGGAGACTGGCCCGTAAAACCAAAAATGCCCCTGGTACCCGGTCACGAAGCCATAGGTTATGTAGCCGCGATTGGCGCAGAAGTGAAGAACGTGAAAGAAGGAGATATCGTCGGCGTACCCTGGCTTTACAGCGCCTGCGGTTGCTGTGAATTTTGTATCACCGGCTGGGAAACCCTTTGCGAACTGCAACAGAATGGTGGCTACAGCGTCGACGGCGGATATGCCGAATACGTCCTGGCAGACGCCCGCTATGTCGGACATTTCCCTTCAGGCATCGATTGCGTTCAGATGGCTCCCATCATCTGCGCCGGCGTCACCGTCTACAAGGGACTGAAAGAGACGGAAGCCAAACCCGGCCAGTGGGTCGCTATATCGGGCATCGGCGGGCTCGGCCACCTCGCCGTCCAGTACGCCAAAGCCATGGGCTTACAGGTCGCAGCCATAGATGTGGCAGACGACAAATTGGAGCTGGCCAAAAGCCTCGGCGCATCACTGGTCGTCAACGCCCGTAAGCAGGACCCGGGAGAATTTCTCAAAAAAGAGACCGGTGGCATGCATGGCGTCCTCGTCACTGCCGTTTCCCCGATAGCCTTCCGGCAGGGCATCAGCGCCCTCCGACGTAAAGGCACCATCGCACTCAACGGCCTTCCACCGGGCAGCTTCGACCTGCCGATCTTTGAAACCGTTCTCAACCGCTATACCGTCCGGGGCTCCATCGTGGGCAACCGCCAGGACCTCCAGGAAGCCATCGACTTTGCAGTCGCCGGTAAAGTGAAAGCAACTATCCACACCGCTAAACTGGAAGATATCAACAGCATATTCGATGAAATGAAAAAGGGAGAGATCCAGGGCAGGATCGTCATGGAGATCGGAAAAGCATAATAATGTAAAATAAATACCAGGGGGCGCCGGACTGACAAATATCAGCCCGGCGCTTGCTTCTGGTCATATTCTCCTGGTATCATACATAATACATTTACGGGGCAACTAAAACATCTATATGAAACAAGTACTATTCGTCGCCGCAGGCCAGGAATTCCCAAACGGGCCTTTCAACTTCCTTCGCATGATGCAGCAGGATGAACGGGTACATGCCCGTGCGCTGTTTTTCAAACCCCTTGACTACGCTGCATTGTCAGCAGTCGCCGCCAACTGCGGCGCCGACCTTACTCCTCTTCTGAAGCTGGAAGAAAAAGAAAAAGAAGCGATCCATTTGCAAAAAAACCTTTTTGCCCGCCATTGCCAGGAAAACTACATCTCCTATACGATCAACGAAAATGAACAGTCCTGGGAAAAGGACCTGCTCGTTAAAGAAAGTCGCTTCGCCGACCTGGTCCTTATCAGCGGCGAACTCTTCTACGCCAGCGCCGAAGCCAGGCAGCCCAACCAATATCTTCAGGAAGCCCTCCACGCAGCCGAATGCCCGGTCCTTATTATACCGGAAACCTTTACAACGGTCGAACAACTGTTCATGGCATATGATGGAAGCAAAGAAAGCATCTTTGCGCTAAAGGAATTCTGCCATCTCTTCCCCCAGCTCTGTGACCTACCAACGGAGATCGTCTATGTAAATGAAGAGTCCGGCAATACCATTCCTGAGATCGAGAGACTAAGACAATTTACCCGCCTGAAATTTAACAGCATGAATTTTGCGAAACTGCACTTCAAAGCCTCCGAATATTTTGCCGCCTGGATCAATGAAAAACGGAACGTGCTGCTGGTGAGCGGTTCCTTCGGCCGGGCTCCCTTCTCTTACCTTATGAAGCGTAGCTTCTCAGAACACGTCATCCACGATCACCAGCTGCCTCTTTTTATTGCCCACCAGTAAGGTCCTTCAAATAAAACAGCTATGGCTCTCACAGACAGCTACTGGCATACATCCGCTGACGAGCTGGTTGAGAGCCTTTCGACCACCCTCTCCGGTCTCAGCTCCGACGAGGCCGCACGCAGGTTATCGGAAACCGGCCCGAATTCGCTGACGGCAAAGACCCGGGAGAGAAAAACAACCCTATTCTTCCGTCAGTTCAAGAGCCCCATTACCATCCTGCTTATTATTTCCGCCATCCTGTCACTTTTCTTAGGCGAGCGCTCAGATGCCCTGATCATCCTGGTGATCATACTTGTCAGCGCGATCCTTGGCTTCTATCAGGAAAACAGCGCTGCCGGCGCCCTCAGAAAGTTGCTCCGGCTCGTTCAGGTAAATACCATCGTACTGCGCGATAACACGGAATGCAGCCTGCCGCTCGCCAGTACCGTTCCGGGTGATATCGTCCTGTTAAGCGCCGGCAATGCGATTCCGGGAGACTGCCGCATCCTTGAATCCAAAGATCTCTATGCGAATGAGGCGACCCTGACCGGAGAAACCTTTCCCGTGGAAAAGACCTGCGGAGACATACCTATAGAAGCGTCTCTCTCCGAAAGAACAAATACCCTTTTTTTAGGCACCCATGTGATCAGCGGCACAGCCAAGGCCGTCATAGTCCGTACCGGCTCCAATACCGAATTCGGAGCCATCTCCGGACGCCTCCGCCGTCTTCAGCCCGAGACAGAGTTCGAGCGGGGCATCCGCCGCTTCGGATACCTCTTGCTGGAACTTACCCTGCTTCTTGTCCTCATCATTTTCTGTATCAATGTATTCCTACATAAGCCTGTACTCGATTCCTTTCTTTTCTCACTGGCCATCGCAGTGGGTCTTACCCCCCAATTACTGCCCGCCATCATCAGTATCAACCTGGCCAAAGGCGCCTTCAATATGGCCAGTCAGTCCGTCATTGTCAAACACCTGTCAGCCATCGAGAATTTCGGTAGCATGGACATACTCTGTTCGGATAAGACCGGCACCATTACTGAAGGAAAGATCATCCTTTCTGCAACCCTTGATCCCGCCGGCCAGCCACAACCCGGCGTCTTCCGCCTCGCTTACCTCAACGCCTTCTTTCAAAAAGGCTTTACTAACCCCATCGACCAGGCTATTCGCAACTATGGTCAGCCCGATACCAGCAGCTTCGTTAAACAGGACGAGCTCCCTTATGACTTTATTCGCAAACGCCTCAGTGTTCTCCTGGAAAACCTCCCTTCCCCCACCGACTCCGGCGCCTCTCCTACCTATACCCTCATCACAAAAGGCGCCTTCGACAATATCCTCGCCGTCTGCACCCAGGTCACGGGACCAGACGGCCAGCCCCAACCCCTCGATAATAAACACGACGAGATCCTTGGCCATTATACACGCCTGAGCGGCGAAGGTTACCGCATCCTGGGCGTCGCGTTCAAATCATTTGGGAACATCGTACCCGAACTAAAAAGGGAAGACGAATCCGACATGACCTTGGCGGGTTTCCTCCTCCTCACCGACCCGCCAAAAGAAGACATTGCCACTACCGTCGGTCAGCTTAAGTCCCTGGGCATATCCCTGAAGATCATCACAGGAGACAACGCCCTGGTAGCCCGTCATGTCGCCCGCCAGGTCGGCCTCACCGACCCCGAGATACTTACCGGGGTCCAGATCCGTGACATGCCCCTCGATGCCCTTAGCCGCCTGGCCCCTTCCACCCAGATCTTTGCGGCGATCGAGCCCAACCAGAAAGAAAAGATCCTTCTTGCCTTAAAAAAAGCCGGCCATGTGGTAGGATACATGGGCGACGGCATCAACGATGCTCCGGCCCTGCATGCCGCGGACGTAGGCATTTCCGTGAATGGCGCCGCGGACGTGGCAAAAGAAGCCGCCGATATAGTGCTCCTGGGCAATGACCTGAAAGTACTCATCAATGGGGTCCGCGAAGGCCGTAAGACCTTCGCCAATACCCTCAAATATATCTTCATGGCCACCAGCGCCAATTTTGGCAATATGTTCAGCATGGCCGGGTCTTCCCTCTTTCTCTCCTTCCTCCCCCTCCTGCCAAAACAGGTCCTGCTGACTAACCTGCTGACCGACATCCCCGAGATGACCATCGCCACCGATACCGTCGACCCCTCGCTGACAGTAAAACCACGCCGCATCAACCTCCACTTTATCCGGCGGTTCATGATCGTTTTTGGGATCATCAGCTCCGTATACGACTACGCAACGTTCGGTGTATTGTTGTACTGGCTAAAGGCCAGCAAGGAACAGTTCCGCACGGCCTGGTTCCTGGAATCCGTCATCTCTGCCGCCCTCATCGTGCTGGTAGTACGAACCTCGCAACCCTTCTACCGCAGCCATCCGGGGAAATGGCTCTTATTGTCGACAGCTGCAATTGTGCTGATCACCGTCTTATTGCCGCTGACGCCATTGGCAGGCATGCTGGGTTTTGTCAGGCTGCCCGGCTCCTACTATGCAGCCATCGGTGGCATCGTCCTGTTATATATTGCGACAGCAGAGACAGCAAAACACCTGTTTTACCACCGCTCAGCTCATTCATCCTGAGCAGTTCTTCATGATCAATACCCAAGCTGATAAATATCTTTGTACCAGACCAGCTTCCCGCCCGGGTCGACCCCCACCGTCTGGTAAACCACGAATACAGGCACCGGCTTCCCTATCGCAACCGGTACCGGCTTCTGATCCCTGAAACACGATAGCAGATAAGTAGTGTCCAGACGGTTCTCCAGAAGCGACCGCCCCAGATCGATGGGCCGTTCCAGCCGGATACAGCCATGACTAAAATATCGATTGGCCGAGGTAAATGCCTTTTTTAAATTCGTATCGTGCATATACACATCGAACGGACTAACAATATTGAATTTGATCACCCCCAGCGCATTATAACAGCCGGGCGTTTGCCTTATTTCATATGGGAAATTAGCCGCCGTATACGAAGCCCATTTGATCTCCGAAGGGTCTATCTTTCGGCCACGGTTATCCACCACCTCCATTTCCATCGTCTCTATCAGCTCCGGTGATTTCCTGAACAACGGCAACAATTCCCTGACAGCGATCTTGCGCGGCACATTCCAATACGGATATAATACTATCCCATTACACCAGGCCGCAAACCGGGGCGTCCTTTTGGACGGCTGCCCCGCCACCACCTTCATACATAGACTAAGACTGTCCCCCCTGTAATACCTCAGGTCCGCCGAAGGAATATTCACCACGATCATCCGGTCGAATCGGAAATGATGCATCCACCGGTATATATTCATCGCCCATGATAGCCTCCCGGCGCGATCCGATTGCCCCAATGCCCGGTACATCGCCAGAGAGTCCCGCATGATACTATAGTCCCGGTCAACCGGTATCAGTCCATTTATCCATTCCTGTAAGGCCGTCCCCGTACTGACCCGCGCCAGCCCCTTGGCCAGATACTGCTCATCCCTTCCTGTCAACTGCCCCGAAATCCCGTCATAGCTGATCCGTTTGCTTATACCCGATCCGAGATACAGATCGCGGCAAAAGGCCAGCCCCGCCTCAGTAAACCAACGATCCCAGTCAGGCCACTGCTTTTCCATCTTACCCGAATTCACCATCGAATCGGCCCACTCCAGGGGACCAGGGAGATAATCACGACTATCCAATCCATTCAGAGCCGCACTGTCCAATGCCCTCATAAGTACTTTCCGCAAAGCTCCCGCCCCTTCTCCCTCGGCACACCAGACAGGTCCAGCCTGCTGCCCCGATACCGGACCGGCAGCGACGCAGAATAAGACCAGCCCGATCCAATATCCTCTCTTTTCCATTTCACAAAGTTTATTATAAAGTAACAATAGTTCGGCCGTCCCGGCATTGAGCATAATCACCTGCTACCATGACATTTCTCAGGGTTTCTCTAACTCATTCTAAATATCTTTAATCCATAAACTTTTAATCATGAAAGCACACGCCATATTTGAGAAGCCAAAACAACACCTGCAGCCATTGACTTGTGCGCCGACACTCGTTATCACGCTGCCGTTTGAGCCAAAGACCACCTCAAAAGGCGAGATCGATCTGACCCTGAAGGAAGCCCAGGCTCATGCTGCCCGCCAGTTGATGGCAGAATATCCGCGTGATATCGCCCTGCCTGTCGTAAACAGGTTACAGAAAATGATCATGGACCTGAATTGGTCCACCCATAAAAAGAGTATCGCTCTGTTTGTCTCGGCTGAAACAGAAAAAATAATGTATCTTGAACAATCCCTTAAACCACAGGTCGTGATCGACAGTACATTCCGCATCCGTGATCTGACCATCGGCCCGGAAGAGAAAGTCCAGTTCCTGGTTCTCCTTCTGAGCGGTCGCCGGTCCAAAATGTACCGTAGCGATGGCACTCATTTCAAACTCATAAAGAACAACGCGCTGAAGACGATATATGCTTACTACAATGATGTGGCTGAAAAGACCGGCAATTTTTCCGATCCCGCCGCCCGCAAACAAATAATCCTTGACAAATTTCTGCAGCATATGGACGATGGACTATCTATTATTCTGAATGCAGATCCCTTACCGGTTTTCGTTATTGCAACCACCAAGGTCATCGGCCATTTTTCAAGCCTTACCAGCAATGGCCGTCACATCATTGTCAGCATCCGCAAAAATTGTATCAACGCAGGTGAACAGGAGCTAAAGGATGTCTTACAGCCCTACCTCGACGATTGGAATCAGCTTCGCCAGCAGATCGCCTTGCAACACGCTACCGCCGCCCTTGAAGCGGGCAAACTTGCGACAGGAATTGAGCAGGTTTGCAGGGAAGTCCGCAAGAGGAATAACCGTCTTCTCATTGTCGAACGCAATTGGTCGGACCCGTCCGGTCCAAGAGCTCTGCCCCCAATTGACAAATTCTATCTGCATGACCGTGTTGATAACATCATAGAAAAAGTACTGGAACACGGCGGCCAGGTCGAATGGGTCGATAAAGGCAAGCTCGATGCCCTGGGCCATATAGCCCTCGTAAAATATTTCTAACCTGAATGAAGAACATATATGTTTAAGGAAAAGGCCTATCACGTACTTTTGTTTTGTTTCATTGTCGCTCTGACATCCGCCGTACTGCAATACCTGAACCCTTCCTACAGCTTTTTCGACGGCGGGTTTATTATTGCGATCCTGTTAACCATCTTCCTTCATAAAGATGGTTATACCCGGTTGTTCGGGGCGATCGGGATCGTCCTGGTCATTGTTGCATCTTTTTACCAGCCTGAGGGAATTGACAGGCATCAGCTCATTCTGCAGCACTCGTTCTCTCTGGTCATCATCATCCTGGCAATTGTTTTCGTCTTGTATGTTAAAAAATTGTATAGGGCTATCGAGGCCGAACAACAACAGACCAGGGCTTTATTTGATCATGCCACCGAAGGTATTATCCTCACCGATGAAAAAGGAAAGATCGTATTACTAAATCCCGCAGCTTATAGCCTGTTCGGCTATAATCGGGATGAACTTCCGGGCGAGTCTATCGACGTCCTGATCCCCCAGCGCTTTCATCACCGTCATGAAAAAGACAGGCAGGGCTTCTATAAAAATCCGGGGCATCGTACGATGGGGCATGGCCGCGACCTGTTCGCCCGCAAAAAAGATGGTACGGAATTCCCGGTAGAGGTCAGCCTCGGCTATTACCGGCAGAACACCGTACTGTATGTCATCGCATTCATCGTCGATATCACGCAGCGGAAACGCAATGAGCAGGAACTCATCAGCCGTCAGCAGCAGTTGGAGACGATCACAGCTGACATACGCAGACTAAATACAGACCTGGAAGCCAAAGTCGAACAACGCACTGCAATTTTACGGGAAGCCCTCCAGGAACTCGAAAGATCCCAGGTGGAGCTGAACGAAGCCCTCAGCAAGGAAAAAGAATTGAATGAGATCAAATCCCGCTTCGTGTCGATGGCATCTCACGAATTCCGCACTCCGCTCAGCACCATTCTTTCCTCTGCCAACCTGTTATCCCGTTATACGCTTACCGAAGACCAGGACAAACGGGACAAACACATCAAACGGACAAAAGATGCCGTCAAACATTTGAACGTCCTCCTGGAAGATTTTCTTTCCCTCGGAAGACTCGAAGAAGGCCGGGTCATGGCCGAACCGGGCCCTTTTCCGCTTAAAGAGCTCCTCGAAGAGGTCACCGAAGAGATGCAATCCCTGGCTAAAGAGGGCCAGGTGATCCAGTGCCGGTACACCGGGGATCTGGTCCCTACCAGTGACCGGCGCCTGGTAAAGAACATCCTCATCAACCTGCTCAGCAACGCCGTAAAATTCAGTCCAGAAGGCACTCCCATCCAATTACAGGCGGAACAATTGTCACAGGGCAGCATCACGTTGTCTGTTTGTGATAAAGGCATCGGTATTTCAGAAGAGGACCGGCAGCACCTTTTCAGCAGTTTCTTCCGCGGTGGCAATGCTCTCAATATCGAAGGCACCGGCCTGGGCCTCCATATCGTCCGTCGTTACCTCGACCTGCTTCATGGCACCATCAGCCTCGAAAGCACGCTTGGCGAAGGCACCTGCGTCACGGTTGAATTACCCGACCGCTCTAATGACATTCAACTATAGGTCCTTGCCCGGGTGCTAACATGGGGCTGACAAAAGGAATTCCCAGGTTCAATCCCCGGAGAATAAGCAGGATCGCCACCAATGCTGTAAGATAGGGCAGAGCCTTTCTTACCTGTTGGCGAAAAGTGACACTGACCATCATGCCGGACATCTGCAGGATCAGCAGCAGGGGCAAAGTTCCCAGACCAAAAAAAAACATAAAACCCATCCCCTGAATTAAAGATGAGCTGGTCAGCGCCCCAGCAATAGCCAGGTAGACCATTCCACAAGGCAGCAGACCATTGCCCATACCCATCAAAAAAAATTTACCCCGGGAAGGAGATTGCCACAGACGCGTCATCCACCCCATTAATCCCCAATAAAATTTATTTACCCGGGCCGGCATCCGGCCATGCAGCCGAAATCCTTTCGCCGGTATCCACACGAGCAGCAACACCCCAAGTCCAACAGACATAGTCTGCTGCCACCCCGCCAGGTACACGCGTCTTCCCAATAAACCAAATAAGAGCCCGGCTAAGGAATAGATACCGATCCGCCCAAGATGGTACGATCCGACACTCAATCCCCTCTGTCCTGCTCCCATATTTCGTACCGGCAGAGCCAGGACAAGCGGACCACACATCCCGACACAATGCATGCTGCCGAGCATACCGATACTAAATGCCGCCAGAAATGATTGCCACATAATTGAATATTTTATTGAATGACAAAAGGCCGCTCAGTGAAATAATCCACACCTCCGCTCTCCCAGCTCACCTTCACCGTATAATGTCCGTTTGGCACAGCCCCCTTGACGATCTCCTGTCGCCCCATTCCATCAGTATTAAGCAGAATGATACGATCCCGCGCCGCATCATTAGGACAATAAAAGACAATTCTTCCCTTTACCTCCTTACCCCTCATCTCCACAGGCAGGGTCAGCCGGACAGCTCCATCCGCTTCCTCCAATGACAGCTTTTCCGACAAGCCATCCGCCTGCCGTGTACCATCGATCACGTTCTGATACGCCAGCTCGTCTTTATAATATTGGCTGGATACCAGGTCCACTGGTGTCTGCATACAGCGATAAACCATATAGGAGATCATCCCTCCAAAAATGACAAATACCAGCAATAACTTATTTCCCCAGTTCATATCTATATTTTTAATGTACTAATCTCCATCTCCTGCCACCGGCCCCAGAAAATTCGTCCTGATCTCATCGATCTTTCTGCTGCCTTCATAAAGCCCAAGCCTTATCCTTGTCTTCCTCGCTTTGATCATACTCCGCGGTAATACCACAAAGAAATTACCCGCCCCCTCCTCTTCCCTTTTGACAGGGATAGTCGCTCCCCCGACGATCTCCACCTGTCCGCCCATGCCTTCCAGACGCACCTCCAGAGGCACCTCCCGGATCGTCTTATTGGCGACCTTGACCATATACAGATTCATCACACTGTCCTTCCCCCTCTCCTGGAACAACATCCCCGGAGCCCTCATCACCGTTGCATCCACATCCTTCCTGCTCAGTAACAGGGCCGACAGGATGACCACCAGCAACGCAAGAAGCCCGGTATACAGCTTCATCCGCATCGTATATCGCAACGGCTCGTGCCCGGAAATACCATTCTCCGAAGCATACCGGATCAGGTTAAGGGGCCGCCCCGTCTTCTCCATCATATGATTACACGCATCGATACAGGCCGTACAGCCCACACATTCCATCTGCGTCCCGTTTCGGATATCGATCCCCGTAGGACAGACCTTTACACACTGGAAACAGTCGATACAATCCCCCAGCGATACTTCTTTTTTCTTACTGAACTTACCCCTCGGCTCACCCCGTTTATAGTCATAGGCCACGATCATCGAATTCCTGTCAAGCAGCACGCTCTGAAGACGGCCATATGGACATATCGTCGTACAGACCTGCTCCCGGAAATAGGCGTACACCGCATAGAATACACCGGAAAACAACAGAATGGACAACAAACCCGGGATATGTTCCGTCACCGGCTCGCTGATGATCTTCCCAAGTCCCTTCACCCCGATGATATAAGCCAGAAATGTATTGGCGATAATGAACGACAAAAGATAGAAGGCCCCATGCTTCATCACCTTCTTCCTTATCTTCGAACCCATCCAGGGAGCCTTCGCCAGTTGCTTTTGCTCCGCTGCATCCCCTTCGATCAGATACTCCACCTTTCGGAAAAGCATCTCCATAAAAATGGTCTGCGGACAGACCCAGCCACAGAAAAGCCGGCCAAATGCAGCCGTGAACAGGATCACAAAAATGATAAAGGTCACCATCGTCAGCCCGAAGATGAAAAAATCCTGAGGCCAGAACACCTTCCCAAAAAGAATGAACTTCGCTCCCGGTATATTGAAGAGGAACAGCGGCTGCCCGTTTATATAAATAAATGGCAGAGTAAAGAAAAGCAGGAAAAAGCCCCAGCTGATATACGACCTCAGACTGTACCATTTACCCTTCGGTTTCTGAGCATATATCCAGTTTCTTTTCCCCGCGGCATCCACCGTTGCAAGATGATCCCTGAAGGATTCCTCCGGCTCAGGCTTAATTTGATCAACAGTCTCCATGTTTACCGATTACTCGTATTTTATTGGACCAATGTCCCTTGTGAACCGACCAATTTCCCTTGTCATTTGACCAATTTCCCTTGTCATTTGACCAATACCCCCTGGGGCGGCTTGGCATTCGGCGGATTCGTCCCCGCCAGTGACTTTACATAACTGGCGATCTCCGCTATCTGCACCGGGGAATAATCATCCTTCCAGCTCTTCATCCCCTTATCCGGCCAGCCATATTTGATCGTTTTGAATACTTCCTGTATCGAGCTCCCATGCAACCAGTACGCATCGGTAAGATTGGGACCCACACCGCCTTCTCCACCCTTCCCATGACAGGCAAAACAGGTGGTCTGAAAAACAGCCTTCCCCGCTTCGAGGTCAGCTGCGCCCGTCAGCAATTTCACCGTATTCTCGTCTACGCTGCTGGCCGCCTTCTTCAGATAAGCTTCCTTCTGTATCGCAGCCTGATTTACCGAGATCCGGTATTCTTCATCCTGCAACGGCGCCGTATGCGAAACATGATACCTCCATAGATATATCGCCGCAAAGATCATCGTACAATAAAAACCATATAGCCACCACGGAGGAAGCTTATTATCCAGCTCCCTGATCCCGTCGTAATCATGACCCAGATCCATGGCAGCCTCTTCTTCCACCGGTCTGAACTTGTTCACTTTTGTCCACCACTTCCCAAACGAAAAGACAGACCTTGTCCCGACAACACCTTCGCCAGCAGCGGCTGCCGCCACCGCCTCTCTTTTCAGTAAAATGTTGATATTGTAGACCAGGTAAAGGATGACCAGGATCTCAACTCCGATCACAGCGATCATGAAATAAAAAGCCGTGTCGCTCACCCCGTTCACAATAGGCCCTGCTATCACCGCCGCGCCGCCTGCCACAGGCAACCCGCTCTTTACCGGCGCCGCGATCTCTGCCGGCAGCCCGCTTTTCACCGGCCCCTTTTCCGTCTCCCTGGCACTGCGCGCCGCATTCAACAGGACAGCGGCAAGTGATTTTATTACGATCAACAAAAAGACGATCACTCCGATCATTATCCAGACAAATGGATTGGATAAAGAAGATGAAGTAGTATTGAACATATACATGATTTTAAAATGAGACATTGATTAGTCGAGCGGGATCTGCCTGATCTCTTCGATCATCCCCTTATCTGCCTTTATCGCCCAGATCAGCATTCCCAAAAAGAAAACCCCGAATATGATTAAGGACGTCATCCCGTATACGCTCACCCCGCTGATCTTCTCCAGGTAATTGATGAATTTCATATCGATCTGTTTTTGTTGTTTTAGTTGCCCATGACCGCATGGCCATCGTTGGCCGACGCCGTCTGCTGCTTCGGCGCCGCTTTTATGTCCTGCCCCATCCGCTGCAGATAGGCTATCAGCGCAACGATCTCCTTATTCTGACCCGTGCTGATCTTGTCTCCCTTCAAAGTAGTCTTGATGCTCTGCTCCTGTTTGACAAGGTCCTCGTTCGCCCGTTCTGCATATCCTTCCGGATATGGTACTCCCAGCGTCTGCATCGACTTTATCATCTTATAGGTGATCACCGTATCGATCTCATGATCGAAAAGCCATACATACGAAGGCATGATCGACCCCGGTGACATCGATTGAGGATCGAGCATGTGATTGAAATGCCAGCTATCCGGATACTTTCCGCCGATCCTCGCCAGATCAGGCCCCGTCCTCTTCGACCCCCACTGGAAGGGATGATCATAGACGAACTCTCCCGCCTTGCTGTACTCGCCATAACGCGCCACCTCATCCCGGAAAGGCCGGATCATCTGCGAATGACACAGGTAACACCCTTCACGCACATAGATATCCCGCCCGTGCAGCTCCAGTGCCGTATACGGCTTCACGCTGCTGATCGTCGGAATATTTGATCTCACCAGGAAGGTCGGCACCAGCTCGATCAATCCGCCGATCGCCACTGCGATCAGGCTGAACACCAGCATCTGCATGGGCCTTCTCTCGATCCAGCGGTGCCAGTAGGACTTCCCGTGCGTCGGGACCACCTGCGCCAGCGGCGCCGCCTCCGCAGCCTCATTGGCCACGAACTGGCCCTTTGCTATCGTCTTGCGTAAATTATAGACCATGATCAACGCCCCGATCAGGTACAGGGTCCCGCCAAGACTACGGGTGATATACATCGGGATGATATGAGTCACCGTTTCCAGGAACTGGAACTTCAGCTGCCCCTCTTCCGTAAAGTTTTTCCACATCATGCTCTGGGTAAAACCCGCCCAGTACAACGGAACCACATACAGGATGATGCCGATCGTTCCGATCCAGAAATGCGTGCCGGCCAGCTTTTTGGAATAAAGTGTCGTATTCCACATCCGGGGGATCAGCCAGTACAGGACACCAAACGTCAAAAAGCCATTCCACCCCAGCGCACCGACATGCACATGGGCAATCGTCCAGTCCGTGAAGTGAGAGATAGCATTGACATTCTTGAGAGCAAGCATAGGACCTTCGAACGTAGCCATACCATAACAGGTGATGGCTACTACAAGAAACTTCAGCACCGGCTCCTCCTTTACCTTGTCCCAGGCTCCCCGCAACGTAAACAAACCGTTCAGCATACCACCCCAGCTGGGGAAGATCAGCATGATCGAAAAGACAACCCCCAGCGACTGTGCCCAGTCAGGCAGCGCAGTATATAATAAATGATGCGGGCCCGCCCAGATATAGATAAAGATCAGCGACCAGAAGTGAATGATGGACAGCCGGTAGGAATAGATAGGCCGGTTGGCCGCCTTCGGCAGAAAATAATACATGAGACCGAGATAAGGCGTCGTCAGGAAGAAGGCCACCGCATTGTGACCATACCACCACTGAACCAACGCATCCTGCACACCCGCATACCAGCTATAACTCTTCCACATCGTTACCGGCAGCTCTATCGAATTGACGATATGCAGCATCGCTACCGTTACCCAGGTGGCAATATAAAACCAGATCGCTACGTAAATATGTTTCTCCCGGCGTTTGATCAGCGTGCCGAACATATTGATACCAAAGATCACCCATACGATGGTTATCGCAATATCGATCGGCCATTCCAATTCCGCATACTCCTTCCCGCTCGTCTTCCCCATCCAAAGGGTTATCGCCCCGGTCACGATAATAGCCTGCCAGCCCCAGAAATGCAGCTTGCTCAGCAGATCGCTGAACATCCTCGCCTTACAAAGACGCTGTAAGGAATAATACACACCCATGAATATTCCGTTGCCGACAAAAGCAAAGATGACAGCATTGGTGTGTACGGGCCGCATACGGCCAAACGTAGTCGCCGGCATTCCCATGCTCAACGCCGGGTAATACAGCTCTATAGCCGCCCATAAGCCCGCCAGCATTCCCACAATGGCCCAGACCA
>Ga0310811_10005781_pt1 | contig 15719 bp, 19 predicted proteins | sample YCmetagenome_FD_207642 | JGI IMG/M metagenome (GOLD analysis project Ga0310811, IMG submission 207642) | Soil microbial communities from experimental microcosm in Duke University, North Carolina, United States - YC | ecosystem: Engineered > Artificial ecosystem > Soil microcosm > Unclassified ...
CTTATGTTCGCGCTGCTGGTAGGACCGACTATCCTACAGAAATTATCTCGACGTATTTCCACATGGCATATGATCAGCAAATGCCAACATCCCGAACTTTCTATCAGACAAGTACTTCATGTCTACGGTGAAATCAGAATTGATTAAGCTTCCCCCCATCGCTCCTCACTGAAGCAGACTTACCCTCACGCATCAGAATGGTAATGGTGCCATGTATCTGCCAGTTATTCCACACATTCTGATCATAAGTACATGTCCCCTCCCTGCAAGTACCAATGCTCCTGCCATTGCTATCCAGGCGATGCTCAATGCTGACTATGTCAAGATGGGTCTTTCGAGTTTTCAGTGCTTAGCCTTAGGCTTATAGATGGGTACAACGCAATTTAATTTGAGGACTTATCACTGCCCATGCTTTGGTCTGCAGCTGGACAGGTTCTAATTTTCGAAGACAGGAAGTTCTTGGCAGACACGCTTCGTGGTACGCTCGAAAAATATAGTGGAATGTTTTTGTTGTAAATTCAGACTTTTATAGTCTTGTCTCTAGGTCGTCTCAAGAGCAACAGTCAAGAAAGTAGTTTTGTAGTTGTCACAACTCTTGAACTTGAATGAGGATGAGATGACTGTTGACTCTATAGAAACCTGAACTGGCAGTGCGCCATGAAAAGCCTTGAAAATTTTAGACCAAGACAAGGAAGAGCAGAAACCGCCAAAGAGGTTGAGAAGAGCGCCCTGCTATCCCTTTGGTGTTGTGACGGCGGCGAGTCTAATGCCATTGTATGTGTGTTGACTGATTCCAAAGGGCACTTGACAAGGAAAGGTTATTTTAAATCGAAACACAAACCGGACAGAGCCAGAGAAGCACAATGAGGTTGAGAGGAGCATGCTGCAGCCTCTTGCTTGCTGCGATGGTGGCATGTCACAATTTTGTTATAAAGTCTCGTGCTATTTTACATCTGCTCAGCAGTGCAAATGAGACTTGCTACCACAAGATCTTGGATGGGGTTTTAATTCAAAGCATAAGCAAGAAAATACAAGAACAAATGAAAAGATTGAGGGGAGTGGACTGCCATCTCTTGCTTGTTGCAGTGGCGCCATGTCACAATTTTGTTACAAAATCCTATCCCATTATACATGTGCTGACTGGTGCCAAAGGCATTTAACACGAAAATGTCTTGAAAAAGGTTGTAATTCAAAACATAAACAAGGTAAAACCACAATGCTCAAAATAATTGCCAAGAGTACGCTACCACCCTTCCCCTGCTGCAACTGAGGAACGATATAAGGTTGTGGTGGACCGCTCACCTAACGCTAGATTTGCAGACATTGATGGCTATGTATTTAGAAATCAAAAATTTCGTAGTATAAATGATCTTGTGTCGCAATAGCAAAATTGTTTCCCCTGTAGTTCCCACAGCTACAATATCAAGGAATCATCTGTTCACTGATGTCTGCCACCAATTTGCATACATGCTACGATCCCATGCACACCTGCGCACTTCTGCTAGTTACTTTACAATCTTGGTAGTATACTTCGTGTACAAGCTTTACATTTCATTCATATCTGTTAGTGCTTGCATACTGCTGCAATGACATGCATTCTGTTCGGGGTTTGTAAGCCGTATAAGGTTGTAAGCGTCTAGTTACTATTATTCGTTTTCAAAGCCTTTCTCACTATGATGAGCACACTTTCTATCAATTTGGAAGACTCACTTGCTCCTTTGACACCTAGCTCATACTAAATGCTTCCCCGAGCCATATTCAACAGTTCACTGCATCCTCAAATCCCAACTCGGCGCTCTTGTTTCAGTATCTGTGTCCGTCTTCTCTGAGCAGGTCGTGACCCTTGCAAGCTCACATGGATGATGGCATGCACATGGATGCGGAAGGTAATCTGCTTAAGACTTCATCAGACTTCCACTCGTCACATCCAGATGCGTCATTCCGATTTATACCACCTCCCACTTCTTTGTACGACTGCCTTCTTCACTTCACACCTCAATCATATTCTATGACAGGGAACTGGATACGACACTGTGTATACGTGTGGTCCCATTTTATCACCGCATACATGGATTAGAAGAAAGGTTATGGATTTTCGCTCGCGTTGGAATTAAGCATTGGCGTCAAGTAAGTAGAGTGAATTTCAAATAAGAACATTGCTAACCATGAGAGAAGACGTCTTCACTATACTTGGGCATTGTTCAAACCTATGTTGGATCTATGATCTTCTATAGTAGTGACATTGTTGAGCCGAACACAGCAATGCCAAGAATACCTTGAGGAATAGCACGCTGTCAAAATCACAAACAGTCCTCCATGGCCAATCGATCTTTTGCGGCGTTCAAACATTCTGCGCAAGTCACTGCTTTGCAATCTCACCAACAACTTTTATCTTGATCCCATCGGTATCCTTGGATGCTCATTGTCTTTCTATTCATGCTGAAACACATACTACTTGGATCAATAAGATATCATCCCTCAATTCTCACTTTGGCAAAGTAAGCGATGGATTGTGGTATATCAAGCACGAATGTGATCATTATACTTCCACCAAGTTCCCCCACTCACTCGCTTCCATCATCTAATAGTATGACTATAGTCTTGAATGATCCTAGTTGGTGGCCACTCATCAATGCAAATCTTATTGCCAGCTATTTTGTAGGTTCGTGGGGAGTTAGCCACATGACAACGTTGATGACTCGATTGACCTTGGCTGCAGTCTTGCAGTTGCTACCTCTGTTGGAATAATGTACGATTGGGGTGAGCAAGACCAAGTATGAAAAGACCACTGATATCCTTATGGTATTCTCAGTGCTTACGTTGGGACAAGAGGTACATTGACCCATTACAGGTGCAGCCGTCATGCTTAAAATTATTTCATAGGTTGAGCTGATCTGGGTGAGCAGACTCCCACATCAAAGTAACAATGTGAAAATATAACTCATTCACAGCAGAGGCAACGCTGGTCCCTGATGACCCTTCTCTATCTCAGTGTATGTACCTTGTATTTCAATATTTATGTGTAGCATGTCCAAGTTTTGCTGACTTCAAGATATCCTAGGTGCGTTATGGTGGAATAGGATATGTTGTGTACGTTTGGATATTCAAGCCATTGATATCTCGCTCATTATCCATCTCTCAAATCAGGATGTACATGCTTGGTATGTAACCTCGCCCAGACTCTGTTTCTTTCTTGTGATGGGCGGCATACAGACGATATTCCAACAATTTTGATGACAGATGTAGTGAGTATTCCACCCTGATGACTTCCATTCCTATCCAGACACTGAACCACTATGCAGGGGTGAGTGATATTCTCAAACAGCTCTTTGATTCAACATAACGATTCCTACAGTTGTGAGTTTGTTTCGAGCCTGTGATCCTCAGAAGCTGATAACTAATGTTTCTGGATTTGTCAGGCCTTATTACCTATGATGCATCTAATTGGACGAGTGTCATTGCAAATGCAATGTTGGGTGGTAAGCTATACACCTCCATGACATCGACTAGACTGAAGCATCATGCAAGTCATAATGATCGCTCGGTTACATGCCATGTATCAGAGATCCAGAAAGGTGCTGATATTTATCGTTGTCATCTTTCTCGCCACCAAAATCGCTGATGTAGTGATACTCGCAATACTAACGATGCAGATTTCAGGGGGTAAGCTTTCATCATTCATGAATTTTCAAATGCATCAGGTTCATTGATAAGTACCAGTGGAATACATCCTCTCCGGCACCTATCAGTGCATGATTGACTACGCGGGAGATTTCATATTCCTGGATTCCATGGTTTCAATAATGAACACTGTATGGGAGGTCCTTACACTGTGTCTCGCGGTCTGGATCGCTGTAAAGCACTTCCGTGAACTACGACAGCACTCAACAAGTGGGATTATCGGGGACTGTTTCACGGTGTTGATGAAAACTCACGTGAGTTACTTTGCGAGGTGAGATCATAATGTGAATGTGGTTCTCTTGCTCCACTGAAGATTTGCATGTGCTAGTTTTTTTGCTGTCTCTTGTTTTCAGTACAGTTTATTCTCCTCAACGTTCTCAACGGTATGTTGATTTGTCACCAGCCTCTACATGCAACCATGATTCATCATTTCTATAGGACATGTATTCCCTAGACACTCAGATTTATATTGGTCTCACTCAGATACTCCAGATGGTGCGGATGTTTGTGCTGGGACCACGCCTGATCCTCAGTGTTTGAGAATATCATGCTAAGCTCGTGGCCAACTCTGATACAGCAAGCGCTATGACTTCAATTGTTTTTGAGGAGCGCGTCCATGTGTCAACTAGCAGTAGTGTGTAGCACAGGAGATGCTCGATATGGTTGGTTTCAATAGGTGGGTAGTGTGCAAAATGCACGAGAATTTGTTTTTATTTATTCCAGCTTTTGTCATGGTACTTATTTATGTAAGTTATGAAGTAGATATAGGTCATACTACAAGACTTTTTTTGGCGAACTATGAGTAGAGATCTCTCCCTGACGTTGAGACTCATGCACTCTACCTTGGTAGTACTGTCAAGATCGTGGTGGCTGGTAGAAATCTATTTTCTACTGATGCCATCACTAAAAGATGGCTATTTTCAAGACCGCCAAGAAGTACTCAATTGCTCAAGTGACACCTGCAGACTCTTTCAGCACCCCCGTTCATCCGGGGTTACGCAGTAAGCACCTTCTAGCAGGACTCTGGCCTGTTGATCAGGCTACTGCATTACCACCAAGCAGATCTGGTACTGTAGTGCCATCGACTACATTCGAATTGGGATGACAAGGGCAGATAGCAAGAAACTAGCGAAAGCAGACAGTCGAACTCGGAGCTGATCTTGAAGTATAAATTGAAAAGAATGAATCCTTCGGGATGTATACACGGCAAATTGAAAAGCATAGGATCTATGCCTAAAAATAGGGTTATAGCACTTATGTTGGTCCTATCTCCACACAACACATTTCGTAGCGCATGTCACATATGATTATATAAGACATATTTGTTGAACTCACAGGCTGACATAATGACAATGGTTCCAGATCATCACAGCGATGCTAAGGTAGGGCTACTACAAAATTGACCAACCTCATGTGACAAATGTATTGACAGTGTGACAGAATTGCAAAACTGATGAAGGCTCTAGGATAACATGAAGGAGAGAAAATTGGAAACCTGTGGATGATGGAGCATGCTATATAGTACAGTTCACAGGGACCCAATTCATTAAAAAGTGCATGCAGTGTGACTTATGGATGTTAGATGGGATTGTAGTATTTATTGAAGTAAGATTATGCATTACCACTGGCCAGTGATTACGTTCCATGGTCACCTCATTTGGTTCCATTACCCTCACCAAGATGGCTCCACGCAGCAAGAGGAACCACACGAGCATTGTGAATCTTCGAAGCAGATGTCAAGAGCCAGGTCTATGCAAGGTGAACAAAGAAAACCAGAACTTGAATGTGAGCTTAGTGCCTACCTTTTTGTGACATGTTTCGGAGTGCTGATTGACAGCTTTTTATTCAGACTCCCCTTGTCACTATGCAGGCCTCGACTGACATGTGTGCTGGAGCTGGAGCTGGAACAGATATCAGAGATGCTAGCTTGCCAACTCATACATCACCTGTGTCTTGTGTCCTTGCTGATATGGAAATTTGTTCAAATGTTGAAAGAACTGTGCTGCTTGCTCCTACCAACTTCGAATCAGTGAATATGACCATTGATGACGACTCAGAGAGGACATCACTTCCAACATGTATCACCAGAGACATGCTCACAGCTCACAACAAGTCCAATCCACTACACCTTCCCAACTGCTACTCAGCATTTGTGTCAAATTGCCCTGATGATGATGATACTTACCTAGATCATGAGTCCGTCAGGTCTCTTGCTGATGATCTTGGTTGTGTAGATGGCAGTTTCAGCGACAGCAATCAACATGAATCAGCTGAATCGAGTTGGCAAGGTCTGGAGGCAGGTGAAAAAGATGCTGGGTACACCATCAGCCCTGAACATCAACACCAAGCTCTGGTTCATGCAGCCCCCACTCTTCCTGTTGCAGAAAAAGCACTTGATGATCTTAAGCTTGTCTTGAAGCCGTTGTGGAAGAATGGAGTGGGACACATATGGGTAGACTTGCCTTTCTTGCTTCAGGAGCATCATAGATGCATATTGGAAAGGTCTAAATGGAAAGCAAGCAGCATGGGCAAACAGGATATATCAAGGTCACCGCATTCTTCCAGACAGTATTTTACAAGAACTCGGCAATAACCAGATCACATAGACTCAACTTCACTCGACACTTCACTACTTACATACATCTATAAGTACCTATACTACCTTACATCTAATAGTACATCTTATCTCCTTGCATGGCTGGTGGCACCACCCATGTTGTCAGTGTCACACCATGTCATGGTTGGTTGGTTTTGTAGTAGCCCTACCTTAGCGGGGTGTAAATCCATCGGCCGGTTCCGGGTGCACATGGTATACTGAGTCCTAGCGCCGGAATTATCCTGGTTGACAAGCATAGATTATATACTGAGATCTAGGAATTGGTAGTATACTGAGCAGCTGGCATACAAGCTATACATTTCCACCATACACGCGCCACTGGAATTTATATAGAGTGTATACTTATTGATATGGTGAATGAGTACCACCTGAACATTTGCGCACTGATATTGCACCATTGAGGGATCACAGAGAGCACAATAAATGGGATCACAACAAATGCATTATTCATGTATCAAATAATTACAGGTAAGCTCGAGTATTAATATTGGGGATGGGGCTGGAGGGGGCGATAAAAATGAATGATTGAAATTACCAAATGAGTCCGGTCTGAATAGTGGTCTGCCAGCATGGGTTGGTCTTTGAAATTAGCTTTGAGACCTTCTTGCCACCAGAAAATTTGGCGAGATCAGCTTGAAAGACTTTGATGAACAACCTAAGAAAAAATCAGTTTGTATGACAGTGCCAGCTAATGAAGACATACTTCTGCAGCTCCTTTTTCTGCTTAGTGGCAATGGAGGAGGATTCATTGGCTATCCTGCACATGGCTGAGAGCGAGTCATCAACAAAGTTCCAGAACTTAATGGTACTGTTGTACCCTGCTGGCATGCCTTCGACCAGTCCAAATCCAGAGTCAAGTGGATTGTCAGGTAAGACCACACCATTGGCACTGTTTGCACTGTTTGCACTGTTTGCACTGTTTGCACCGCCATTTGCATTTGAGGACTCATCCTCTTTATTGGCATCGGGGTTGTCCTGCTCTGCTCCATTTTGGTCTACATGCTGTTCATCACCCATGTTGGCACCGTTTTGTCCATTAACTTGCATGGGGGCTTGACTTGAATTGCCAGTGATGTTGGTCCCATTGAGGTCAGCATCAAATAAATCTTCCTCAAGCTGTCCAACATTGATGCTAAGCTCACATGCTACCTTGTCCCACAAATCCTGCTTGAGTGATGGAATAAGATATGCAGAAAACAAATCCTCAATGGAGGCAGTCTTATAATTGCTGACACTGATGAGAAAGATCCATATAAGACATCGCTGCCCCAAAACCAATTAATGTTGATATTACACTACAGGTAGGACTTACAAGCAGTGTGATTCTGTTCCAATGGGTGGAATCAACCTCCATGCCAGATCCACTGTGTGCAAGCGACCTGGTTACATCTGCGATGCTTGTACACTTGACAATTGATGTGGTGAGCTGCGCAGCAAAAATGATGATGACACTGCATCGAAAAATAGATCAGGACTTACACCGCCCTTGATGGCACTATGAATATTTGTGAGCAGCTTTGTGACCACCTTGCCTAGCTGAGCTCTGAGCTCAATGTCATCGAGAAGTCCAGGGGGGATTTTGAAGATCTCCCAATTCTTGGAAATGAAGTCCTGAGACTATGTTAATGGCGTCATTCAGAATAGTAAATATTACAGCCAAACCATTATATGACACTGAGTGTCAGTGACATTTGCCGTGATGTTTGGTGACAACATGCAAGCAAACAAGCGGTTGTAGAGTCCATTCTATGAGTCCAATTTAGCATGTAATCATGCAGAAGAAGGGTACCATGTTGTTACCTCAAAGTCCTTTGATTCCAATGTGTCCTTTAATTCCTGCATTCTCCTGGCCTTGTTTCCCTCACAAAGTTTGATGAGGGTGATCTTCAGGTCTAAGAGCATGTAGAAAATGTCACCAGTCTGTATCAAAGTTAGTCAACACAACATAGCTGCAGTTCAATGAGAAGTTAGTACATCAATGAAAGTCATAACTTCATCTTGCGGAACTTCATTTTCTTCACAAGCCTTCTTCGCATGCATTTTCAAGCATTTTGTATGTTGAGGCGTGAGCTTGGTGGGGTCCCCATGGTTGGAAGATCTGCTGTCCCTGCGTCGACAAATTCTGGCACTGATTGGCTCATCAAGTGACAATGTTGGACTGGAAGGTGGCTGGATTCCAACCTCAGGTATCTCTAAAACTTCCCCGCTGGTGGAGCAAGAACTTTGAGGACATGAATTGTCTGCTGAGTGCACTGTTGAGCTAATAAACCAGGAATTGTGTTGGACACTTACTTCCATGTCCCCCAATGAACAAATAGTTAGAAGACCTGCCACTGCCTGGGTCAGGTGTAATACTTCTATTCCTGGTGGATCCTGCCTGTAAAGCTCCTGTGTTTGACCATGGCCTCGACAACTGATCTCCCTGTGAAGGCAACCTTGAACTTTGGCCACCACCAGAGGACATGTGCAGATGGTATCCGCGTTGAAACATTGTCACAAGCACCAGAATTGCTCACCATGGTTTTGACCTTGATGTTTGCGCTGTGAATGAGCGGGTGACTGAACTGAACACGTTGTCGGCAGAAATTTGAACTTATTTGGTTGTCGCTTGAGTGTCAACAAAAATTCAGCGACTCCTGATGTCATTGATGAGTGTTCTGGGCAGAAATAAAAATTGTGTGGTATTGTGATATTTGTATGTTGGTATATGTAAGGTGTCTGTCATGAAGTATATAGAAACTGTACTGTCCAATGCTACCAGTCAACCCTGAATATTGGACAAAGGACAGACACCTGGAGGAAGAACTTTAAGGACAAACACGCGAACCTGTCCAAGAAGATGTTGTGAGGACCTGAACACTGGAGGAAGAATTTCAAAGACAAACATGCAAACCTGTCCAAGAAGATGTTGTGAGGACCTGAATGCTGGAGAAAGAATTTCAAAGACAAACATGTGAACCTATCCAAGAAGATGCATTTCATGTTGGCCGCCTAATGTCTTCTAAACTGGTCGTGATGCGATGGGTGTGGAGCTTGAGGGCCCCATACATTTGGTGTCAGCACTGGTGTCAGCACCGGTGCAGAAGGTTGTGGGGGTAGAGCTGGCCCCAAGGAGTGCTGATAAGGTGGTACGGCATAATACCCAGTGAGCATCAGCTGGGGATGGTAGTATTGCCTCAAATGTGGCTGAGGAATGGAAGCCGGAGGAGAGGGTATGGGCAGCAGTTGCTGTAATGGCAGGTGATGAGAAGGGGGAGCTCTAAACGAAGGAATGGGAGACTGCTGCCACTGCAATGGTACCATTGTTGGCAGATGCATCCATGTGGGTTAAGGAGGTATGGGTGCCAGTGCTGATGGCACTTGGGAAGATCCACTGGCAACTGGTGCTGTGGGGGGTGTCGGGAGATGGGAACTTGAAGATGCAGCTGACTGTGCGATCATGGGGCATTGTGGATTCATGCATGGCCGAGAAGCCTTCTCTTTTGCTTTTGGTGCTGGCTTTGGTTTGTTTGTTGCTTTCGCTGTTGAGCAGTCGAAAACTGCAGGAACTCTGGCCACTTCATCAGGCAGTGCACTTGCAGATGCAACGCCTAGTATCTCGCCTGCTTTCTTTGCTGCTTTCTTCTCCCAAATTTGACGAGCTGCCGCAAGACAAACTTCTGCCGCGTTGGTGACCCTCAATGGTGTCTTGCGGATGGACTGAGGGATGATGGATTGAATCTGGGCGTAATTGTGAATCAAATAGGCATTGAGAAGGTAAAATGGTGAGGGTTTGTGCTGAACAACGGGTCTTGTATGCACAGTCTTGGTTCGTTCTTGAAGAACACAGCATTGACCAATGTCCATGCACTGTGCTTTGACACAATCATGTTGAAGATTGACGATACAAATGATGTCCTAAGATTCAAACATGAGCACGATAGACTAAGTTGATGAGACATTCAAACATACTTGTGGGCTAATGACAACCTCATGGTCAGTGAGCTTGAGAGTCAGGAGGTGAAGCAAGGGATGTAAGGCTGGTCCAAAAGTAAACTTTTGAACAGCAATGTGCTGTACATCCCAGCAAGACACTGACATCAGAATCTCACGAACACATCCAATGCCAGAGGAAAATGTTGAGGAGTCATGAAATATGACATGTCCTCCCAAGGTTACCTTCTCGCCATTACCAATGACCAATGAGATTCCGTGACAATATTGAATAGCGGCAGATTGCAGCAGATCAAGTGCCTTTGCACAGCATGTGGTTGTCCACATTACAGGTTTTTCAGCAACAGAGTGTCCATCTTCAGTGGCGACCTTCTTGAGCTGGCCAGTTCCTTTCAAGCAATGAAGGTCAGAATTGAACTGATATTTTTGGAAGGAGCACACTACCTGTGATGGGAGGTGTTTCCATATGAATTCCCAAAAGGCACACCTGTTCTGGATGCTCATCAACATAGCTTAAGACCTTGTCACCTGCCTGAACCCACCATTTACGGATGGCATTGAACCAGTACCCACCAGTAGCGATGTGTTTGATGATATCTTGTCTTGCAAAGATTTTGCAAGTGTCTTGACTTGGTCCTTGTTGATTGCTGTGGATACATGCGAGTCAAAACACATGGTTGAAAGACTTGTATCGTTCAGTGGAAAAGAGAATTGCAGGCCCAAAATGTCGGATGTATGCAGGAAGATGAACCAAGAAATGAAACTTCGGTTTCAAGATAAGGATGCTGGGTGCGCATTGAGCCATAACATTAAGAAAATCTTCAATAGTCCACGAGAGCTTAGCCTGTAAGTTAATTAGTATTTGAGCGGCATTGTCAGCTCGTCATCATACCAAGTAAAGCTCTGTATCGTCTATCTTTGTGTGCCAGATGTGCACAATGAGCTTGCCAATGATTGTCCACCCATCAAGTACTGTTATCAGCAACAGGTCTTGAATAAGAAATGGCATTACCTGAGCCAAACTCTTGAAATGTTTTCCAATGAGACTGCCCTTGTAGTGGCAAATGTAATCAGCATTCAAACATGGAGAGTTGAGTTTGTTCTTTGCAATTGAGTCAAGTCATATTTGAAAAAGATCCAAAAGTTTCACCTTCTTGAGAAGAAAGACAGTCTGACCCCAAAAATACTTGACAACCCCAAGTAGCACTGTGTGGAGTATCTCTGTTAGTGTGTCTTGATGAACATTAAATCCTAACGAAGATCAGTTGGTGCACAGCAAGCAACACAATTTAAATACTTACCCTCCATGCCCAGTAAAGGATTGATCACATTATCAAGTGCACTCCCATGTAAGAGATTTTCAAGCTCCTTGTTCAAAATTGCCTTGACTTCGCTCTCTGGTTTTGGCTGGATGCCAGCCACTCGTTTGCACAAATTCTTTCCCATCTCGACAATTACCTCAAAAATGTAGCCTGTTGTGGTATCTTTGACACCAGTTGAAGAGACAGATTTCTTGATTTTCTTGGAAGTGCCTGAATTGAGTGCAGTGATAAATTGAGCGCAAATCTCAGCTGCTCATCCTGCAGGAGTGTGAAGTTGTCCTGGCTATAAACTAAGAGTCAATGCTATGAAGGGTAACACAGGAACATGTGACATACCACAAAAATGCTGTTGTAGCCCTCATCTGACTCTTTGTACTCCTTCATTCTGCCAACTTTGCATGTCCTACAAAAGTAGTTACAATGTAGCCCTGCATGACTACACTCTTCAGCATGCATGGGGTTGTTGCCACCAAGAAAGAGACCATATGGGACCAGCATGACTTCTTCGTTGTCCTTGCAGTCCCAAGCAAAGATCCCAGATTCCACAGCCTTCCTGAATACAGGTCATTGTATTGTAGTGAATGTTAACATAACACATACCCAATTGAGCCTTGCATAGCGCTCATCATTTCCATGGGAGCTGCATGAGGAGAAGATGTGACGAAACAAACACAAAACTCCTTCTCCAGCATCTCGTGAGGCAAATTCATGTTCAACATATATATCACATGGTGCTTGTTCCACTGCTTGGAGATATTCCCAGACACATCATCCATAAAAATAATGAGTGGCACAGCATATACCATGCGACCTTGAGACCTTGCGTGCAACAGATTTGGTTTGAGTTTGGCATATTTCTTCGATGACTCTGTCAGCCTGCATGCAAGTTCATTGTCATTGAGAGATAACTCTCTGAATGACCTCCAAAAGGTAGACGTCAGGATGATCTCTTGCTTGTCGCCAACAATAAACCCATCCTATGGTAGTATTAGCAAGATTAGTTAAGATATGCAACAATGAAATTACCTCAGTTTGCTGCACAGCACGACCTAGTGCATGCAACAGTTTGTCTGCTGTATCGCTTGATGATCCATACAATGCGAAGAAAAACTGTTGGGGAAGAAAATAATCCCCTGAGCTATCCTGTGTTAGTGACTAGACTTAGGCACTATCTTACTTGGATAATCTCGCAAGGCCTGGAGTACAGGCACTGGTCACGAGTCACAGTCCAACCACTTGGGATAAGCGGGTCAATGAGATAATGGGTGGGTGCTGTCTTGCAGCCACTAAGAGCTATAGCCAAAGTCATTGAGGGAGACAACAAAGGCTTCTGAAGATCTTAAGACACAATGACCAAAGGTCAAAGCGAAGTCGAAGATCACAAGTAAAGGTTAGGGACTAAGTAACCATGTAGAACCAAGTAGATTCAAGTTAAAGAATACAGCTGTGGTACACAGGGTTTATATACATAAGGAACTTGAGCACAGACCAGGCTGTAAGTAGTAGTACAGAGATAGGCAGGCAGAAAGGGAACTGAGTCAGAGACCGGTAGTAAGGTGAGGGTAAAGGGGGGACTGAGTCACAGACCAAGACTATGGTAAAGATGACAGGGACTGAGTCACCGACCGAGGGTGTGGTAAGGGTAAGGGGTGATGATGTCATGGACTGATAGTAAGGTAGGGGGTTCAGAGTATAATAGGATGGGTACCAGTAGGGTGAGGAAGAAAATGAATAGGGGCCAGGCCAACAACGGATGTTCTTGTAACATTACCTCTGTTTCTAAGGATGAAATCAACGAGTTCATTCATCTTGATTAGTGTCCCAGACAGGGTCAAAGTCGATGTTGGCAAGCCATTTGGCGGCCTCAAGTGCATTCTCTTCTCTTTCTTGCTCTCAACAGGCAGCGGCCTGATCATAGGCAGCCTCCAGACGACAAATGTCATCATAGAAGCATTCCGAGGAAGGTCCTTGGTGGAGGATGTGTCATCCACAAAGATCTTTGCAATGAGGGGTAAGGTGCCCAGGCACAAACTTCCTGCAGATACGACAGAAGTATCTGTTGCAGAACTTTTGTTTGTGTCTGAATTTGGTACAGACTCGGCAAACAAAGTTTTCACAATGTTCCTGAGTAGTGAGCAATGCTTCAAGTTGGGCAATTTCTATGATGCATTGGGGGTCAGGTTCACTGGGATACCTGTTACAAAGGGGTCTAAGTGCATTGGATGATGCAAGGCCAAATGACAGTATGGTTTTGGTGTCAACAGATCTCTTCTTGCCTTTTTGCAGCAGTTGGTACACTCAAGTGTCGGCAGGGGAATAGGAATAGGTTCATTGGGGAGACATCCATAACAAATGACCAGGTGTATTTCCAGCTTGAAGTTCTTATTATTGCCAAGGTTACTTTGGTATTGAACAACACTCACTCATCAAGGGATTCATCCCCTGACGAGGACACATTAATCCCAGGCTGAGGACAAGCTGGGCAAAATAATGCGAGATCTCCTGCTGTTGGGCTGTTGGAACCATGGCCAAAGCCATGCCATTTCATGGTCTTTAACTGTCTCCACTGTCTAGCGACTCTCATGAGCTCTCTGTATCAATCCTTGCCACATGCTTTGTCAATGTGATGTCCTTGAAATGATAGAGATATAGCATTACTGGAACAAGGTGTGGAAACATGCTAGAGGTCATTCGCCAGAGCTTGCTGTAATAGTTCATTGCTGAGGTGCCGCATTCAAGATTGTCCAATAGAAAATCATCCAGCACTTGGAAGGTGAACACAGTTTTTGGCCTGTTAAATGATGCAGGGAAAAATACATGTCGAAACATTTGAATGTCTGGACTCATAGCATTTGGACAATGACAGCATCAAACCTCAAGGCAATGAACTCTGGACTTGTCAACAATGACCATAGTGTTTTCCTTCGGCTGAAACTTGGGTCCTGATACAGATGGTAGATCTTTGGGGTCAAGCCAGTCTTCAGGTTCTTCTCCATCAAACAAATCCCACATATCTGTGAGTACCGGACATTGTCTGCCATCATGTCCAAGGTGTATGACTAGTCCTACATGAGCGAGACAACTCTGCTCGAATCATTTAACATTCCATTGACTGATCCAGTGGAAAGTATTGCAACTATGTTGACTCCGGCAACATCCCATGCAATAGAGTGGCTCTCCAAGACAATCTTGACATTTGTAGATCCCATCCTGGTTGCATATGATGTATCTTCTGTCTTCCAGTGGAGCTTCTCAATCAAGGAGGTGATGTAGATATGATTCCTGCCTTGGCAGCCATTGCCTGAGGTAGTCATTCTGACTCTGCATTGCTTTTACTTAGCTATTATTTGAAAGACACTCCAATATTTTACATGAACTTGCCATGGTTTTTGGGAGTTGCAAGGGCTCAAAAGACCCTTGGTCATGCTCATACATATTGTCAGGAATTTCTTCCCAAGGAGATGGTCCCTGAACAGGCTGAAGTGTTGGTGATTCTGGGGGAGAGTTAGGCATGGACCTGTAGGCATGTTGTCTTGTTCTTGCAAGAGGGACCTTGACCCAAGTCTTCCTACCTTTGCTGCCCCTTGCTTCTACCCTGTGGGATTTTTGCAGTGGGGTGCATCGACCTATCTTCATCCTATTTGCTGATGTTGCAAGCAAAGCATTAGCTCAGGAAGGTCGAATGAATTGTTATTCCTATACTATGTTATGCAGTCTTGTTGGCTCATTACAAATTTATTTCCATTAATGGCATGTCATTCAATATAGGTTGATTAACCAACTGTTAGGCTTTGCTCAAAGTTCAACTTGCAACTATTTTTACTTCCACCTTGCATATTCTCAGCCCATTCTACATTTTGATTCACCATGGCAAGATCAGGACATTCCATTCACTCCACTTCTGGAAGACATAGGGCTCATCAACCACAGACACAGAAGCTCACTGACAAGGAAATTGCTGAGTTGAAGAGCTACCTTCCTGACTGGACTTCTGCAAAAAGGAGTGAGAAGCAGGGAGTTTTTTCACTGCCATAGCTTGAGCCGCCAGGTTATTTGCTCCAAAAATCAACTTAGGACAATGGAAAAAGAGGAAGCAGGTGATGCATCCTTGTTGTGTTGAAAATTATAATTATAATATCTTATTCTTCTATCAATGCTCAGATGTA
>Ga0310811_10005782_pt1 | contig 15718 bp, 11 predicted proteins | sample YCmetagenome_FD_207642 | JGI IMG/M metagenome (GOLD analysis project Ga0310811, IMG submission 207642) | Soil microbial communities from experimental microcosm in Duke University, North Carolina, United States - YC | ecosystem: Engineered > Artificial ecosystem > Soil microcosm > Unclassified ...
GGCCACCTCTTCAAAGAGATTGTTATGGGCATTGAAGAAAAAAGAAAGCCTTTTGCCAAATACGTTGATGTCCATCCCCTTTGCCTTAGCTGCCTGTACATAGGCCTTACCATTGCTCAGGGTAAATGCGATCTCCTGGACGGCCGTACTGCCCGCCTCGCGGATATGATAACCGGAAATGGAGATGGTATTCCATTTGGGCAGCTCTTTACTGCACCATTCAAAGATATCGGTGATGATCCGCATGGAATGTTTGGGCGGATAGATATAGGTCCCCCGGGCAGCATATTCTTTCAGGATGTCGTTCTGGATAGTGCCGTTGAGCTTTTTCAGATCGGCCCCCTGTTGTTTGGCCAGGGCAGTGTAAAAGGCCAGCAGGATATACCCTGTCGCATTGATGGTCATCGAAGTGGAGACATCCTCCAGCTTGATGCCCTTGAACAGGGTCTGCATGTCTTCGATGGAGTCGATGGCCACGCCCGTCTTGCCCACTTCCCCTTCCGCCAGTTCATGGTCGCTGTCATACCCGATCTGCGTGGGCAGATCAAAGGCCACGCTCAGCCCCATGACACCCTGGCTCAGCAGGTAGTGATAACGTTCGTTGCTTTTTTCAGCCGTGCTGAAGCCGGCATACTGCCGCATCGTCCATAACTTTCCCCGGTACATGTCCTTCTGTACACCCCGGGTGTAGGGGAAGTCGCCGGGAAGCTCCGGCCCCGTGGAAGAAGGAAGATCGGCAGCGGTATAGACTTCATTGATCTCGATACCGCTGTCAGTAAATATTTTTTTTTCTGGCATAATCGTTTGTTTGGGACTCACATCAACTTCTTCGCCTCATAGCTCAGGGCCTCGGACACCACCGTCTGCAGAGACGCTTTGGGGCTTTGCACCAACAGGTCTAAAAGGTGTTTGTTCAGGTCCATACCCGTGGCTTCCTCCGGCAGGAAAGAACCCACCTGGTTAATGATCAGCAGGTTCTGCTCTTTGAAATTACGCACGGCATCCCAGGCTTCGGCGCTGACATAGATCTGCTGGGTAATATTGTGCTCGAATTCCTGTCGGATGCTAAGGGTCAGCAGCGATTGCATCTCCCGGGCGCTGAGACCAGGCTGATTGACGCGGCTGATCAGGTTGGGCAGGGCGATGCGGTCGGTCAGCAGGATCAGACGCTCATAAGCCTGTAATTGCATTTGACGGATGGGAATGCCGCCGACGGATTCCGGGGGCGCCGGTTTTTCTTCTTCTTTTTTGACTTCCTTCCGTTGTTTCCAGATAAGATAGGCCAGGGCGCCTGCCAGCAGGAGAGCTATAACGATGGCAATAATAAATTCATTCGTACCGATGGTCATGGGAGCTTTTTATTAAGGGTAAAAATAAGAAATAACGAGCGAAGCGAATCTTTTATTGGCCGCCGCCGGGGCCTAACCATTTAAAAATACAACCAATGCCATTTGGTCCCATCCACTTCATTCCACTCGATCGTCGGCGCCGGCATCTTAAAGGTCCGGTTTAATTTCAGCAGGGTAGTGGAGAGGGGCGACAACCCGTCCGCACGGTAAAGGTCCGTGTCCAGGCCAAAATAGAATTGACGATAACGCTTGTAGGTCGGAATCGGCTGCCCATTGATCTCCGTGGGATTCTTTACCCCGCCGATCATACCTTCCGCGCCATAACCCGCGGAGAGGTTCAGCCATTTGGGAAACCCGCTGCTGCCGGGCAAAAAAGAACCGATGTTCACCGATAGCCAGTAGGTCTGCCCATTATAGTCCTTCAGCATTCGTTGCGGCAGGTTATTCCCCAGCTCATTGGGCAGATAATGGGCGAACAGCGTATGATGATACGAGTATTTCAGACTGATCCGCTGCTGTCCCCATAGCAGTTGCTGCCCCTCAAAGAGCAGACAGCCCGCCAGGTTAGCCAGCATATCTCCTTTGGAGAACCCCCATTTGGTAGAATGGCCATCCATGATCTCGATCATGCTCATAAAACCCAGGGCCGTCAGCGTACCGAAAAGAGCGGACATCCCAGGTTTGACGCCTCCCCAGCGAAGCAAGTCGCTCTGGATAGCCGCAATGTTATAGGCCGTAGTGGCATGGCCCATCTTATCCATGTTGAGCCACTCGTTGTTGTCGTTGAAAAAATGAAAAGGGCTGCGGGGGAATTTCTTATACCAGAGATAATTCAGCCCGATGGTCACCGCCGTGCCCAGGGCTGCCTCTGCAAAGACTACCCCATTGACCCGGCCGGGATTATAGTGTTCGGAAGGTTTGAAGAACTCCTGCGCGGCCAGCGGGGTAGGGGCCTGCCACAGAAGGACGACGATCAGCACGATTAGTTTTCCTGGTTTTCTAAACATGGATTTACAAAGACAAACGTCCCGGATTTCCCCGGGACGTTCCTTTTATCAAAAATAGTCTTTTTTTCTTATGGCCGGTTATCTTATGGCCGGTCAACTCCTTTTCACATTTTCCTCCGTCTCACCCTGGTGTTTCGTATCCACCTTCCGATAGGACCAGAAGAATACCAGCGGGAAGATCAGCAGCGAAAAGATGGTCGCACAGATCAAACCCCCGATCACCACCCTGGCCAGGGGACGGGAGCTTTCCGAGCCGATCCCGGTAGAGACGGCGGCTGGCAACAGGCCGATCATCGCCATCAGCGCCGTCATCAGTACGGGCCGTATCAGGTCATTCACCCCCAGTTTGATGGACGTATACAAGGGGCTCTCCAGCCCTTTGATGCGCTCGAGGTTGTGTTTGAAAGCGGTGATCAGCAACACACCCTCCAGGATACAGATCCCGAACAGGGCGATAAAGCCGATGCCCGCGGAAATACTGAAGTTGGTACCGGTGATCAGCAGAGCAAAAATACCTCCTACCACGGCGCAAGGCACGTTGAGGAAGACCAGCCCGGCATCCTTCAGGTTCCCGAACATAATGAAGAGCAGGAGGAAAATAAGTAACAGGCTGATCGGGACTACCTGGGTGAGGCGCTTGGAAGCCCGCTGCTGGTTTTCGAAATCACCCTGCCACACCATGGAATAACCCTTCTTCAGCTTCACCACCTCATCCACTTTTTCCTGCGCCTCCGCAATGGTGCTGCCCATATCCCTTCCCTCGATGGAGAATTTGACGGCGGAGTAACGCTGATTGTCATCCCGGAAAATAAGACAAGGTCCCGTCTTCTGGGTAATGTCCGCGATTTCGTGGATGGGTACCTTGGACCCGCTCTGGGTAGGCACCAGCAAATTGCCGATATCCCCTTCCGTCGCCCGGAAATCTTCCGGGAAGCGGATCCGGATATCGAACTTCCTTATCCCTTCATACAGTTGCGTGACAGCCTTACCGCCGATGGCCATCTCGATCACCGCATTCGCGTCGGCGGCAGAGACGCCATACAAGGCCATCCGGCTCTGATTGAGGTCGATGTCCAGTTCCGGCTGGCCGATATTTTTTATCACCCCCAGGTCCGCGATCCCCCGGATATTCTTTAATACCCCATAGACCTTGTTGGATTGATTCTCCATGTAATCCAGGGAGTCTCCGAAAATCTTCACACATATCGACCCTTTTACCCCGGACACGGCTTCCTCCACGTTGTCCATGATGGGCTGGGAGAAGTTCAGTTCGGCGCCGGGCACCACGGACAGGGCTGTCCGCATCTGTTCGATCAGCTCATCCTTGGAGACCTTGGGGTTCCATTCTTCCATCGGATACAAAGACACCCCAAATTCATTGTTGTAAAAACCAGCTACATCCGTTCCGTCATCCGGGCGGCCCGTCTGTGACATCACCCGGCGCACCTGGGGGAATCGCATCATGATGGCCCGCATTTGCGCAGCCCGGGTCACGGAGGAGTCCAGGGAAATACTATAAGGGAGGGTAGCCCGCACCCACATCGACCCTTCATTCAATTCGGGCAGGAATTCGGACCCCAGGAACTTAAACGAATACAGCCCTCCCGCTATGATGATAGCGGCAACGAAAAGAGAGGCTCTCTTATGATGAAAGACAAAGCGGAAACCCTGCATGATCCGGGCCGTGATGAAATGGGTAAAAGGGTTGTGCTTCTCCCGCACATTCTTGCGGAGTAAGACATTCACCAACACCGGCACCAGGGTCAGCGTGAAGAGAAGGGCGCCCAACAGGGCGAAACCCAGCGTATAAGCCAGGGGGGAGAACATCTTTCCCTCCACTTTCTGAAAGGCGAAGATGGGCAGCAGGGCCGTGATGATGATCAGCTTGGTAAAGAAGATGGCCTTCCCCAGCTCGGCGCCTTTCTTGCGGATCATGCCTAATTTGGAAAGCCGGTTGAACCGGTCCATCGACATGTCCTTCGCCTTATGGTCCAGTAACACGAACAGCCCTTCCACCATGACCACCGCCCCGTCGATAATGATCCCGAAGTCTATCGCGCCCAGCGACAGCAGGTTGGCCGACATCCCCATGAGATGCAGACAGATGAACGAGAACAATAAGGAGAGGGGAATAATGATGGAGACGATCAACGTAGTCCTCCAGTTGAACATGAACAGTGACACGATGAGGGTCACCAGCAGGATGCCTTCGATAAGATTGTGCAACACGGTATGGGTCGCATATTTGATCAGGTCCTCCCGGTTGTAGAAGGGAACGATCTTCGTGTCCGGCGGCAGCACGCGATCGTTTAATTTCTTTACTTTTTCCTTTAGTCCGCTGATCACATCGTCGGGGTTTTCTCCCTTCCTCATCAGCACGATGCCTTCTACGGCGTCGGGGTTATTCCGCAGCGTCCGGTGACCGGCACTGTCGATGGCATCCGTTCTTCCCACTTCTCCCAAACGCGGCAGGTTGGAGATCTCCACATCCGCCAGGTCCTTGACGAGGATGGGGATGCCATTGATATTTTCCACGGTGATATTGCGGATCTCATTGATGTCGTTCAGGAGCCCGATCCCCCGGACCACATATGCTTGCGAGTTCTTGTTGATGACATCGCCGCCGATATTGATATTGCTCTTGCTGACGGCATTGGATACATCCAGCGGCGTAATGCCGAGGCCGGCCAGCTTCTGAGGGTTCACCCGGATCTCATAGGTCTTCACCATGCCCCCGAAACTGACGATGTCCGCAATGCCGGGGACCGAACGTAATTCACGGTCTACCACCCAGTCCTGTAAGGTCTTTAGCTCCCTGGGATTGCGGAAGGTGCTTTCCAGCGTATAACGGTATACCTCCCCTGTGGGACCGGTGGGGGGCTGCACCTGGGGAGTGGTATTATCCGGCAGCTCGGCCGTGGGCAGCAGGTTGTTCACCTGCAGACGGGCATAACTGTCGGGCACCTCGTCTTCAAAGATCAGCTTGACCACTGAAAGACCGAAGATGCTGGTAGAACGGAGGCTCGTCTTTTTCTGTACCGGGTTCAGGGTGATCTCGATGGGAATGGTGACAAACTTTTCCACTTCCTCCGCGCTTCTGCCCGGCCATTGGGTGATGATGGTGATCTCCGTATTGGTGACATCCGGAAAGGCCTCGATGGGCATTTTCTGGAAGGTCATAAAACCATAGACAGCCAACAGGGCCGTCGCGGAAAAGATGAAATATTTATTCTTTAAGGAAAAGGCCAGAATGCCTTTTAGCAATTTGTTCATCAGTTGTTGATTTAATACTAACTATTCAGTTCCTGGTAGATCAGTAGCGCCTGGGAGCCGATCACTTTATCACCTTCGGAAAGACCAGTGGAAATATAGGTCTTATCGCCCACCGTACCGGAGATCTGCACGGGACGTATCGTGATGTCAGATGGGCTCTTATAGACCAGGACGTAGTATTGACTATGGTCGAAGACCAGGGCCGTACTGGGAACCGTCAGCATGTGTTTGTTCTCGACATTGTTCAGCATGACGCTGGCAAACATCTCCGGTTTCAGGAGATAGCCGGGGTTGGGCAGCACGATCCGCACCTTCATGACCTTATTGGTAGGGTCCAGCACGTTCATGATCTTGTCCACTTTTCCTCTGAATACTTTTCCGGGATAGGATAGGGTAGTGACATTCACACTGTCCCCGGCCCTGATGAGCGAAATACTGGATTCATAGACATTGGCGATGACCCAGACATTTTTCAGGTCCGAAATGGTGAACAGGTTGCTGCTATTGTCGGGACGGATGGCCATATTATTGGTGGCCAGCTTCTCCACGACAAACCCATTGATGGGGGTCTTGACCTGGTAAGTGCCCTCTACGCTGCCCCCGTTGAGCTGCAGCACCCGCTGGGCCTTCTGCAACGCCGCCCGGGCCTGCTCATACGATGCTTCGGCAGAAAGGGAATCCCGGGCCGAGGCCAGCCCGCTCTTGTACATATCTTTAGTGGCTTCCAGGTTCTTCTTGGCTACGGAGACATTGGTCTCGGCCGTGACCAGGTCATTACTGTAACCGGCCATCTCCGAGCTCCTGATAACAGCCAGGGTCTGTCCCTTCGTGACATAATCCCCCAACATCACTTTTATATCCTGGATGTTGCCGCTCACCAACGGGAACAGCTTGACCACATTGTCATCATTGAAAGCGATCTTACCGGTGAGGGTAATGGAATTCACCACCTTGGAGCTGGCGACGCTGTCGATCTCGATGATCTTGGCCAACGAGTCGGGAAGTACGAATTTTTGTTTTTCAGCCGGCGGGGCGTCGGCCGCACTCTTGCAGCCCGGTAAAGTAGCAAACAATAGGACGGAAGATGCTATGATGCCATAGGTCGCATATTGTTTAAGAGTATAGCTCATCTGGTCTTTTTTTTATTGTTGGAAGAAGTTATGCTGTTTAGGGGTGTTGCGGATAGCGATAGGAATTAATTAAAAAAATTAGTGCCCGTATAATAATTGATATCCTCAAACGCACTGATCCTGTTGAATTGAATGGTATTCAGCTGCAGAGTATTATCCTTGAACGAGTCATAGAAATCCAGGAAGTCCAGGATGCTGATGTTTCGTTTCTGGTAGTTGATCAGCACCTCGTGCAGCAACCGCTGAAAGTCCGTATAGAACTTAGGGTCGATGGTCTGATATAACTTGTGCTGGGCGAACGCCTTTTGAAGGGATAACGATACATTCTCTTCCACCGTGGCCTGCGTGCTCCGCTGGGTAGCCGCCGAACTGGCGATCTGGGCTTTCGCCGACTTGATATTACCCTGGTTGCGGTTGAAGAAAGGCAGGTCGATCGAAGCGCCGACCCCATAATAATTCGTCAGGAAGCTGCCGGCCTCGTCATACCCCAGCGACAAGCTGAGGTCCGGTACGGCCAGGGACTTCTGGTAGTTGTAATTCAGCTGGCTGATATTCGTATTGGCCCGGGCGATCTGCAGGTCCGTCCGGTTGCGATAGGCAGAATCCATCAGCGCAGGAAGGGGCACCTGCCCCGGGTCCAGTTTACTGAGAGCGGCGGAGTCGATGACGGGGTCGATATACAAAGAAGGTTTGGCCTGTAAGACCAGCCGCATTTCGCTTTGCACGTCATTGATCTGGTTGATCAGGTCGCTGTATTCGCTCTGGAAACTGTAGAGCTGGGCCTTGATCCGGATCACCTCTTTTTCCGCGATATACCCCTTTCCCTCCTGTTGGGCAAAGGCATCCACTACCTGGCGCAACGCCCTGATCTCCTCATCATATACTTTAGAGGATTGCTGCAGGTAATAAATATGAAAGAAATCCGTCCGGAGGGTATACTTCAGCGTGCGCAGCAGGTCGAAGAACTGGTATTCCGTCAGCCTTACACCCGCCTGGGCCAGCTGGATCTGCTTGTTGCGTTTGCCGGCCAGTAAGATCAGCTGGGACAGACCGACGGTGGTTTCATCATTACGCCCTGTCGGGAAGAATTTGTTCAGCTCCCCGGAATACAGCGTATGCCCGATGCTGAAATTAGGGTTGGGCCAGAGACGGGCCTGGATGACCAGGGCCTTGTTCGCATCGATATTATACCGCTGGGCCAGGAGCTGCAGGTTGCTGTCCAGGAACATCTTCTCAGCCTCCCCCAGGGGAAGACGCACCGTATCCTGCCGCGGTTGTGCCTGTAAGGCAAAAGAGATAAAAAAGGAACCTAAGATCAAAACGATCCACTTTTTTTGCATAGGTTTTGCGATTGTTTTTTAGTGGGCAAAACTATTATATTTTAATGTTAATCAGGGGTTAAGCCTTTGTAAACCCTGTATTTGCACCAAAAGTTAAATATAATTAAAATATTGCATGCATCGTTAGCGGAAGGGAAGACAGTTTCCCTGGCCGGGGAGAGATCAAATAACAGTCCGGAAATAATGCCTGTACAGCGGTAAATGCATAAACCATTAGCGGGCATACCTTCTGTAAAGGGCAGGAAATTTTTTGCCCTACCTGGCAGGTTTTAAAATTGCCCGCAAACAGGTCCGAATGAAAATTTTTTTCCAAAATGGCATAAATGCGACTATCCGGTAGTTGGAGTATTAAAACGGAAACCAACCCCATGTATTGTCTCCAGGTTGACTTCCGGATCGGCTTTAAAATACTTTCGCAGCTTGGTGATAAAAACATCCATGCTTCTGCCCAGGAAGTAGTCGTCTTTGCCCCAGACATTCAGCAGCACCTCTTCCCTTTTCAGGATCCGGTTGGAATGTTCGCAGAGGAATTTCAGGAGATCGGCTTCTTTTTGTGTGAGGTTGAAAACCTCTTTGTCTATCTTGAGCTTGAGGTCCGTATAGGAGAAGTTTAACTTACCGATGGTAAAGGAGAGGGACTTGTCGGAATGCATCTTGCGCGTCCTTCTCAAAAATACCTCCATGCGCATCAGCAGCTCCTGTATGCTGAAGGGTTTGGTGATATAGTCATCGGCCCCGCTTTGAAACCCCTTGATCTTATCCTCTTCCATCGACCGGGCGGTGAGGAACAAGATAGGCACCATATCACTCAACTGCCGGATTTTCCTGGCAACGGCAAACCCATCCTTATTGGGCATCATCACATCCAGCAGACAGATGCCGAAATCATTTTTATCGAACTTGTCGATAGCCGACTGCCCGTCAGGGCAGAGGATGACCTCGTAACCGGCATCTATGAGATTATCCTTTATCACATATCCAAGGGAAAGATCATCTTCGGCCAGCAGGACTTTTACTTTCGGGACTTGTTGCATAGACTTCTATTGATGATTAGGTTTAATTGAGAGGAATAAATAGCCTGAACTCCGTACCGATGCCCGGCAGGCTGTTCACTATTATCTTACCGTTATGGGCATCGATAATACGTTTGACAAAATTCAGACCCAGACCGAACCCCTTTACATTATGAATATCGCCCGTGGGTATCCGGTAAAACTTCTTAAAGATGCTTTTTATATACTTCTTCTCAATTCCGACGCCATTGTCTTTTACGGAAATAAAAAAATCGTCTTCCGCATTGCCCGTCTCCACGACGATGTGGGGTTCGGCTGCATATTTCAGGGCATTTTCCAGCAGATTGACCACCGCCAGCTCCAGGTGGGCCTTATCCCCATGCAGGACCCCGGTCTCCTCATCCATTTTTAATTCTACTTTGGCCCTTTTCTCTTCTATCAGCGGCTGCACCTTGCTGAGGGCCTGCTCGATGAGTTGATGGGCGTCGATATTCTCCTTCCGGATAGGAAGGTTCTTTGATTCGGAAGAGGCTGCTTTCAACAACCGCTCCACCTGGCTTTGCAGATGTTCGGTCTGGTTTTTTATAATAGCGGTATACCGCTCCAGGCGGTCGGGCTGGTGCACGATATTATCCTGGGCCAATACCCCGGCGGCGATCTTCATGACAGCCAGCGGCGTCTTGAACTCATGGGTGAAATTGTTGACAAAATCCTTTTGTACTTCGGCGAGGAATTTTTGCCGGTAGAAATAAAAGAGGCTGATCGCCAGCCCGATCAGGGCAATAAAGAGGATGGCGCTGCTGACGATCCAGAAATCCATCTGCTCCAGGATATACTCATGCCGATGGGGGAAATAAAGCAGGATATGGTCAAATTCCTCGGAGAATACCGGCAGGTCCTGGGCGGGAGGTTTCATGCCCGCATACCGGGAGGCAGGCGAAGCAATGAACTCTTCGTACACGAATTTCTTCTCGGCGCTGCTATAGGCCCCCAGCTTGCAGTCCGTCAGCACCCCAAAATCGGCGAATTCTTCCTGTAAATAAAAAGCAAGGGAGTCCTTGGAGGGGATAGTATCCGCCTTGAAGACAAAATAGTTATTGCCGGGATTGTTGATCAGCGTTTGAAGGCTGGTGCCGGGGGCATCGTTCATTTCCAGGTCCTCGAACAAACCCCGGATACTCTTGACCACATTGATGTTGAACTGCCTTTCCTCAAATGAATAGACCTTCTTCAGCCAGTAAAGCTGGACCGTTATGATCAGCGCCGCCAGCAGAGTGGCGGAAAGAACGATCCATTTTAAGGTTGATGAACGCATGGATGCAAAATTGCTGTGCTTTGCTGGTACTAAATTAGGAAAATGGTTAAGTACTAGTTAAGGGGACCCTAAATATCCGTATATTTTTAATACACAAGTGCCTGCAACTATACCAGTAAGAGATTATTTTTTTTGGAGACCCTTGGCCATTTAAATAAATTCACATAGAATTTCGTTATTATTCAAAAAAACACCGCATCATGAAAAAGATCGTACTTCTTGCCAGTCTCCTGCTTGCCTTCACCGGCTTTAGCTTTGCCCAGACCACCCCGGCGCCCCCCGCCAAGGCAAAAACAGCTAAAACAACCAAAAAACCTGCCACGGCCAGTGCTACCACCCCGGCCGCGACAGCCACTCCGGCCACCCCAGCCAAACCTGCTACCGCTGCCGGCCCCACCAAAAAGGACGGTACCCCCGACATGCGCTACAAGGCTAACAAGGACGCCGCCAAGACCCCTCCCCAGCATTTGAAGGCAGACGGCACCCCTGACAAGCGCTATAAAGAGAACAAACCCAAAAAGACAAGTAAATAGGCACCTTTTTTGTAATTTCTCAGGGCAACTTAATTTCTACACGTAAAAACAATAACATGAAAAAATTGCTTGTATTGGTCCTGGTATTAGTAGCCATGACTGGCGTATCCATGGCCGCACAACCCCACAGACCCCCGCATCACCGCCCTGTACGCCATCATCACCATGTCGTACATCATCACCATGTTGTACATCACCACAAATAAATAAGAAAGGCGCCGATAGGCGCCTTTCTTATTTATATCACTTTCTTGTTATTTGATTTTGGCCGGCGTTGCCGCTTTCGCTTTTTCGTTGACGACTACTGCTTCACCACCCAGGGGCCTGCCTTTGGCAAAATCCACCAGGAAAGGCGCTGCTACGAAGATGGAAGAATAGGTACCGGTGATGACCCCAACCAGCATGGCAAAGGCAAAACCACGGGTTACCTCGCCACCCACCAAAAAGAGGATCAGCAGCGTCAGGAACACCGTAAGAGAAGTCATGATCGTTCGGCTCAGGGTATCATTCACGGACTTATTGATGATCTCCGCATTGCCAGCCCCCTTCATGAGATGACTGTTTTCACGGATACGGTCAAAGACAATGACCGTGTCATTCATCGAGAAACCGATCACCGTCAGCACCGCAGCAATAAAATGCTGATCCAGCTCCAACGGGAAGGGCACCACGGTATGCAGGAAAGAGAACACCGCCAGGGTGACGAATACGTCATGGAACAAGGCAATGATGGTTCCCAGCGAATACCTCCAGTCACGGAAACGGACGAAAATATAAAGGAAGATAATGATGATGGAGAAGATAACCGCCTTGATAGCGCCTGCCTCCAGGGCCGCGGAAATCGTCGGCGTTACTTTCTTGTTACCCTGCACAAATTTATTGGAAGCGAATTCATGGGCCGTAGTACCCTGCGGCAGGAATTTCTCCAATCCGCCATACAACTTATTCAACACTAAGCTGTCGGTACCGGCAGCTTCTTCATGTACCAGGTAATCCGTCGTGATCTCCAATTGCTCATTACTACCGTAGATCTTGATCTCTAAAGAAGATTCCGGCATGGCTTTTTTCAACTCTTCCCTGACCACATCCGATTGAACGGGCTTATGGAAGTTGACGATAAAACCCCGACCACCCTGGAACTCGATGCCTCTCTTGAAGCCGTGGAAGAAAGAACCGACTCCCAGGATCAATACCACGACCGAAATGCCATAGGCCACTTTGCGGTATTCGATAAATTTGAAGGCGGCATGTTTGAAGACCCGACGGGAGATCGGTGTGAAATATTTAAAGTGACGGTTCTTATTCGTGTAATAATCCGTGATCAGCCTGGACACCAGGATACCGCAGAACAGGGACAACAGGATGCCCAGGATCTGTGTGGTGGCAAAGCCCAGCACGGGACCCAGCCCGAAGTAGAATAAGATCAGGGCGGTGAGCAGGTTGGTTACGTGGGCATCCAGTACAGGCGCCAGCGAACGTTTGTACCCGTCGCTCACAGCCAGCTGGTAGCTTTTACCGCGGGTCAGCTCTTCTTTGATACGCTCGAAGATAATAACGTTGGTATCCACCGCCATGCCGATCGTCAACACCAGGGCCGCAATACCAGGGGCTGTCAGGGTGGCGTGCAGGGCGCTGAGTACTCCGATGGTGAACAGCAGGTTCAGGATCAGGGCCGCATTGGCTACCCAGCCGGCCGTGTTATAATAGATCAGCATCAGGGTAAAGATCACGAGGAAGGAGATGACAAAAGCCATCATACCGCCATGAACAGCCGCTTTACCCAGGGTTGGTCCTACCACTTCGTCATAGACGATCTTGGCAGGAGCTTCCAGCTTACCGGACTTCAGGATGTTAGCAAGGTCCTTTGCTTCCACGATGCTCTGGTCCGAGTTACGACCCCTGCCCATGGTGATGCGGGACTGTCCGCCGGTGATGGGCTCGTTGACAAAGGGGGCGGAATAAACAATATCATCCAGTACGATAGCAATGGGTTTGCTGGTATTCTTGGTAGTCATGGTGGCCCAATCCTTGGCGCCCTGTTTGGTCATGCTCATCTCCACGATCACCTCGCTGGTGGTCGGGTCGAAGTCCTGGCTGGCATTCTCAATGGCCTCTCCTTCGATCCTGGCCTTATCGGAGCCGGGAATGGTCCGGATGGCATATAATTCCAATACAGGGATCAGTTTGCCGTTGTCATCGACCTCCTGCTTGCCCCAGAGGAATTTCAGGTCCTGGGGGAAATTGTTCCGTACCAGGGGATTGTTCAGATAATCATTGACGGTGCCTGTATCCTTTAAAGCAGCCTGTGCTATGAAAGCGGAATAGTGAAGCTGGCCGGTTTTCTGGTCCTGCTGCGGTTGAACGAAATGTAAGGTCCGCAAAAGAGGATTCTGATTGGGGCCAATACTGCTGGTATCCTGTTTGGCCGTGTCCACCTTGCCGACGCTGTCAGCCTTTACCCCGTTGAGGTAATTCTGAAGGGCTTTATCCGCATTCTGAATAGAGGTGATCAGCTCGCCGGTATTGTATACTTCCCAGAATTGCAGGTTAGCGGTAGACTGCAGGTAACGACGCACCCTGTCCGGGTCCGTAGCGCCTGCCAGTTCGACATTGATAATACCCCTGTTCTCATCCAGGCTGATGCTGGGCTGAGCCACCCCGAACTGGTCGATACGCAGCTGCAGGACCTTGAAGGTCTGCTGCATGGCAGCGCTGGCCTGTTCGTGCAGATAGCTGATGACGGCATCGTCGGAGGCGTCGAATTTGATCTTATTACGGTTCGCATTGGCGAACAAAGGCGCTAACTTGCCCGTAGGATTTACTTCTTTATAAGACTGTGCAAAGAGATCGATGAGATTGCCTGAGCTGGTGACTTTCTTCCGGTTGGCCAGGTCGATGGCTTTCACCAGCTGCGGGTCCCGGCGGTTATTGGCCAGACCCTTGATCAGCCCGTCCAGCGCCACATCCAACGTTACGCTCATACCCCCCTGTAAATCCAGACCCAACAATAATTCATTCTCTTTTGACTTCTGGTAAGTGGTTCCCCACCAGGTGATCTTGGTATCTTTGGTGCTATCCAGCAATTTTCTCCTCCGTTCGCGCAGGACCTGATCAAGCGTATCCTGGTAGAGGGCTTGTTCCTCTTTATTTCCGGGGTATTTTTGAGTGGCGGCAGGATAGAGACTGTTTACATATCTCTTTGCCTTGGCCTCGATCGTGGCTTCATGTTTGTTGACAAACCAGGTAAAGGATAGTTGGTACAAAGAGATAAAGATCAATAAAGCAGAAAAAATGCTTACCAGTGCTCTCATTGGAAGTTTCGTTTGTTTTTAAAGAACCGCAAATATATGTTTTTGAATTGAATAGTTTTAGCTAATTTGAATTATTCCGGGCCCCGCCCGGAGCGCCCGCGGGAGCCGCTGAAATGGCTTTTAAAGGCATTTCCCGGCCTTCTTCCTCAAAAATTGCAAGCCTCAGCAGGATTCAGCCCTTCCTTGTCCACCCGCAGGTCCGCCTTTAGCTTGCCCTTCTTGCTATTCGCATAGGTGATGATCCAGATACTGTCGAAATCCTTATCCTCCCATTTGAGATGTTTGTCCTTCACACCCAACGCGGCGGCGATTCCCGGGATATTTTCATGTTCCCATATCAGGATCACCACCCCCGACCTTTTAAAGAGGTCCCGGGCCAGTCCATCGGCATCGGCGACCGCATATTTTGAGTTGATGGGCAGGTTGTCCTGTATGGCAAGCGGGCTGGCTGTTTGGAACATACGCGCATGCGACGTTTCTTTCCCGGAGGAGATGGTTGGCACATACAGACTTCCCGGCTGCCTGAATTTGCCGTTTAGGACAGGGGGTAGCAGCATGGCCCGGTGCAGGCCTTTGCAGGACAAATTGCCCGTGGCCTCGTTTTTTTCACCGTGCCGGATAATGACCACCGTCAGGGATTCGGACTGTGAAAAAGCCGCGGACAGCCCCGTAACGCAGGTTATTAAGACAAATAGAAATCTCATATTATTTTCCCTCAATTTATACAAATTATTTAAAGGCAAACCCCCTGTTTTGTAATACCTTTGCGCCGCTTAATTCTTCTAAACTATGCAATTATCATCCATTCTTTCCCGGTTCAGCGAGCCGGAAACGTTGAAAATGGCCAAGCTCGGCCGCGAACTAAGAGCAAAAGGTATTGATGTTATTGACCTCAGCCTGGGTGAACCCGATTTCGACACCCCTCAGCATATAAAGGACGCCGCCAAGAAAGCCATCGATGATAACTGGAGCCACTATACCCCCGTATCCGGCTATGTAGACCTCCGCGAAGCCGTCTGCACCAAGTTTAAAAGAGATAACAACCTGGACTACAAACCGGAGAACATCGTCGTCTCCACCGGCGCCAAACAAAGCCTGGCCAACGCCATCCTGGCCCTGGTTGATGACGGAGAGGAAGTCATCATCCCCACTCCTTACTGGGTCACTTATTCCGAGCTGGTAAAGATCGCCAGAGGCAAGGTAGTGGAAGTGCATACTCCCCTGGAGAGCGGCTTCAAGATCACCCCCGCCCAGCTGGAGGCCGCCATCACCCCCAAAACGAAAGTTTTCCTTTTCTCCTCTCCCTGTAACCCCTCCGGAGCCGTTTACAGCAAGGCAGAGCTGGAAGCCCTGGCCGCCGTATTCCGCAAACATCCCGAAGTCTTCATCATCTCCGATGAGATCTATGAATATATCAACTTCACCGGCAAACATGAGAGCATCGCCC
>Ga0310811_10005784_pt1 | contig 15717 bp, 10 predicted proteins | sample YCmetagenome_FD_207642 | JGI IMG/M metagenome (GOLD analysis project Ga0310811, IMG submission 207642) | Soil microbial communities from experimental microcosm in Duke University, North Carolina, United States - YC | ecosystem: Engineered > Artificial ecosystem > Soil microcosm > Unclassified ...
CCTCCGGTCCGGCGCAACGTTCGGGGAGGCTCTCTGGCGGGAACATGTTCCAGTACGGCTTCGGAACTTGTTCCGGGTCGTGCGGCTCGGGGATGGAGACCTGCAGCAGGAACGGGCGCGCGTCGCCGGCCTTCATGTAGTCGATGGCATCCGACACGATCCGGTAAGGCAGCTGCGCCTCGAGCGGGAACGGCGCGGCCTCCGCCGCCACGTTGTGGTCGAGCGTCTTCAGCCAGTTGTCGAATTCCGCCGCGCGGGGATCCGAGACCGGCCCCATCGCGCCCTCATGGCCATAGGCGCGCCAATGGTCGACGTCGGAGGGCTCCAGATAGGTGTGGTTCTTCCCGATCAGCGCCGTGCGGTAGCCCTGCTCGTGCGCGACCTGGTACATGTCCTTGCTGAAGTAGGCGTCCTTGGCCTGCAGGTTCATCCGAACCCGATGCGCGGACGACCAGCGGCCGGTGAGCATGGAGATCCGGCTCGGCACGCAGGCGGGCGTGGTGACATAGGCGCGCCGGAAATCCACGCCGCGCGCGGCAAGCTCATCTTCGTGGGGCATGGTGTCGAGCGGATATCCCCACCGCTTCGACAGCCCGGCGCGATATTGGTCGGTGATCAGGACGATGATGTTCGGTCGCGCGGCCGAGGCTCCGCCGGCGGGACGTGTCTGCGCCTGCGCAGCCGCACCGCCTGAAATCGCGGCCGTAAGGATTCCGGCCGAGGCGCTGCCCATGAAACCCCGGCGGTTCATTGCAGTCCGCCCATTGCCGAAACACCGTGAGGCGCGGCCGGGCTCAACGCGTGGTGTCCACGACGCTCCATCAAATCCTGCCTCTTGTTTTCAGCGCGCTCGCGCTGTTCGGTCATCGAGTGGGGTCGGCGAAATCGGCGCGCTGCTGACGGCCTGGCGACGGGGCGATGTGCGGTAGGCTTCCCGAGGCTGACGCTGGATGGAGCGGCGAAGGATCGCCGCTCCATTCGCAAGCCCCATCACCCGTCACTTCGTCGCTTCCATGCCGAAAGCTTCGGTGAGCGGCTTCTCGCGGAGCCGCAGCTCTGGATTTCCTGCGATGGCGCGGGCGTCGGCCAGGTTGATGACGGAGCCGTCAGGCCAGAAGAGGCCGTTGACGGTGCCCTTGCGCCGCTGCCCCGGCAAATAGGCGCGCTTGACCATCAGGGACCAGAAGAAGGCGCCGATCGGATAGCCGTTCACGGTGGGCGCGAGCGACGCGTAGTCGGTGCCGCGCTCTCCGGGAGCGACCCGCTCCTTGCCGAACCCGCTGCCGCCCGGGCGGACGCGCTGCCATTCGGTCAGCCAAACCGGCATGCCGGTGCGCTGGCCGGTGGCGATCGCGTTGTCGATCACCCCGCGAATTTGGGGGATGTTCGGCGGGAAATTGTCGTGAAACTCGATGATGTCGATCCCGGGCATGTAGTCGTCGATCTCGCGGATCGCCTGCGTGCCCATGGTCAGCGGAACGCTGCCATGAAGCGACTTGGCGGTCGCCAGCATCGACTTGGCGAAAGCCCAGCTGCCCGCATCTTCTCCGCCAGGGCGACGCGGCTCGTTCATGACCTCGATGGCGATAAGACGATTGTCGTCGCCGTAGGTCTTCATGAACCAGGTCACGAACTCGCGCGGAGCCGCCCAGCCGCTTTCCGGGCCGGTCGCGATCGCCGCGCCGGGCGACTGGATCGCGAAGGCCTTGCGTGGGTCCGTGGTCCACATGTTCTCGGCGGTCGGCTGGACACCGTCGTTCTCGAACAGCGAGACGAGGACGCGGATGCCGTGGCGCTTGGCGATGGCGAGATACTGGTTGAAGCTCGCCTCGAACTTCGCCGGGTCCTGTTTCCAATATTCGTAGCTGGCCCAGCTGCGCAGGGCGTTCAGGTTGATCGACTGCGCGTAGCCGAGGTCGCGATCGACTTCCTTAACGTTGAAGTCCTTCCACATCTGCGGCGCGTTGTAGGCCTCGGCCGGGATGTAGATCGCACCCCGGACGAGCGCGGTGGGAGCGGCCGGGGGCTGCGCCTGCGCCGCGCCCGCAAAAAGCAGCGCCGCCGCCGCGACGGCGAAGCGGAACTTCACCATGGTCATCCTCCTGTTGTGGTGGGGTTGGGCGCGTCACGCCGGCCGGGTTCGGCCCGCCTCGACGACCGCCTGCAATCGCGCGAGCATCGTTTTTACGCGTTCGGGATAGAGATCCGCGACATTCACCGTCTCGCCTGGATCGCGCGACAGATCATAGAGCTGCGGAGTGGGACCGCTGCCGATCTCGTTGCCGTGGAACGAGGTCGCGTCGGGATGCGGCTTGATCAGTTTCCACTTGCCTTCGACGAGCGCGAGAATGCTGTCACCGCCCTCTTTCAGGGTGGCCTGCTCGGCGTTGACCGTGCTCGTATCCTCGACCAGGTAGGTGCGGCCGGTCGCTGAGCGGCCGAGCAACGCGGGCAGCTGGTCGAGGCTGTCGACCGCCGAGGCGCTCGGCAGCTTCTGATGCGCCAGAGTGGCGAGGCTCGCGAACAGATCGACATGATCGATCAGCGCCGGGGACAGGCTTCCGCCAGTGACGCCCGCCGGCCATCGCGCGATCATCGGCACCATCAGGCCGCCGTCGTAGACGCTGTACTTGCCGCCGCGGAAATAGCCCGCGGCCCGGTGGTTGCCGATGCGCGTCACGGCGCCATCGTCGTAACCGTCGTTGAGCACGGGTCCGTTGTCGCTGCTCAGGACGATCAAGGTGTCCTGGTCGATCCCGAGGCGCTTCAGCGTCTGCACGACCTCGCCAACCACCCAGTCGAGCTCGACGATCGCGTCGCCGCGCGGACCCATGTTGGTCGCCCCCTGAAAGCGCTTGGCGGGGAGGCGCGGGACATGGATCTCGCTGGTCGCGTAATAGATGAAGAACGGCCGGTCCTTGTTCTGCTCCATGAAGGCCTGGGCCTTGCCCAGCAGCGTATCGGCGATGTCTTCGTCGACCCAGCGCGCCGCCTTGCCGCCGCTCATGAAGCCGATGCGGCTGACGCCATCGATGATGGTGTCGTCGTGCCCGTCGTTCGGGGTCATCCGGAGCAGTTCGGGATTCTCGCGGCCGGTCGGGTCAGAACCGACCTTGTCGTGATAGTTGACCGTGATCGGGTCCTTGGGATCGAGCCCGACTACGTCGTGGTTCTCGATGTAGATGCAGGGAACGCGGTCGAGCGTGGCCGGGAAGTAGAAGGCGTAGTCGAACCCGATCTCGAGGGGCCCCGGCGCGATGCGGCGGTTCCAGTCGAGATGGCCCTCGCCCAGTCCTAGGTGCCACTTGCCGATCGCCGCGGTGGAATAGCCGGCGCGCTTGAACATCGCCGGGATCGTGTCCTTCCCCGGCCGGATCAGCGCCGGCGCGTCGCCGGGCAGGATGTGAGCGCCTTCCTTGCGCCACGCATATTCGCCAGTGAGCAGCGCATAGCGCGACGGCGTGCAGGTCGCCGAAGGGGCGTGGGCGTTGGTGAAGCGGACGCCTTCGGCGGCGAGCCGGTCGATATTGGGCGTCGCCACCTGCGTCGCGCCGTAGCAGCCGAGGTCGCCATAGCCGAGATCGTCCGCGTAGATGACGATCACATTGGGCGGGCGGCGCGTTGCGGCGGCGGCGGAGAACCCTGGAAGCACGGCCGCGCCAGCCAGGCAGGCGGCGCTCGAGAGCAGCTGGCGGCGCGTGGCCTTCATGGTCTGTTCCTCCCCCTCGACCGCACGGCGAACCCCGTCGCCGCGCAGACCTCGCCACGCAGGCTTTTCTCCCTTTTCGCGAAGCCGCCTGCACAATGCAATCGTTTTATACGACAAATACGATTTAAGGCGAGATTAGAACGAGAAAGCCGGCGCCCCGACGCGTCGGCCGAGCAGGAAGGCGTCCGCGACGAGCTTGAGCGGGCGTAGGTCCACCTCGCTCTCCGCCGCGGCGATCAGCGCCGCGAAGCGCGCGTAGAGCCGCGCATATTCGCGATCCTCGCCGTGCCGCGCAGGCTCGGTTCCGACCTGCACGACCGCGCCGCCCCGGTCCAGCCGCAAGTCGCCAGCGTCGGTCCGCACCAGGATGCTCCAGCACTGATCGGTCGCCTCGAGGAAGTCGAGATCCACCCGGATTGGGGCGTCACCGTCGTGCAGCAGCGCCAGGGTCGCGGCGATCGGCGCGTCGCGGTTGCTGGGGAAGGCGAGCGTGGCCTCCTCGAGGGTTACGGCCTGCGGCAGGATCTCGGTCAGGATCGACAGGGCGTTGATGGCGGGATCGAACACGCCGAGGCCGCCGGCCTCGAAGATCCATTCCTGGCCGGGGTGCCAGCGGCGGACGTCCTCCCTCCACGTAACCTGCGCCGAGAGAATGCGCTTGTCCGCGAGCCAGTGGCGCGCGGGCTCGACGCCCGCCGCCTCACGCGAATGCCAGCTCGCGAACAGGGTGCGCCGGGAGGCGCGCGCCAGGTCCGCCAGCACCTCGACCTCGCTCACGGTGGCCCCCGGCGGCTTTTCGATCATCACGTGCTTGCCGGCGCGCAGCGCCTCGGCGGCCAGGGCCCAGCGCCCGACGGGCGGGGTGCAGATCGATACCGCCTCGAGTTCGGGCAACGCGGCCAGCATCTCGCCGAGGCTCGAATAGCGCACGAGCTCGGGATCGTGGGCGGCGCGGCTGGCGGCGCCGATCAGCGCAAACGCAGTCTCCTGCGCGATCGCGGGAAGGTGCTGGTCGCGGGCGATCTTGCCGACGCCCACCAGGCCCAGCTTGAAGGGACTCGTCATGGCGCTTGCGTGCCGATCAATGGCTGTCGCGCGGCATGCCCTTCGCCGCGACGCGCTGGAACTGCTCGCTGCCTTCGAGGATCGCGCCGCTGTCGAGCTGGCCGACCAGCCCGCGCTGGATCGCCTGCCAGGGCGTCTGGCTGGCGGGGAAGCGATACCCTCCGGCCGCCTCGAGCTCGGCGCGGCGGCGCGCGATCTCGGTCTCGTCGACCAGCATGTCCACACGGCGGCGACGCAGGTCGAACCGCACCCGGTCGCCGTTGCGGAGCAGGGCGATGCTGCCGCCGGCGGCGGCTTCGGGCGAGGCGTTGAGGACCGACGGGCTGCCGCTCGTCCCCGACTGGCGGCCGTCACCGATACACGGCAGGGCCGTGACGCCACGCGAGATCAGCGCCGCCGGCGGACGCATGTTCACGACTTCGGCGCCGCCCGGATAGCCGATCGGCCCCGCGCCGCGGATGACCAGGATGCTGTCTTCGGTGATCGCCTCGGCGGGATCGTCGATGCGGCGGTGGTAGTCCTCGGGCCCGTCGAACACGACAGCGACGCCCACGAAGGCCTCGGGATCGGCCGGGTTGGCGAGATAGCGTGCGCGGAACGCCTCCGAGATGACGCTCGTCTTCATGATCGCGCTGTCGAAGATATTGCCGGTCATCACCGCAAAGCCCGCGTCGGGTTGGAGCGCGCTCTTGTAGGTGCGGATGACGTCGGGCGAGATGATCTCCGCGTCGCGGCAGTTTTCGCCGATGGTCCGGCCGTTGGCGGTGATCGAGTGTCCGCGGATCCGGCCCTGGCGCATCAACTCGGCGACCACGGCGGGCACGCCCCCCGCATGATAGTAGTCCTCGCCAAGGTATTCCCCGGCCGGCATCAAGTTGACAAGCAGCGGGATGCCGCCGCCCGCCTCTTCCCAGTCGGCCATCTCGAGTTCGACACCTGTGTGCCGAGCGATCGCGGCGAGGTGGATCGGCGCGTTGGTCGACCCGCCGATCGCAGAATTGACGGCGATCGCATTCAGGAAGGCGTCGCGCGTCATGATGTCCGACGGCTTGAGATCCTCGGCCACCATCTCGACGATGCGTTTGCCGGTGAGATAGGCCATCTGCCCGCGCTGGCGGTAGGCGGCGGGAATCGCGGCGGAGCCCGGGAGCTGCATGCCGAGCGCCTCGGCGAGCGAGTTCATCGTCGTCGCGGTGCCCATGGTGTTGCAATAGCCGACGGAGGTGGCCGAGGAGGCGACCAGCTCGATGAAGGCCTCCTCGTCGATCTCGCCGGCCGCGAGCAGCTCGCGCGCCTTCCACACGATCGTGCCCGATCCCGTGCGCTGCCCGCGATAGAAGCCGTTGAGCATCGGCCCGACCGACAGCGCGATCGCCGGCAGGTTCACCGTCGCTGCGGCCATCAGGCAGGCCGGCGTGGTCTTGTCGCAGCCGATCGTCAGCACCACGCCATCGAGCGGGTAGCCGTAAAGCGTTTCGACCAGGCCGAGGTAGGCCAGGTTGCGGTCGAGCGCCGCGGTCGGCCGCTTGCCTGTCTCCTGGATCGGATGGACCGGGAATTCGATCGGGATCCCGCCCGCGTCGCGAATGCCGTCCCGCACGCGCTCGGCGAGGGTGACGTGGTGGCGGTTGCAGGGCGAGAGGTCGCTGCCGGTCTGGGCGATGCCGATAATCGGCTTGCCCGACTGGAGCTCCTCACGCGTGAGACCGTAGTTGAGATAGCGCTCGAGGTAGAGCGCAGTCATGTCGGGATCGCCGGGCCGGTCGAACCAATCGCGGGAGCGCAACCGGGGTTTGGTGGGGTCGGACATTGGGATTCCTTGGTCTCACCACCAGGTGGCGTAGAGCGCGACGAGGACGAGAACGACGGCGACAGCGCCGTGGTTGAACCCGCGGCGGGTGGCGAAGCTGAGGTCCTGCGTCTCGATCGTATCGGCGTCGGCGGCCGCCGGCGTCAGCAGCGACACGATGATCGCGAGCGCCGCGGCCGCGAGAAACACGACGCTCATCCGGTCCATGAACGGCAGTGAAGCCCAGACCATCTTGAGCAACCACGAAAGGAGGACCGAAGCGACGGCCGCGGCGATGGCCCCGGCCTCGTTGGCGCGTTTCCAGAACAGGCCAAGCAGGAAGATGACAGTGATCCCGGGCGTGAAGAACCCGGTGAATTCCTGGATGAACTGGAAGGCCTGGTCCGACTGACCGAGCAGCGGGCGGGCCGTTAGGATCGCGATCACGATGGCGATGGTGGCGGTCACGCGCCCGACCAGGACGAGGTGGCGCTCGCTGCTGCGGTCGCCCTTGTGTTCCTCGACCCGGGTCGGCTGCCGGCGGATCTTGGCGTAGATGTCGAGCGTGAAGATCGTGGCGATCGAATTGATCTTGGAAGCGGTCGACGCGATGATTGCGGCGATCAACGCGGCGAAAACGAGCCCGAGCAGGCCGGGCGGCAGCAGCCGCATCATCGTCGGGTAGGCCTCGTCGGGGTGCGCCAGCTGGGGCGCCAGGATCACCGCGGCGATGCCCGGCAGCACGATGATCACCGGCATCAGCAGCTTGAGCGCGGCGGCGAACAGCACGCCGCGCTGCGCCTCGTCGAGGCTCCTCGCCGCGAGCGCGCGTTGGATGATGTACTGGTTGAAGCCCCAATAGCTGAGGTTGGCGATCCACATGCCGCCGATCAGCACCGCCAGGCCGGGCAGCTCGGCGTAGTGCGGGTCCGAGGGCTTCAGGATCATGTGGAAATGCTCGGGCAGGCGCGTGGTGAGGATCTGCCAGCCGGCCAGCATGTCGCCGCCGCCGATCTTGCCGAGCGTCAGCACCGCGACGGTCAGACCGCCGAGCACGAGCAGGGTGACCTGGACAATGTCGGTCAGCGCCACCGCCTTCAGGCCGCCGCGCAGCTGGTAGAGCAGGGCGAAGCCGCCGAGCATGACCAGCGCCGCGGTCTGGTCGATGGCCGCGATCTTGGTGACGGCGATCGAGCCGAGCCAGATGATCGAGGTCAGGTTCACGAACACATAGAGGGCGAGCCAGAACACCGCCATCAGGGTCCGGATGCGGGGCCCGTACCGCCGTTCCAGGAACTGCGGCATGGTGTAGATCTCGTTCTTCAGGAAGATCGGCAGGAAGAACTTGCCGACGAGGATCAGGGTCGCCGCCGCCATCCATTCGTAGGAGGCGATCGCGAGGCCGATCGCGTAGCCCGAGCCCGACATGCCGACGATCTGCTCGGCCGAGATGTTGGCGGCGATGAGCGAGGCGCCGATGGCCCACCAGGGCAGGTTCTTCGACGCCAGGAAATAGTCCGAGGTGTCCTTGGGGCCAGCGCCCGGACGATCGCGCGACACCCACTGGGCGAGGCCGAAAATGGCGACCGCATAGATTGCGATGACGACGATATCGATCGTAGCAAGCGGCATGCGCCACCCCTCCCCGTGTTTGAAGCCAAGAGGGTGTCGACCTAGTCCCAGATGGCTTGCAACGCATTTATATGATTATTAGGACTTGTAAATTGCTTGGCCGCAGTCTTTACCGGCGAGGCGTGATCCCGCGATCGCCGGCGAGCGCGCCAAGGGCGCTGGCCGCGGCCTGGACAAACCGGGCGCGGCGCTGGGGCCGGACGACCATAGGGAGGGATCATGAAACGAGACTGGGTTCTAGGCGGCGCCGTACTGATCGGCGCGGTCTCGCTGGCCTCCACGAGTCTCGCCGCCGAGACAAGTCGGAGACCGTTCGGCGCGACGTCCGACGGCGCGCCGGTCGAGGCGATCACGCTGACGAGCGGCCACACGAAGGCGACGATCATCACCTTCGGCGCCAGCCTTCAGGCGCTCGAAACGCCTGATCGCAATGGCAAAATGGCCGACGTCGTCCTCGGCTATCCCGACATGACCGGCTACAGCACGGCGCCCAGCTATTTCGGCGCCACGGTCGGCCGGGTCGCCAATCGCATCGCCAAGGGAACCTTCAAGCTCGACGGCGTCACCTACCATACGCCGATCAATAACGGCCCGAACACGCTGCACGGAGGGCCGGGCGGCTTCGGTGACGTGATCTGGCAAGTGATCGCCGTGACGCGCGGGGCCAGCGCCAGTGTCGTGCTGCGCTATGTCAGCCCTGATGGCGACCAGGGCTTTCCCGGTAAGCTCACGACGACTGCAACCTATTCGTTGAATGACCGCGGAGAGCTCAGCATCGATTATCGCGCGACCACGGATCGCGCGACCGTCGTCAACATCTCCAATCATGCCTATTGGGACCTGGCCGGCGAAGGCTCGTCGCGGGGCGCCATGGGGCATCTGCTGACGATCCCGGCCGACGAATACACCCCGACCGACGCCACCGCGATTCCGACCGGCGAGTTCCGTCGCGTGGCTGGCGGCGATTTCGATTTCCGCACTCCGCATGCCATCGGGCAGCGCCTCCGCGACGGGAAGGAAGAGCAACTGCGTTTCGGCCGGGGGTACGACCACAATTGGGTGCTCAGCCGAACCGCGGCGCGGGCGCCGCGCCTCACCGCTCGCGTGGAGGACCCCGTTTCCGGCCGCGTGATGGAGATCCTCTCGACGCAACCTGGCCTGCAATTCTATTCGGGCAACTTCCTGGATGCGACGATCGTCGGCAAGTCGGGGCGGCTCTATCGCCAAGGCGACGCGATCGTGCTGGAGCCGCAGGCCCTTCCCGACACACCGAACCAACCGTCCTTCGGCTCGATCCGACTGGAACCCGGTCAAGTCTACGAGAACCACATTCTCTATCGTTTTTCGACCGCGCCTGCGCGGAACCGTACGGAGGCGCGGTAATGAATCGCTTGCTTTGCATCACCCTTGCTGCGGCGGCCCTGTCGGCTAGCGCCATCCCCGCCGATGCTCGGCCACGCTGGACCCCTGAGCAGGCCACGACTTGGTATGCACATCAACGATGGCTGGTGGGCGCCAATTACGTCCCCGCCGACGCGATCAATCAGCTCGAGATGTGGCAGGAGCCGACGTTCGATCCGCAACGCATCGACCTTGAGCTCGGTTGGGCTGAGGCGATGGGCATGAACACGATGCGCGTGTTTCTCCATGATCAGCTCTGGCGGCAGGACCCGGAGGGCTTCAAGAAGCGGATCGACACTTTCCTCACCATCGCCCATCGCCATGGCATCAAGCCGCTGTTCGTGTTGTTCGACAGTTGCTGGGATCCGCACCCCAAGCTTGGGCCGCAGCATCCGCCGATCCCGGGCGTGCACAATTCAGGCTGGGTGCAGTCGCCGGGTACGGATGCGCTGATGGATCCGGCCCAGACCCCCCGCCTCGAAGCCTATGTGGAGGGCGTGATCGGCGCCTTCGCCAAGGACGATCGCATTCTGGGCTGGGATCTGTGGAACGAGCCGGACAACGGGGCCATCCAGTACAAAGGGCAGCCGGCCGACAAGGCGGCGAGGGTCGCCCATCTCCTGCCGCAGGTGTTCGCGTGGGCGCGCAGCGTCGATCCCACCCAGCCACTCACGAGCGGTGTCTGGCACGGCGACAGCTGGGCGAAGGATGCGCGGCACAGCGTTATGGCGTCCGAGCAGCTCGAAGAATCGGACGTGCTGACCTTCCACGATTACGGCTGGCCCGAGCAGTTCAAGGCGCGGGTGGAGCAGCTCAAATCCTATGGGCGGCCGATCATCTGCACCGAATACATGGCGCGCGGTAACGGTTCGACGTTCGACGGCGCGCTGCCGATCGGCAAGAAGCGGGACGTCGGCATGATCAACTGGGGGTTCGTGGAGGGCAAGGAGCAGACCAATCTGCCGTGGGACAGCTGGCGCCGGCCATACGTCGCCGAGCAGCCTACGATCTGGTTCCATGACGTGCTGCACACCGATGGCGCGCCTTACCGGGCGGCCGAGGTCGCGCTGATCAAGCGCCTCGCCGAGGCGCCGAGGGGCGTCATCCCGCCCACCGTGGAATGATGGCGTCGTGAACCCTGTCGCGAGGGCGATCTAGACGGATGGGTTCGAGGCGTCCGTCACCTCGGCCTCGGCGATGAGCTGCATCACCTCGCTGATGATCGCCGACATCGCCGCGTGCGCGCCGGCGGCGTCGCGCGCCTCGATCGCGTCCTTCACCGCCTTGTGGGCCGGCAGGCTGGCGGTGCGCCCCTTGAACCGGTTGGTGAACCGGATCGAGGTGCGCAAGGCCGTAGAGATCAGGTCGCGGAACTGGGCGAAGAAGAGATTGCCCGAGGCTTCGAGCACCGCGACATGGAAGGCGATATCGGCGTCGAGCGGATCGTCGTCGCCGGCTTCCGCCGCCACCATTCGCGCATACCCCGCCTCGAGCTTGGCCTGGCCTTCGGGAGTCAGGGCGCGCGCAGCGAGTTCGGCGGCGGCGGGTTCGATCGTGACGCGCAGCGCGTTGAAGTCGCGAAGCAGCGGCATCGAGAATTTGCGCTCGAGCAGCCAGCGCAACACATCGGGGTCGAGCATGTTCCAGCTGCTCTCGGGCCGGACGACTGTCCCTTGGCGCGGCCGCGCGCTGAGCAGGCCCTTGGCGGTCAGCATCTTGACCGCCTCGCGCGTGACCGAACGGCTCACTCCGTAGCGTTTGGCGAGCTCGGCCTCGATCGGGAAGTCCTGGCCGTCGAAGCTTCCGGTGACGATGCTTTTGCCGAGCGCGTCCAGCAGCCCATGCGTGAGGTTGCGGCCAAGGGACAGGGAGGGGCGGGACGCTCCAGCTTCAGTCATAACGCTGTTTTCGCCTCAAATCTGATCGAAGGGCAAGCGGCGCTCACGCGGCCGTGCTCGAGTTGTATGAGCATATTTATATGCTAAAATGCGCCGCAAAAGAGGGTGAGGACGAGGATGCGGGCAACAAAATATATCGCCGCGTGTTCCGCGGTATTGGCGTGCATGACGGCGCCCCATGAGGCCTGTGCGCAGGCGGCTCTCGGCGCAAACTACAATGAAAGCCTGACAACAATCGATGAGCGCGAGCTCAGCCGGGTCGATGCGACTTGGCTGCGCGGCTTCCTCGACATGCGCCTGATGGGGGATGTCGATCCGGTTAGGGATCCGAACGTCCGAGCGATCCTCGCCGCCAAGGCGCACGGCCACCATGTGATTCTCAGCCTCAAGTGGAACTACCACAAACTTGATTTCGCAAAACCCGGCAGTCCGGAGATGGACGGCGAGATCGCGCGGCTGCGGCGGCTCCTGCCCGTGGTGCTCGGCAAGGTCGACATTCTGGTGATCGGGAACGAGCCGTTCATCGAAGCCAAGCCCGATCAGCAGGACGAGCGGCTGAACGTCTTCTACGAAACCCTGGCGAACGCGGTGATCGACGCCTGGAAGGCGCAGGGCGGCGCCGCTTCCGGAACCCAGCTCTACATGGGGGCGTTCAACCGCCTCGACCTGCGGCGCAACCAGACCCGGGCGGTCGACCGGATGCTTCACTTCATCGCGTCGCATCCGGAGCTCTCCGGCGCCGACCTTCACCCCCACCTTCCGAGCTTCGACGCCAACCGCGAGATGCTTGCCTACGTGCTGCCCAGGCTCAGGCCCGACCAGCATTTCCTCGCTACCGAATTCTCGCTGGTTTGGTACTGGCGCCAGCATCTCGAGGATGTCGTGCCTGAGGCCTTCACCGCGAAATACGGCTTCGCCCGCGGCGCCAAAGTCTATCAGGTCATCGACGCGGCGATCCAGAAGCCAATGCCCTATGCGGAATGGAAGGCGTTTCTCTCGGGCGAGCCCTGGTACATGGCCCAGCAGAATTTCCTGGACGAGGAGATGGCGCTTTTCAGGGGCACCGGCCGCCTTGCGGTCGCCACCTATGGAATCCGACAGGGCTGGAACGCGGACCGTCGTTTCACCGCGGAATCCGAACCCTGGCTACTAAACAGCGTGTTCGCGTCGCGAACCGTCGAGCCGAACTCCGACGGCACGGCGCAGGAAACCTACCCCTGGGGCGACGCCTTCCGTCGGCTGCAGAAAGCCGGAAGCGCCGGAAAATAGCTGGGTTGCGATTGCCGGAGCCGCACGTCCGCGACCCGGCGACGCTCATCACAAAGCAAATTATCAGATTAATACTTGCAATGGTTGAAGCGGCTCGGTAGCAGGCCGTTCAAGTGGCCGCCGCTTCGCGTGGACAAAGGCCCGGAATGACCAGGGGGAGGCTGACCAGATGAAGACGATGCGTGCGGTTTTTTTCGTTGCGGTGTCACCGCTGGCGCTTTGCGCCCCGGCTGCCCAGGCTCAGGAGGCCCCGCCTCCCCATGCGGTCGCTGCGCAAGCCAGTTCACCAGCACAAGAGCCGGTCGCTGTTGACGAGATTGTCGTGACCGGCACCCGCGCAGCGCTCGAAAACGCCGAGCGGATCAAGCGCGACGCCGCGGTCGTGGTTGACGCGATCACTGCGGACGATATCGGCCAGCTCCCCGACGTGTCCATTTCCGAATCGCTCGTCCGGATCCCCGGCGTTACCTCGAACGACACGGTTCGGGGCTCGGACCAGGTGGCGATCCGCGGTCTCGGGCCGGACCTTGTTTCGACCGAGTATAACGGCCGCGTCTTGCCGACAGCCGATGGAGTGACGCGTCGTGTGGGTCTGGCTGGCCTGCCGACCGAGGGGATCAGCGCGGCCAGCGCGCAGAAGACCCCCGAGGCCGCGACGATCGAGGGCGGCGTGGCCGGCATCCTCCAGTTGACCTCCATCCGCCCGCTGGAAACCAGCCGCCACGGCCTGACGCTCACCGGGCGCGCCCTGTACAGCGACACGGCTGACGCCCTCGGCCAGGCGAAGGCTGTTTCGCCCTTCGGTGGGCGCGCCGAAGTGACCTATGTCGGCCGTCCGGCCGACAACTTCGGGGTGGCCTTCACCTATGCGGGAATCAAGGAATATGCGGCGGAAACCGGCTACCAGCTCGACGGCTGGCGCCTGGGCACGACCACCCGCGCCGACTTGAACAAGGACGGGACGCCGGATGCGCTGCCGACCACGGCCGGCCCCTTCGCGAGCACCTTCGATACCGAGCGTCACTCGGTTATTGCGACCGCGCAGTGGGACCCCACGCGCTCGGTTCGCGTGACCGTGGACGGCCTGTACGACAACGATCATTACGTGCAGAACACGTGGCGCTACTTCGGCTTCAACATCTTCGATGGGACCTCCGGCGCAGCGACGACGTCAACCGTGTCGAATGCGGCCGCGACGTCCTTCGAGGGCACGGTTGGCGGCTACCGCGGTACGCTGCAGAAATCTGACATCCGCGATCATACCTACGAAGGCGGCCTGAACGTCGCCTACGACGACGACGGGCGCTTCAAGGCCAAGCTCGACCTATCCTACGCCGACGCCGGCCGTGACCGCTGGACCCCGGGCGTCAATTTCGAGAACGACGCCCCGACGGCCGCCGCGCAGAAGATGACCTTCGGCTACGACGTCCGCGATCCGTCGAACGCGAACTTCCTATTCTCGCCGCTCACCGCGGACGACTACAATATCCAGCAGGCGAGCACGGTCTCGCAACATTCGAGCGACAAGATCGTGGCTGCCCGCGCGGACATGTCCTATCGGACCGACTGGCTCATCGACTCGCTGGAATGGGGCTTCCGGATCGATCACCGGACGCACACCCAAGTAGTCGACAACACGCTCTATACCTACGCGAACCTCAACGCGCGGCCAGACCTGACCAGCAGCAACCTCGAAAGCACCACCAATCCTCTGAGCGGCGCGACCTCGGCGTTCGGAGGACCTACTGCGGTCAGTTTCCCATTCTATGATCTCAACAGCCTGCTGAAGCTCGCCACGACCTCGCCCGGCGTGATCGTCAACGATCAGTTCGCGTCGGATGTCGGCGCCGGCGCCGGCGTCCGCGAAATGAACTACGCGGTCTATGGCCAGGCGAACATCGCGGCCGGCCCGCTGACGGGCAATATCGGCCTGCGATGGATCCACACGAACGAAACGGTGAGCGGCCAGTCCGGAACGAGCCCGGCGAACGTCCAGAGCCTGCAATTTGCTCACAGCTACGATGACCTGCTGCCTTCGCTGAACCTTCGCTATGAGCTCGCTCCGAACCTCCTCGCGCGGTTCTCCGCGTCCAAGACGATCTCCCGGCCTGTATTCGGGGATCTCGCCGTAGGTTCTGCGGTCGACCTGACGACGGCTCCGGTCAGCGGCGTCGTGCAGATCTCGCGTGGCAACCCGGATCTGCAACCCTTCAGCGCCAAGGGCGTCGATCTCGGCTTCGAATGGTACCCCAACCGGGCCACGAGCATCGCCGTGGCCGGCTACTACAAATGGATCGACAACTTCACGACCGTGGCCACGACCGCCACGACCGTGACGCTCACCGATGGTACGGTTCTGCCGGCGTTCATCACCGAGACGGTCAACGATCCCGAGGTGCAAACCTTCCGCGGTTTCGAAGTCCAGTTCCGGCGCGATTTCGATTTCCTTCCGGGGATCTGGTCGGCGCTCGGCGTGCAGGCGAACTGGAACCACAACGTCACGAGCGCGCACGACACATACACATCTCTGGTCGGACAAACCGTCGAGGTGCTTCCCGTGAACATGTCGCACGACGTGGTGAACGCGCAGCTTTACTACAGCCGTGATGGGGTCGATGTGCGCGCCGCCTATCGATACTACACGGGGTATTCCCGCGCGTTCGCCAACGGCTATCAGTACCAGCCGAACGGGCAGATTGATTTCAGCGCTGGATTCAATGTTCGTGAGAACCTGCGCCTGATCGCCACCGCGACGAATGTCTTTGGATCGCACATCTACCGGACCACCGCCGACTACAGGTATCCGGACAGCACATCACTGCTGCAGCACTACACCACCCAGGGGCGTGAGATCACGCTGGGGCTGCGGCTCCAACTCTGATCGGCTGCGTAGGCGGAGGGGCGCGAGCGCCTTCTGCAAAGCATCGCCTCCCATGGAGAGCCGTCGCGAAAGC
>Ga0310811_10005785_pt1 | contig 15715 bp, 21 predicted proteins | sample YCmetagenome_FD_207642 | JGI IMG/M metagenome (GOLD analysis project Ga0310811, IMG submission 207642) | Soil microbial communities from experimental microcosm in Duke University, North Carolina, United States - YC | ecosystem: Engineered > Artificial ecosystem > Soil microcosm > Unclassified ...
TATATAGCTCAGAGCCGGCATATCCTGGTCGACTGACAGTGAACTATGTTAGCATTTTCGTTGGATAGCAATGCCCAGGACATTACTGTCTACTACTAGTGAGAACTTCAGCCTCTCGGCACGGCTCGTTCCAACCTAAATAGGTATCCGTGGTCTGGTATGCACCATGCTTTGGTGAGACAACACTTGCTTTCCTGTCCCGTTACACGGTCAGTATATTTGGGCAAAGTGTTTTTGATCAACGGTTCGTGTCTCGACAGACCGTTTTCATTTCTTCCGATGGCTCACATGACGATTAAGTGCCGGGCTTAAGTTGGAATCATCGGGGGGTTGTGGGGTAAGGGGTATGACAGCAGCGACAGTATATATTCATGATGGTGGTGCTATGATGTGGTACATGTATGTAAGGTGTAAGTGGTGATATGGACAAAGTAGAGGTCTGAGTGGGGAGGTGTTTGTAGCAGGGGTGATTGTACATTTCATATGTACGAAGGGAGAGATAGATGTCCTATGGTAGCTTTATGTGTTACGGCTTGGTCTGCCGCCTCTGGTCCTCCCCGTCTGCCGCGATGAGGTTGTCGTGGTTCTGGTACTAATCTTAGGGCCATTCCACATCGGGGTTTGTGGGAAGGGGCATAGGCCACGAGGGTGTGCAAGCGAGTGACATAGCTGGCAGGGGTATAGGGCCGCTGCTATCCCGCAACCGTCTAGGGCAGTTGGGTATTCTAGGATATGGAGAAACCCGCGCAGATCTGTCCAAGTTTTCGCATTGTTGGTAGGGCTGGTTGCGAATATGTTGAAATGAGGGACTGATAAGCCTCCGGTGATTTTGAAATCAAGCAGCTCGACACGGACTGAGCGGATGAAGTCCTGTGTGGCTTTGTAGACCATCTCGTCATCAGGGAAGCCGCAACCTGAGAAGATGTCGTCGATGTTTGGACGGTTCTCGTCATTGGACCAAACGTCCACAACAGCATTTCTAACAATGCCTACATCCGCCGTTGTGAAGCCGGAGAGGCAGAAGAGCAATTCGGGGGGAGTCGTGCAGTTAAAAGGGAGTGCCTCGAAGGTGATGTCGTTGGAGGACCAGATGCGTTGGTCCACGATGAGATTTTTTGTCTCTTCGGGTATCTTGTGAACTAGAAAGCCGACGGGGAAATCTTTCGCCCCCCTGCCGCCTTGGGGTTGTGGGGGGGAGACACGGATTGGCGGTGCCTCTTGGTGCACAAAGTCAGCAATAATTGCTATGCTGGCGCGGAGGTGTTCTGCGATGATTGCGGGTTTTTCTGAGACGTCCTTGCCTGAGTGATCAAAGGCGCGGACCATGAATTTGGGGTGGTCTACTTGGAACCACGCTAGCAACACCTTGTTGTCTAGGTGGTCGAAAATCTGTGCGGAGTGGGCCATGTGCACTCTCGGGAATCCGCCGATTGGCGTTGGGGTGAACTGGGGAAGGACAGTGCGGTGGTTTATGCCGTTTTGACTCAGGATGGAACGGTTTGCTTCGGCTAGCGCAAGGTGAGCAAGGATTGCTTCCTCCTCTGTGGTCTGCGTGTGAGCGGCAGGTGGACTGGGTGGGGCGTCCATGGTTTGGTCCACCATGGTATTTCCAGGAGCGTGGATGGAGTTTTTTAGGTCACTCTGAGCGGTGCTACTCGCTGGGGTTTCCGTAGACATGGTTACCTTGAATTCCTGATAGGTAAGGAGGTTGTTTGGGTGTGGAGGAGCGGTGATTTCACGAGGGGTGGGGGTAGGGGTGTCGGGAGGGGAGGTGGGGGAAGCGGGGTCAGGTATTTGATCTAAGGATTGTTCCATGTTGTCGTCGTCCTGGAGGACGTTCGGTGGGAAGTAGCACGGTCCTGCGCGGGGAGCCTGGGATGATAGACGAGGTGTGCTGGGGTAGGGGCGGGTGGATTGAGAGATGATTTTTACTGAGGATGGTTCCTTGTCTTTCATCTTTGGTGGACGGAGAATTTGGAAGGTTGGGAGGGGGTTTTTGAGTGTTGGGTTCGGTCTCAGCTTGATGCTGAGTATCGGCAGTGGTGTTCGGTGGTTGCGTCGTGGCCGAGGTCATTCCGGTAAGAGGGAGGTCGAAGTGCAGCATAGTATATCTATAGGGGGATTTCATTTTCGTGAGTGGTGGGTCAGTGTGAGCGATAAGTAGGATAAGGTTAGTGCGGGGGGTCATTTCTTTTACATCGAGTCCAGTTTTTCACTTCGGAAGGTTCATTTTGGTTTTAGTGTGGCGAGTGGTTGTTGTGAGGCAGCCTCATTGTTGGTTCGTGGTGGAATACTTTCAGTGGTAGTTGTCGCTTTGGAGGGTGTCTCATATTCTTATGTTCGCATGTCGGTTTGGTATGGTGGGGTGACTTGTTCAGTAGCTTTCGTGCAGTGCGTGATTGGTGTTTTTCATTGTCAGGTGTTTTAGTGCGGCATGGGGGCGGGGTAAAATTTATTCAGTATGATGGTAGTGGTCGATTATTCCTTTTGAAACGTGTTGTTCATGCGTTTCATTTTGCTTGGTTTCTCAGGGTATTTTGATCCTGGAACATCCGATTATCGATAGTGAGTATTTAGGGTTCGGAGCACAAGATGCTTGCGCTTAAATGGTGTTTCGGCCAATCCTGAGCCTGGAGGGAATTACTTAAGTATAAGTTGGTGAGTCGGGTTGTGCAAGGTGTTAAAATTATTGTGAGCCGAAGGAGAGGTAGTGCATGGGTCTGCGGTGTGTGGCAAAATAGATGCGAGACGTGATAAATGTGTGTTTGGGATAGGCTGATGAGGTCGGACGTTTGGATATTCCAGGATCGAGAAGTCCTCTGGCTTCTGGTCGAGTGTAGGTGAGATGGTGCGGGTTCAAGTTGAACAGGTTGGGTCAATTGTGGGCTGGTGTGGTTTCAGAGAGCCTTTTTATTGGATCAAGGTTGGTATAGATGTTCGTTATGGCCAGTTGGTGCTGTGAGCAGCGACGCTCGACCTTGCCCGCATTTTCATGCGTGGGAAAATCCTACCATGGTGGTGGTAGGAGTTCAAGGGCCCCGACTCGACTTATCGTTTGTACCCTGAAGTGCATAGCCGAATACTCGCCGCTGCAGCTAGACCAACAGCTTAGCGTGTACGAAGCCCAATGCATTTGGACAGCGTGGTTGTAATATTCATCATGAGCTCACGTAGCTTCGCCGCCCCCATTACCCAGTACCGGTTGTCAGAATTTCACGGGCACGTGTACGGAACATACTGACCGAATCCAAGCGTCTTCGTCATCTGCCTGGGCATACCGACTCCTGTTCTAACGAGAAGACAGCTGGGCGCTACTCAAAAATTCCAAACGTACAAGTCAAAACGCACTTTTCGCTTTCTTGTCTTGAGTCATTATTGTAATGTCGAGTCCTGCTGAGACACAACCATCTAGTGTAAGTGGTGTTTGACTTTGCCTCAGCTAAGGTTAACTTGAAACAGTCCTCCATCTCATTTCAATCTGTTGCTAGTCCCACAGACACGTCCAAGTTCAATATTGTCATCTGCAGAGAAGCCAGATCTGGTAAAAGTTCTTTAGTGAATTTGATCGCTGGGGAGAACATAGCGGTGACATCCTCCGATGCTAGTGGATGCACAGCTGGAACCAATGCGTACGATATTTCGATGATTCGGAAAGAGACGATGAAGGTAAAGCTTGTCGATACAGCTGGTCGGTCCAGTTCGGCACTCTTTTTAGCCACTACTGAATTAAATTGCAGGTCTGGACGAGGGCCCTCGAGGTACAGTCCCAGATAAGGAAGCTCCTTCGAAGTATGACGGAGCAATGTGATATCCATCTCGTCATGTACTGCGTGCGGGGCGAGAGAGCGGTTCGGACACTTCGCTGGAACTACGAGTTAATCCGCTCTCAAGTAAAGAAGAAAAAGTCCCAATTATTCTTGTCGTCACATGTTCGGAATCCTATAAACCAGAGATGGAAGACTGGTGGACGGTTAACAAGCGAACTATCTCAAACCTTGGGATGACCTTCGCTGGCCACGCATGTATTACTACGGAGACAATGACATCAATGCACATGGAACGCCGCATCAAATCATATCACGCTGTCTGCAAGCTCATTGAGCAGCATTACCTGGCGAATCAGACAGGGATTCACACTAAATTGTTGCGAGGCACTATTCATCACGTCCCAAGGTACGCATTCCCTACACTCTTTGTATCGTATTTCCCCAATATTAATAAGTAGAACCGAGCGTAGCATCATAATCTTTGGGGAGACTGGGGCAGGCAAAAGCTCACTTGTCAACCTCATGGCAGGCAAGAACGTAGCAGACATATGCTGTGGTATTGAAACTTGCACGACGCACTGGAAAGAATATTCCCTCGACTTCGGTGGCGAGACTTTTAAGGTGTTTGAGACTGTCGGACTCGATGAACCACAGTTGGGAATCCTGCCTATGACCTTATCCAGAAATTGGAGAGAGAAGGTGGTATTGATCTTCTTCTGTTCTGTATGCCGGCAGGCAGACTCAAAGTTACGCACCAACGCAATTACCAGCTATTTCGCTATTTCATCTGTTATAAGGTTCCCCATCGTTCTAGCGATCACGAACCTTGAAAGAGAGAAGGAGAATATGGAAAGCTGGTAGACGAGAAATCAGGAAGCCTTCCATAAGAAGAAGATCCATGTCAATGGTCATGTTTGCATCACCGCCATCGACCCTGCCATCGACCACACCATTCCCGCCGTCGAAACCTTGAAAGCAAAATCGCGCACCGCAATCTGGGATCTTATCAAGGATGTCACTGCTGATAGGAAGAAGCAAGCATGGAAAGGCAGAAACAACCTATTCATGTCATTGATGCCACTTACGGGGAATGGGGATTCACGTGTGAGGGAGGGTATTGTCTCCCGCCTCAGCAAGCGCTGCTATATGTCTCCAGAAGTCGCAAAAGAGTTAGCTGGTAGGATCAAGAAAGTCGTGGTGGAAGGAGCTACTTGACAACAAGTGTTGCGGCATGCCTTGAGGTGGCTACCCGGACTCCCATGTTCTACAAATTATGTTTGTCCCTGTGCATCTTATCCCACTTGTATCCTGTCTTTATTTCTGTATAGTGTAAATGTACGACTTTTTCTTTCTTACTGGGTGCAAACTAGCATTCCTTCCAGTCGTCACATGATTTTGCGAGTGTAACTCAAGTTGAGCGCGAGGGTGCCACTTTGAATCTTTGATCGCTTTGGCAACAGTCTCCCTTGTTTAAACCATTAGGAAGAAGATAGTCGGGGAATCCTTCTACCATATATATGTTATGGTCTGCTTCCACTCCCCCCAGGGCTGATACATGTTCGCGGCTATCTTCCTCTTATCAAAGCCTATCTAATTGCTACGGGAGACTAGAAACCCACAGCATAATTGACGATCAGCGACCCAGAGAATATCTGAAAGACGTTCTGAATCTCATGAACCACTACGTGGGGTACTTATTTCGAATTCCGCATGCATGATATATTATTAGGAGAATTTGAAGGAATAGAACCATTATGCGTGTAGGTCATGGCGTATTGTCATTTTAAAAGTCTATAACTGGAATGACTATCAAACACGGGAAGTCAAGTAGCTTCTACCACGTCTTTCTTAATCCTATCAACTAATTGCCTTGCGACGTCCGGAGACAAACCGCACCTCTTGATGAGGCGAGGGGCAATCTTTTTCGGATTTGAACTCCCTAAAAGTAGCTCCTTCAGCTTTTGCATGAACGACACGAACAGGCTGTCTCCTCCTTTCCGTGCTTGATTTTTCCCGTCAGCAGTGAGTTCCTTGACAAGTTTGCGGATCGTGGTGCGCGATTGCTCATGCCGATCTGGACGACTGCCTTCGATGGCAGTGATGCACGCATGACCAGCGACATGGAACTCCTGGTGACGGAAAGTGTCTTTATTTCTCTTCCACCAGGCATCCATTTCCCCGGGTTCGTTTTCGAGGTACGTGATCGCTATAACGACGGGAACCTTCTTTTCACAGAGAAATTCGTTAAAGAGCCGGTAATTGCTTTGAAGCGTAGCGGTGAGTCTGCCTGCGCGCATGCAGAAGAGAAGTAGATCAATGCCGCCTTGGCTCTCCAATTTCTGGATGAGACTATAGGCATTCTCGATAGCATCGAGATACTGTGGGATTCCCAGCTGTGGTTCCTCGAGCCCAACAGTATCGAACACATTATAAGAATCGCCATCAAATTCGACGGAATACGACTGCCACTGCAGCGTGCAGTGTTTCACGTCACTGGATGTCTTCGCTACGTTCTTTCCAGCTATGAGATTGACGAGTGAGCTTTTGCCTGCCCCTCCCATCCCAAAGAGGACAACATTTTTACGCTTGTTCCTACTAATGATTGTTGATTAATACGGTACAAAGATCTTGTCTAGATTCTACGTACCTTGGATCCATCACAATTCAGAAGGGATGTTCAGGATGGTACTAGGATACCAGCGTGTGACGTTTGGCGGCATGTCTTTTAAAGCCATACAAACGTTGACCACGTTCCTAGCACCCATACTTCACAATTATCGATCGGATACTGACTCAACGATTGACATTCGCTTACGGGTTGCCGAGCCGCATCCCATAAATTAACTCGAGGTAAACTCGTGTTGATAGTACAATTCGAGAAATTAGTCCCTAGTCACCTGTTAGAAGAACTTGGCGAGCGTCAAAACCAAATACGAATCACATTCAGAGATTACTTCAATGAGTTAGAGTACCAGCGTCAAAGTCCCTGCAACTCCATGCAGCTTTGGGGCAAAACAGTAGAGCGGTGTCTGGGGCGATCGTCGTGCTGAGAATATGGTTAAGACAAGTTAGAATGTGACAGGAAGATGTCAAATGGGGAACCAAATTAAAGGGACGACTGACGTTCCTAAGTCCTCGAGAATATGTCGTGGTTTAGCTTCTTCAGTTTGAGTCAAAGTAGAGATTGCATTATTCAAGCCGCAACCTGATGGTAATGGTGGTCGGAGGCTGCCGACAACCCCCGAGATGCGAAGCGAGTCTTTGTTCTTTGTGTAAATCAGTGGTTAATTATGAATGGATTGTTCAAGCACTGATTTGCATGTGCATATAGTGAAAATTGGTAAAAAGATAGATGATATCACTTGAGAGGAGCAAATCTGGGAATCGTCAGATTCACGAACTGTCCGGCGGAGTCGAGTTCTCAAACTCCACAAATCTCAGACTTTCTGGATGATAGTGACAACTTGAAGTGAATTGAGAAAAGTCGTGTCAATGACGGAGGTGAATTACATAAGATGTAAAACTTCGGTATTCTACTCACAAAATCCTCGCGCGTGTATTTTGACATGTTCCCTTGGAGTCTCCTTTGTGTAGAATTGATTGGAAATATCAAAGTACTTGAAAACGATTCGGAGTTGGTGACTGATCTTGTTACTTATCTCCGGCACCCTGGTGGCGATGGCATTGAGCTCATGGTCTGAGCTTCGGTTGGCCCTTTTTCCTCACTTTTCGTTGTTCGAAATCCACGGAAATGATACTTGATATATTGCGGGCGATTACTAGTATATCCCTGCGGGCACGGTACTAGGTGTAACGCATGTCGAGCATGATGCTAAATGCGACGTTGCCTTGAGTGCGTGGGCTTGCCATGTTGGACATAATCTCGATTGATATCGGATGTTTCCGAGTTCGATCATCATGGTTCATGCTCAGCTCACGGTCACGGAGCATTAGCCTCTATGTACTGTCTTCTTTCTAGTGATGTAGGCAAGATGTAGGTCTCCAAGTCATGGACTGGGTGTGCACGAGATTCACGTTTGAACCCGGTTTTCTGATCAAATCTGACGAGCAAAAGTCAACAAGTCTGTATTTAATATTCTTTGTTAGAACGCGAAGGAATGACTTTGCCATAAAGGCCTGTCCATAGCAGGCTCCTTCCAAGTTCCCAGCCACTGCTTCGAGTGTGGAGGGTGGACTGCGAGGGAGGGGTGTGAGAAACCACGCGCAAAATTCAAACCCAGCATAACCTTATTCCCCCCACACTCTCAGCAGTGGCTGGAACATAAGAGCTAGTTTGGCAACGAAATGTTGATTGACATTTGCCAAATGTCAGGTGAGGTTCTCAGCTTGAAGCGTCCCAAATTCATCAGAGTTCAAACCTTACTTCTCCTACTACCATGGACTATCATTGTCAGCAAAGAATCTATACAAGTGTGATCGCCCTTACTGCTATTTGTGTTAACTTCACATCAGTTCTAATGGCCCAACCTGAAGTTGCACAATTTACACAACAGATCAATGCCTCAAAGGCACACTGGCAAGAAGCAGAGGTGGATGTCCTACTTCATCACCTGATTGAGAATCAGGCGGCAGGTGGTGATGGTGGAAACTTCCAACTATCTACCTATAATAGCACAGCAGCTGCTATCAATTCTAATGGGACAATCACAACTATGGGCCCACTGAAGACAGGCAAAATGATGAAGACAAAGTGGACATCAGTAAGTGCATGATCTCTTATCTTGACCGACCAAGAATTGATGAAATTGTTTTAGCTCAAAAAAATCTTTCATCAGATCAAGACCTACTGCAATACGTCTGGTTTCCACTGGGACAATGTGCAGGGAGCCAGAATTGATGGACCCACTGCTACCACCATTTGGAATACATATATTCATCCAAAGGTGCGTCATGGTAACAAAATATGATTTGATATGTAACTAACATTGATGTAGTCACGAGCTACAATGCGGCCCTTTTGCAATAAAGGCTGGCCACATTATGACAACATGCAGACCATCTTAGGGGAACATAGTGGTGCTCATGGAAGGCATGCATTCCACCCTGCTACTGCAGCCCCTGCCCCTGTCGATGTAGATGGCATTGATGGCAGCCTTGACGCTCTTGACATAGACATAGACGTAGACCCTAGTGGGGGGAGCACCTCTGGAGTTACTCACCCTAGTGATGTGCTGGATATGAGATCTGACCTGATGATGCCACCCAGTACCCTCCTCCATCAAACCTCTGCTACTACCACCAGCTCCCAGTCCAGCAAACACTTGCACACCAACACTTTACCTGACTCCTCATCTGGTAGCGCCCCCACATCTAGCTTTCCCAGTACTCCCCAGTCATCATCTCTCCCACTTTCATCAACACTGGTACAATCATCCCAGTTACTGGCCCCCAAGAGGGCCCGAGTATCAATGCATGGCAGCATGCAGACAGGGATCAGCAGTGCCTCCAAACTTGCTGCAAAGATTACCCCAGCTGCTGCCATCATGCATATGCAAGGTAGTATCAATCGCCTCACTGACATTCTTGCAAGAAATATCATCGTTCCTCCTGAGTCTGCACCAGTTGTTGCTATACCAAGCATGATCTCCTGCAGCCTGGAAATCATGCATGGTGTGGATGGGGATTTGCCAGTTGATCAGAGAGCTTGCCTCCTGCAGATATTCTCCCATGCAGGAGGAGAGAACAATCTTGCAGTTTATGTTGCACTGGAGAATGACCTTGAGATGCGCCATGCATTTATTACAGGGCTCCTTGGGACTATGGAGTAGACTTATCATACCATTTGTATCGCTTCTCATCATGCTAACATGTAGTATCCATATCATGTACCGCTCATCAGATGTTTTTCTAACAATATCATTGGTTTTTCTGCATCTTCCTGTGTGAATGGATCAGGAGTAGATGGCTGAGGTGGTTGCTAAACAGATCAGGAATAGATGGCTGAGGTGGTTGGTGAACAGATCAGGAGTAGATGGCTGAAGTGGTCACTAAATGGATCAGGAGTAGATGGCTGAGGGTGCTGCTGCTGATGAGAACTATTCATATACTCACTTACAACAAGGTAGAACTACATACTACTAGTACGAATTAGTCCAGTCCATCCTCATCATCCTCTGAGATACCTTGGTCTGATGAATTGTTGTCATCTCTGAGATCATGTCTTTCTTGTAAGATGCATTGATAGTCCACCCACATCGCTTCAGCAATGTGATCATGCATCACATGCAGATCATCATGTGCAGCTAGATCTTCTACTACCCCCTGCTCCCAGTTTGCAGCATGTGCATCACCAAGGGAATGACCCTCATCAGGTAGGGTACCTTCTGCTTGATCATAGAAGTGAATGAAATTATGAATGCTGCACAATGCAGCCGGAATTTGTGCTTGTATACTCATAGTGTATGGTGGGGATAAAAGCAGAATCTGGAAATGTTGTTTGAGGACACCAAATATCCACTCAATGATGTTTCGAGTGGATGAATGATGGTGGTTGAATAGCTCTTCCTTTGTAGTTGACCTGCAAAAAAATCAGTGTATACTACAAATAACAACATTGGTATACTCACCTTACACCTGCATGGCCCCATTCTGCAAGGTGGTAGCACACATTATGGTAAGGGACAAGTAATTTGGGCTGCAGAGGGAAACCCGCATCCACAAGAAAGTATTTCCCTGCAGGAACACAAAGGTCATGGCTCTCTGCAGCCTCATAGATATGTGTGTCTGTGGCTGACCCCTCCCAGCCAGTGAGTGCATATGTGAAATTGAGGTTGAAGTCGCAAGTGAATAGACAGTTCTGTGAGATGAATCCCTTTCGATTATGATAGGGACCTTGCTCGAATGCACGAGGTGATATGTTGAAGGCACAAAGACTGACTGAGGCGTGCGCAATCAATCTCTAGATGTGAGATCAACAACTCTGCTGGTGAGGCAGAATGTTGGGTCTTGCTGCACCTAGGCCACTATGCCTGAGACAGATGCATTTGACCCTAAAGGAGACTGCTACCACACACAGAACCAGAAATAAGAGATGACTCAAGTAGACAGGAGGTGCGTGCAAGGACATAGAGAGGTGCAAGGTGTGTGATGAGAAATGCGCAGTAAGCAGAGTGTGGGAAGCGCGCGCTAAGGTAAGCGAAGCGCGGGAAGGCATGTGCCTATGGTGCGCGTGGGCATGTGAAAGTGTGCAAGCGATGCGGAAGGTAAGGAGTGGTGTAGGGATTTGTAATGAGCGTGAAGTGACATGAGTGAAAGCGAGTGTGATGAAAAGCAAGAGCAAAGTGAAGCAGGCAAGAAGCAAGGCTTGATTAGGCGATCTAATCTAAGCTAAAACATGATAACCACAGGGCGCGCGCCCTAATGGTGACTACTACTCTAAAGTAAAACCCAAATGCTAGGGAAGTACAGTAAAGGGGAGTAATGAGGAATAGTAGCACTACCATCAGGCTTTATACTAAGTAAGATCTCATCGGCGCGGAAGGGATAGGGAGAACATGTGTGATAGTATGTAATGACATGTAATAGTGCTGCAGTCCTTGTTACACTTGTGCAGCATGGAATATGACATACTAGAGGGGTGTTCGGCCATGGATCGGTCCTCCTGGATGATAGGTGATAGAGCGTGGGAACACATGCTAAGCGCAGGCGTGAGAAAGGCGTAGGCACAGGAAAGCATGCGCCTTTGGTGCACCATTCTGGGAAGTGTCATATAACTCCATAGTGCAAATGATCAATGGACAGCTCATGTAAATATGGCCTTTTCATGCCCACAGAATTATGATTCCTTACAACGTGAATGTGACTCCCATCAATGGCACCAACAGCATCTTTGAAAAATGGCCAGAACTTTGGGTTGGAACAAATCTTGTTGGGAACAGAGCCATCTGGCAGCTGGACATATTTGGTGTAGAAGGGGGGTGATGAGAAGACATCAAGCATTTTGTGAAAATAGCTACATAGAACATCCAATGAGACATGATGTTATAAGTATTGGTATGCACTTACTGAGAAATCGTGTTGTTTGAGTGTTGGAATCTCTCACCAACATGCCTTACAGAGAGGCCTGTGACAGCAGTAAATAGAAATATTGTGAGTTGCTCTTCTAGTGAGACGAACTTGGAGTCAGTGTGTCCAAGAGTGCGGATTTCAGATATAAGCTCTGCGAAAACGTGTGCATGCACACCAAGTTCACATCATATTCATTCAGGGTGACCAGATAGTAGCTCCATTACCCAGGCTTCACCTGAGAGTGCAGAGGTATGATATGGTTCTGGATCCTTTCCATACAGTGACTCTAAGACAGTGGCTGTAGCATTAATTAATATACTGATTAGAAGGATTGAGTATTGGATGAGGTGGTGGTGAACTTCTGGGCATTGGGGTACAAAGGGTGGGAGTTGTGATTCAAGATCTATGACAGCAGTGACCCATAGAGCATGGATTGGATCACAAAGTATGGTATACCACATACAATACTTGGTCTATGGTAGTAGGAGGAGTAAGGTTTGAACTCTGATGAATTTGGGATGCTTCAAGCCACAAACCTCACCTGACATTTGGCAAATGTCGGTCAACATTTCGTTGCCAAACTAGCTCTAACACATCTCATTGTCCTCGCTTAAGTCTCATGATTACACAGACAGCGAGGATTTAGCCAGCAAATTGAGGACCCCGCTGTGAGAACAAGGGGTCCCCATAGATTGTATACAAACAAACCTAAACCCAAGCCAAACCTGAGAAGAAAGCTAATGTACAACACTATAACTCCAGCTATAGTAGAAAGGGAAGGAGGGAGTGGGAGAGGAAGGGAGGAGGCATAGGATTAGGAGGGAGTGGGAGAGGGAGGGAGGAGGAGCAGGATAAGAGGGTGGAGTGGGAGATATTAAGGACATGTAGGGTAGATAAGTTGTGTGAATGGGAATGAGAGAAAAACAAAAAAGTTAAATGGACACAAAAGGAGCAGAATGAACATCATGAATGGACTGACTATTAAAGAGAAGAGCATGTAAGAGAGCTGGATTCTTCCTAATATAAATATAAAAAGAATTGCTGGACCAGCGACCCATGGCTTGAATATGGTCAGCAGATATCCCTGCTGCTGCAAGCGATGTAGCTCCCCCTGCCTGCAAGGAATGACTGGATATAGAATCTGGGAAAAGAGTGTGGAGTTGTGAAACAAACCACATGTGTGTAGGAATAGATCCATCACTGTGCAGCCAGAGGAAGCTATTGAATGGGAATAACTTGTCCTGTGGAGTGATGTATAATAAAAAGATGTGGTGAGGGTTGACTGACTCAGCACATTGCACAACAATAGTATTTCCCTCAAACTCAGTATCAGATTTGTGATGCTGAAGTTCGAAGGAATGATGTGATTCAGTTATAGTAACTAGTGTTGCCGCAGCTCCAGCTTGTAGCCGGCTTTAGCTGTGAGTGGAGCTATGGTTAGCCAAGCCATGTATGCAGTTACATATTACGTAATCCATGGTCTGGTCTAGCCCACAAAGCTGTGCTTGCAGGCTTCAAGCCAGCTCAAGCCAAATTTAAATTAGAATATATATATATTTATACATACACTTAATTTTAAGTTAATCAAATGTTGAGTGAAAGAGGAAATGTGCTGTCACAATCAATCAGACTTGTATTGTACTGCATAATCATACTTCACATTTGATCCAAAGTAATATCGACGATTGCAATGGGTCCTCAAGCCAATGTAAGTGTTATTGAATCCAGCATTCAGGAAGCTAATGCTGATTAGTTGTATTGCAGCTTGGACCATGCTCACAAGCAACAGGCAGTAAAGGTGGAGATGATGCAGATAAGGGCAGGGGAGCCAGAAAGGGTCTTGCAACACAGCAGATTGGTGGATACAAGGGCAGCAGTAGATGTCTGGGAATGGCCAAGGATGAAATGGTGGCATGTAGTGCTGAGGAAGTTGGGTTGGAGGGCGAGGGGGGAATAAGTGTTAGATGTGCAAGTAGAAGAGGATGTACTCACCTGCATTGCATTTGTTTCCAATATTGTTTGTCACTAAATGGCTAGAGGTCTACAGAAATATCAGCTGAATCATAGACCCACACACATAATTGAAATCATGCATACCTTGACCCTCGAGACTGAGCAACATTGTTTAGCTCCTCCTTCGGCTACTGAGTCCATATCATCATGGAGGACAGCCGTTTGGTATTCAACAACGCTCAAAGACAACAAATACCTGAAGATATTGATTCTTCATGCTGATAAAGATACAGTTAGTTGAGTATGGAACTTCCACTAACATCGCTCACCTGTCCAAGATCTCAGCAATGACATCAAATGATTCCTCAACACCCTCATCCATGATTTCCATGCCCTCCTCTAGTTTAGAATTGTAGGCATCTTGATCAAATTTAAGGATATAATAAGAGTCATCTGATACAACTGCCACAAGTGTCCCCATCGTCGACCAAAAGATCTATCAAAGTATTAGCATCATGAATGTGCCCAACACCAGACCTCCATAAATGGCATCCACTGCCCAGCTTCCTGCGCCCTTCATCTCTGCATCACTGCATTCCTTGAAGTTTTGAACACACGGAGCTTCACCTTACTCTCCAATACTGCATATGTGTTTGAGTCACCAGCCCACACAAAGCCTATGCCTGAACCAAACACCTTGTTCTGCCATGCGAGCGCTGTGTAGATGATGCATTCTCCATCACCAACAACAGTCACAAAGTGTCCATTCAGCGAGTGTAGCAGCGCCATTGAAAATATCTCTGTGGTACCAATCTCCTTGATCTTGTGTGTCCTTCCATTGTTTGCACAAAGCTTTTGCTGAGGTAGTCCCAAATCTTGATAGTCCAGTCATCACCTGTCATGACAAGGTATGGCTTATCTGAGCCAGGGTAAAAGTCAACATAGTTGATGCCTTTGTCATGCGTGTCCATGGTAAAGTTTGCTGTAGGGGAGGCAAGGGACCACATCTTGATGGTCCGATCAAGACAAGCAGATGCAAAAGAATTTGAGTCTTTGGGGTTGAAAGTGATGTTCATGATGTAGTGTGTATGTCCTTCGTAGACCTGGCATGAGTTGTGAGGCTGAGAGTAGCACAAAACACGGTAATGCACCTGAATACATTTCCACTGCTCATCCCAATCCCAAGCTTTGATAGTCATGTCATCACTTCCAGTGAGCACAATGCTTGCAGTTGGGTGCACAGTGAGACATCATATATAATCAGGGTGAGCCTCAAACACGGTGACCTTCTCATGCATAGTGTAATTAAAGATGCAAAGCTGGAAGTCATCTGAGCCAGCAACAAATTAGTTTTTTTGGGGAATAAATTTAACACAGCATACAGGAACAGTAGAGACCTCAAAGGTCTTCAAAAGTGTGCCAGTTTTGTGATTGTAGATGTTGATGGAGCTGTTGTACAGACCTGTTAGCAGCCATGGCTCAGTAGGGTGAAAATGGGCGCCTTTGACCAGAACTGTTTTTCAAATGTACTACTAATAGCTCAGGAACTGAGTAAAAGTCCATTTACCAGAAATTAAAAACACCTGTCCTGAGGACACTTGACATCCAATGACATTATATGCCTGTGTTGCCATATGCTCAATTGAAGCATGTAGCTTAGCATGTCTGTGGGTGATTACTGAAATGAAACATGAGAAGCATAAAACACATAAACTCACCTGAGTGGTGGTGCACACAATGGCAGTGATGATGATCTTGAAAAAATTCGCCATCAGTAAGCTCAAGCTTCTGTCATCATCAATGAGTTAGCAGCATCTCTGGTCAGCACAACTTGAGCTTATGTCATATCCCATACATTCGCGCTTCTCATCCGAAGTTCCGGATGTCAGATCCGATCAGATCCGATCCACAGATCCGTACCGGATCCGTTACAATAAGCTTCTTCATTCATATCCTGTTCATATAAC
>Ga0310811_10005786_pt1 | contig 15715 bp, 17 predicted proteins | sample YCmetagenome_FD_207642 | JGI IMG/M metagenome (GOLD analysis project Ga0310811, IMG submission 207642) | Soil microbial communities from experimental microcosm in Duke University, North Carolina, United States - YC | ecosystem: Engineered > Artificial ecosystem > Soil microcosm > Unclassified ...
GGCTGGCGGCGGTCAGCTACGAGGATGTGGCGGATGCCGTCATCGCCGTGCTGACCGAAGAACCGGACAAATCAGAAACCTACCGCCTCAGTGGCCCCGAAGCGCTCACGCTGGCCGAAGCCGCCGAAAGGCTGGGTCTGCGGTACGAGCCGGAGACCGTCGAAGAGGCGTACGCCGCACGAGCGCACTACGGCGCGCCGGAGTTCGAGGTGGCGGGATGGGTCACGTCGTACCAGGCCATCGCCAACGGCGACCTCGCCGAGGTCACCGGTGACGTCGAACGGCTCACCGGGCATAGAGCGCGGTCGCTGAAGGCGAATTGAGAGGTGGCACCGGCACATCGCCAATAGCATGAGGTGCATGCCTGAAGCCCATCGCATTCCGCAGCGCCCCAGTCTCGACGGTCTCGAGGAGAAGTGGGCGGGCGTATGGGAGGTAGAGGGCACGTATCGCTTCGACCGAACCGCCGCGCGCGAGACCGTGTTCGCCATCGACACCCCGCCGCCGACGGTGAGCGGAGCCCTGCACATCGGGCACGTGTTCTCCTACACGCAGACCGACATCGTCGCGCGGTACCAGCGCATGCGCGGCAAGGCCGTGTTCTACCCGATGGGCTGGGACGACAACGGCCTGCCGACCGAGCGCCGCGTGCAGCTGACGTTCGGCGTGCAGTGCGACCCGACCCTGCCGTACGACCCCGGCTTCCAACCGCCGGAAAAGCCCGGCAAGGACCGTGTGCTCATCGGCCGGCGCAACTTCGTGGAGCTATGCCAGCGCCAGACCGACCTCGACGAGCAGTCCTACGAGCGCCTCTGGAAGCACGTGGGCCTCAGCGTGGACTGGACGCACCTGTACACCACGATCGGCGACCGCGCCCGGGCGACCGCGCAGCGCGCGTTCCTCAACAGCCTGGAGCGCGGCGAGGCGTACCCGCTGGACGGCCCGACCCTGTGGGACGTGTCGTTCGGCACCGCCGTGGCGCAGGCCGAGCTCGAGGACCGCGAGCGGCCCGGCGCCTACCACCGCATCCGTTTCGGCGAGCACCACGTGGAGACGACCCGGCCCGAGCTCCTGCCCGCCTGCGTGGCGCTGGTGGCGCACCCGGGCGACGAGCGGTACAAGCCCTATTTCGGCACGACGGTGCGCACGCCGCTGTTCCACGTGGAGGTGCCGCTGCTCGCGCACCACCTCGCCGACCCGGAGAAGGGCAGCGGGCTGGTGATGGTGTGCACGTTCGGCGACCTCACCGACGTGACCTGGTGGCGCGAGCTGGACCTGCCCACCCGCACCGTGATGCAGCGCAACGGCCGGCTCGGCCTGCAGGCGCCCGACGGCGTGGACGAGGACGACTACGCGCCGCTGGCCGGGCTGACGATCAACCAGGCGCGCGAGAAGGTCGTGGCGATGCTGCGCGCCTCCGGCGAGCTCGAGGGGGAGCCCCGGCCGATCACGCACGCGGTGAAGTTCTACGAGAAGGGCGATCGGCCGGTCGAGATCGTGGCGACGCGGCAGTGGTACATCAGAAACGGCGCCCGCTCGCCCGAGCTGCGCGAGACGCTGCTGGCCCGCGGGCGTGAACTGCATTGGACGCCGGCGCACATGCGGGCCCGCTACGAGCACTGGGTCGAGGGGCTCACCGGCGACTGGGTGATCAGCCGGCAGCGGTTCTTCGGCGTGCCGATTCCGCTGTGGTACCGCCTCGACGCCGACGCCAACCCGATCCACGACGATCCGATCGTGCCGAAGGCCCTGCCCATGGACCCGAGCAGCGACACGCCGCCGGGGTTCGAGGAGGCGGACCGCGGGCGGCCCGGCGGCTTCATCGGCGACCCGGACGTGATGGACACCTGGGCGACGTCCTCGCTGACGCCGCAGATCGCCGGGCGCTGGCTCGACGACCCGGAGCTCTTCGGCCTGGTGTTCCCGATGGACATGCGGCCGCAGGCGCACGAGATCATCCGCACCTGGCTGTTCACCACCGTGCTGCGCTCGCAGTTCGAGCACGGCGTGCTGCCGTGGGGCAACGCGGCGATCGCCGGCTGGATCCTCGACCCGGACCGCAAGAAGATCTCCAAGTCGAAGGACAACGCGCGGCCCGACGACAGCCCGGAGGTGCTGCTCGAGCGCTTCGGCGCCGACGCGATCCGGTACTGGGCCGGCAGCGCCCGCCGCGGCGTGGACACGGCGCTGGACACCAACCAGATGAAGGTGGGCCGGCGCCTGGCGGTGAAGCTGCTCAACGCGAGCCGGTTCGTGCTCGGCTTCGGCGGCGCGCCCGACCCGGCCCGCGTGAGCGAGCCGGTGGACCTGGCGCTGCTGGCGGCGCTGTCCACGGTGGTGAGCGAGGCGACGGCGGCGTTCGAGGAGTTCGACTACGCCCGGGCCCTGGAGGTCACCGAGCAGTTCTTCTGGACCTTCTGCGACGACTACGTGGAGCTGGTGAAGGCCCGCGCCTACGGCGAGGCCGAGCCGGCCGGGGTGGAGTCGGCCCGCGCGGCGCTGGCCGTGGCGCTGTCCACGGTGCAGCGGCTGTTCGCGCCCTTCCTGCCGTACGTGGCCGAGGAGGTCTGGTCCTGGTGGCAGGAGGGCTCGGTGCACCGCGCGCCGTGGCCGCAAGCGCTGCCCGAGCCGCTGCCGGGCGGCGACGTGGCGCCGCTGCGCCTGGCCGCCGAGGTGCTCGGTGCGATCCGGCGGGCCAAGTCGGCCGCGCAGCAGTCGATGCGCGCCGAGGTGGCCCGGCTGGAGGTGGCCGGCCCGGTGGCGACGCTGGAGCGGGTCCGGGCCGACCTCACCGCCGCCGGCAACGTGCGCGACTGGTCCATCGTCGAGGCGCAGGAGCTGTCGGCTACCGTCACGCTGTGATGGAACTCCAGGCCATCCCCGCTATCGGGGTGCAGCACCCGGCGGTGCGGCAGGTGCAGCACATCCAGAACAACACCGCGCCGAACCGCTACAAGCTCTTCGTCGCCGAGGGGCTGTGGGCGCACAACATGCTCCTGGAGTCGGGTGCGCCGATCGACACGTTCTTCTGGTGCCCGGAGGCGATCTACGCCGACGAGGCGCACAAGCGGGCCGAGGAGATCGCGGAGCGGGCCGAGCGCTCGTTCCGCATCTCCCTGCGCACGCTGGAGAAGATCTCCGAGCGGGACAAGCCCGACGGGCTGCTGTCGCTGGCCGCGCTGCCCCGGTGGGAGCCGCGGGACGTGCGCTTCGAGCGCACCGCGCTGGTGCTGGTCGCCGACGGCGTGGAGATCCCGGGCAACCTCGGCACGCTGATCCGCTCGCTGGACGCCTGTGCCGCCGACTGCCTCGTGCTGACCAACCGCAAGACCCGGCTCACCCACCCGAAGGTGATCCGGGCGAGCCAGGGCACGATCCTCACGGTACCGACGCTGGAGTTCGAAACCGTCGCGGAGGCCGCGGCGTGGCTCGAGTCGCTGCGCTTCACCGTGCTGCTGGCCGACACCGACGAGGCGATCAACTACCGCAAGGCCGACTACGGCGGGCGCACGGCGCTGGTGGTGGGCAGCGAGCGGTACGGCATCGGCAAGGACTGGTACGGGCGCGGATACCAGCGAGTCGCCGTACCCATGCTCGGGTCCGGCGACTCGCTGAACGTTTCCGTCTCGGCCTCGGTGCTGCTGTACGAGGCCCGGGCGCGGAAGTCCCGCTGGTAGTTACTTCGGCTGCGCCACCTGGCCGCGCAGCGAGATCGCCTGCAGGAAGATGTCGCCGATCTTCGCCGGGTCGGGCGCGACGAACGTGCCGCCGCCGACCGCGTCGGTGACCTGCCGCATGTGCACCTCGTCGACCTTGTCGCCGATGCCGATCAGGATCACCTGGATCGGCTTGGCCGGGTCGGCCGCCTTCTTGAGCTCGGCGATCAGCTGCTCCAGCGACAGGCCGCCGGCGGGGTCGTCGTTCGCGCCGTCGGTCATGACGATGACCGAGTTGACGCGCCCGCTCTCGTACCCCTGCTGCACCGTCTTGTAGGCGGCGAGGATCGTGTCGTAGAGCGCGGTGTCGCCGTTCTTCTTCGCCTGGATCTGCGAGAGCGCCTGCAGGCACTGCGTGCGCTGGCTGACCAGCGGCCCGATCGGCACCAGCTGCTTGTAGTCCTTGGTGCCGTCCATGAGCGTGGAGAACTCCCACACGCCCAGCGCCCACGAGTCGTCGAAGAGGCTCATGCCCTTGCGCGCGGCCTCCAGCGTCACCTGCATGCGCGTCGCGTTGCCGGCGGTCGGCACCGTCTCCAGCATCGAGCCGGAGACGTCGATGACGGCGAGCATGCGGGCCGGCAGCGTGATCGCCTGCCACTTGGTCAGCAGGCCCTCGACGGTGGCCGCGTCGGGCGCCGCGCCGGAAGGGGCCGGCAGGGTCGCCGGCGCGTTGCTCGGCGTCGCGAAGCCCTTGCCGGGCGCGCCGTCGGCGCCGCGCAGCCCGATCGCGCCGAGCTGGTCGCGGAAGTCCTGCGAGTCGAACGACTTGAGCAGCTCGGTGGCGATGCTGGCCTTGTCGCTGCTGAGCACGACGGCCGGGTAGTCCAGCGCGGGCGCGGCCGGCTCGGCGTAGATCGCGGCGAGGCGGACCGGCGGCTGCACGCCGTTGTACTGGATGACCGCCTGCTCGGACAGCGGCGCCACGGTCAGGCCGCTGCTCAGCGCGGTGGGGTCGCTGCCGCGCGGGAACTTCTGGATCAGGTCGGCGCGCAGCGAGGAGCGGCCGGCGGCCAGCGCCCGCAGTGCGGCGGTGGCGACCTGGGTGGCCTGGGTGGCGTTGCCGCCGCCGGCGGCCTGCGCGGCCGCGGCGAGCGTGAGCAGGCCGCCGAGGCCGGTGGAGTCGCGGCTGGGCTCGACGATGCCGACCTTGACCTTCTGGTCGGTCGCCACCTTGCTGATGAGGTCGGTGTACGTAATTTTCTTCTGCGGCCAGCCGAACGTGGTGGCGATCGGCTCCGGCATCGCCAGCACGACAGGGCTGCGGGCGATCGACTTCGCGTTGTTCGGCACGCCCTGCGGGTTGGCCGCGCGCAGGCGGGCCAGCCAGAGCGAGGAGTCGGCGACCCAGACGTCCGGGATGCGCGTCTTGCCGTTGGCCTGCCCGACGCCGGTCAGCGTCTTGTTGGCCTTGCCGGCGATGGCGGCCGCGACGTCGGCCGGGTCCTCTTCGAAGACCTCGATGTCGACGCAGTTGTCGTTGGCCTTGGCCTGGTCGGACCAGGCGGTGGCCTGCGCCTTCAGCGCGGGCACGATGTCCGCCGGCGCGCCGATGGACAGCTGCGCGGCGCTGCCGCACGACGGCTGCGAGTACTTGCGGAATGCGTACCAGCTACCGGCGAGGACGACGAGCACGGCGACCGCGGCGGCGCCCAGCTTCAGCGCTCCGCCCGACGACCCCGCTGAGCGGTGGCGACCCTTCACGGCTCATATCCTCCGGACCGGCGGCCTCTGCGGCCTTGTACCTTCGGTTGAAAATCACTGACGGTACGCATCCCAACAAACGAACGCCTAATCTACAAGGCGCCGAAGAATCGTAGTTACACGAACACGGTTCGCAATCGTGACCGGACAAACGGCCACAAGCAGGCATTCCACGCCGACTTAAATCTGCCCTAATCGATCTCCAGCGTGCCGGAGCGATCACCCATGGTGACGACGAGCGGGCGGTGGTCGGAGAACGGCAGGCGGGGGCTCTCGACCCCGACGACCCGCGGCAGGCGCTCGAAGCCGTGCCGATCGGCCAGGACGTGGTCGAACTGCACGCGTGGCGCGTGCGAGGGATAAGTAGGAATGCCAGCCAGCCGGCGCCAGCCGGAGACCAGCCGCGGCAGCCCGCCGGGCAGGTTGAGGTCGGCGAGCAGCACCCGCGGCGCCGGCAGGCTGCGCAGCGCGCGGCGCACCAGGCGGAGCTGCCGGACGTTCCAGCCGGGCACGAACGACAGGTGGGTAGTGGCAATTGTCACGCGCCCGGCCGGCGTCTCGACCACCGCGGCGACGAGCACCCGCGGCTCGTCGTCCAGCATCAGCAGCCGCGTCCGGCGCGGCTCCGGGATCATGATCGGGGCGCGCAGCGGGCTGGCCGGCAGCCGGGTGACCCGCCACTGCGTCACGGGATAGCGGCTGACCAGCGCCACGCCGTAGTGCGGGTCAAGGCCCTCGCCGTCGGCGTCGGTCGCCGTCCGGAACGCCTCGCCGGGCGTGCCGACGACCGCGGGGACGAACATCGCGTGCTCGGCGCCGAGCGCGTCGGCGGCGATGCGCGTGAGGTCGGCGTGGCCGCTGCGCGGCTGGGCGCGATCGACCTCCTGCAGGCCGAGCACGTCGGTGTCCAGGCCCGCGATCGCGCGGCCGATCCGGCCTTCGTCCACCAGGCCGTCGGCGAGCGAGCGCCCGTGCATCAGGTTGAACGTGCCGAGCCGCATACCTTCATTCTCGCCGCTTGATCTTGGTGACCGCCGCCCGTGGGGTTCTCTTCCCGGAACTTCAAGATTTTCGGCCGATCGGACACCGCCGGACTTTGCGGCGCAAAAGCCATTCGCGTATATGCGAAATGTCGGCAATGTTGGCCGCGGTGCGGACGACATTGCCGGGTTGACCGGCGCCGGAACAAGATGCACTCTTAGTGCACACTTCTCGGGACCGTGTCTCACGCGCGAGGATCGGAGCCGTGACGAACACTGACTTGAACCGCGTGGCCATCGTGACCGGCGCCGCACGCGGCATCGGGGCGGCCACCGCCGTGCGCCTCGCCGCCGACGGGCACGCCGTCGCCGTGCTGGACCTGGACGAGAACGCCTGCAAGGGCACCGTGGAGCAGATCAACGCCGCCGGCGGGCGTGCGCTCGCCGTGGGCGCCGACGTCGCCGACGCCGAGCAGGTCACGGCCGCCGTCGACCGGGTGGCCGCGGAGCTCGGCCCGCCGGTCGTGCTGGTCAACAACGCCGGCGTGATCCGCGACAACCTGCTGTTCAAGATGACCGACGGCGACTGGGACACGGTCATCGGCGTGCACCTGCGCGGCGCGTTCCTCATGAGCCGGGCCGCGCAGGCACACATGACCGCCGCGAAGTTCGGCCGGATCGTGAACCTGTCCTCGTCCTCGGCGCTGGGCAACCGCGGCCAGGCGAACTACTCCGCGGCGAAGGCCGGCCTGCAGGGCTTCACCAAGACGCTCGCGATCGAGCTGGGGCCCTTCGGCGTGACGGCCAACGCGGTGGCGCCCGGGTTCATCGCCACCGACATGACGGCGGCGACCGCGGCCCGCATGAAGGTCGACTTCGAGACGTTCCAGAAGGGCGCCGCCGAGCAGATCCCGGTGCGCCGGGTGGGCCACCCCGACGACATCGCGCACACGATCTCGTTCCTGGTGAGCGACGGCGCCGGGTTCGTGTCCGGCCAGGTCATCTACGTGGCCGGCGGGCCACTCGACTAACACTCGAACAACTAAGAGGGGGAACGTTTCGGTGAGCACAGCCGACCTCGCCCGCGAGTTCCTGGCCGGGCACGACCCGGCCGACATGGAGCCGCTGGACTTCCTGCGGGCGCGCTTCGACGCCGGGCTGGCCTGGGTGCAGTACCCGCCCGGGCTCGGTGGCCTCGGCCGGCCGCGGGCCGAGCAGCCCCCGGCGGACCAGGTCTTCGCCGAGGCCGGCGCGCCCGACAACAACCCACGCCGCATCGGCATCGGCCTGGGCATGGCCGCGCCCACGATCCTGCGGCACGGCACCGACGAGCAGCGGCACCGCTGGCTGCGCCCCCTGTGGACCGGCGAGGAGGTGTGGTGCCAGCTCTTCAGCGAGCCCGGCGCCGGCTCCGACCTCGCCGGTCTCGCCACCCGCGCGGTGCGCGACGGCGACGACTGGGTGGTCGACGGGCAGAAGGTCTGGACGTCGATGGCGCACGAGGCCCGCTGGGCGATCCTCATCGCGCGCACCGACCCGGCCGTGCCCAAGCACCAGGGGATGACCTACTTCGTGCTGGACATGACGGCGCCCGGGGTGGAGGTACGCCCGCTGCGCCAGATCACCGGCGAGGCGGAGTTCAACGAGGTCTTCCTCACCGGCGTGCGCATCCCGGACGCCGACCGGCTGGGCGCGGTCGGCGAGGGATGGGCCGTCGCGCAGACGACGCTCATGAACGAGCGGGTCTCCATCGGCGGCCAGGCCGTGCCGCGCGAGGGCGGCGCGATCGGCATCGTCACCGAGCTGTGGCGCGAGCGCCCGGAGCTGCGCTCGCCTGGCCTGCACGACGCCCTGCTGCGGCTGTGGGTCGACGCCGAGGCGGCCCGCCTGACCGGGGTGCGGCTGCGCCAGCAGCTCGCCGCCGGCCAGCCCGGGCCGGAGGGCTCGGCCTCGAAGCTGCTCTTCGCCCGGCTCAACCAGGAGATCTCCGCGCTCGAGCTGGACCTGCTCGGCGAGGAGGGGCTGCGCCACGACGAGTGGACGATGCGCCGCCCGAGCATGGTCGACTTCGCCGGCCGGACCGCCGGGTACCGCTACCTGCGGGCCAAGGGCAACTCGATCGAGGGCGGCACCTCGGAGATCCTGCGCAACATCGTGGCCGAGCGGGTGCTGGGCCTGCCGCAGGAGCAGCGGGCCGACAAGGACGTGGCGTGGAAGGACGTGCCGAAGTGACCGATCTTCTGTACTCCGAGGTCGAGGAGGAGCTGCGCTCGTCGGTGCGCTCGCTCCTGCAGGATCGCGTCGACCTGAGCCGCCTGGAGGGGCCCGAGCCCGTCGACATGAAGCTGTGGCGCACCCTCGCCGCGGACCTGGGCTTCGCCGGCCTGCCGGTGCCCGAGTCCGCCGGCGGCGCGGGCGCCTCCTGGCGCGAGGCCGCCGTGGTGATGGAGGAGCTCGGCCGGACCGTCGCGCCGGTGCCGTTCCTGGGCAGCGCAGTCCTCGCCACGGCCGCACTGCCGCACGGCGATCCGCTGCTGGCGGAGCTCGCCTCCGGCGCCCGCACGGCAACCCTCGCGATCCCACTGTCCACATCGGATGCCCCACGGTGGACCGTCGAGGCCCGCGACGGTGTACTCGACGGTGCGGTGACCACGGTGGCCGACGCGCTGACGGCCGACGTGTTCCTGGTACCGACCGCGGCCGGCCTCTTCGCGGTGGAGCAGAACGACGTGCGGCGCACGGCCGTGGTCTCGCTCGACCTCACCCGGCCCGTCGCCGACCTCGCGCTGCGGCAGGCGCCGGGGCGGCTCGTCGCCCAGGACGCGGGGGAGCGGGTCGCCAAGGCGCTGGTGGCGGGGGCCGCGATGCTCGCCTCCGAGCAGCTCGGCATCGCCGAGTGGTGCCTCGCGACCACCGTCGAGTACGCGAAGACGCGGCGGCAGTTCGCCCGGCCGATCGGGTCGTACCAGGCGATCAAGCACCGGCTCGCGGACCTGTGGGTGCAGGTCACGCAGGCGCGGGCGGTCGCGCGCTACGCGGCGGACTGCCTCGCGGGCGACGACGAGGACCTGGCCGTGGCCGCTTCGCTGGCGCAGGCGTTCTGCTCGCCGGTGGCGGTCAAGGCGGCCGAGGAGTGCGTGCAGCTGCACGGCGGCATCGGGTTCACCTGGGAGCATCCGGCGCATTGGTACCTCAAGCGCGCCCGGGCCAACGCCGCCGCCCTCGGGTCGGCGACCCGGCACCGGGCGCTGCTGGCGGATCTGGTGAACCTGCCCGGATAGGCCGCGGCGAGCTGGTGAAACAGCTCAGACGAGCAGGCGGGTCAGGGTCTCGGCAACGCACACCGGCTTGTCGTGGCCCTCCCGCTCGATCGTGGCGCGGTTCTTCAGCTGCAGCCAGCCGTCGCCCAGGTCGTCGGCGACGAGCAGCTCAACGCCCACGCGCACCTTCGAGCCGGTCGGCAGCGGCGCGGGGAAGCGGACCTTGTCCAGGCCGTAGTTGATGCCCATGCGGACGCCTTCCACGCGGTACACCTGCGAAACCAGCGTCGGCAGGAGCGACAGCGTGAGGAAGCCGTGCGCGATCGTCGTGCCGAACGGCCCGGCCTTCGCGCGCTCGGGGTCCACGTGGATCCACTGGTGGTCGCCGGTCGCGTCGGCGAAGAGGTCGACGCGCTCCTGCGCGATCTCCTGCCAGTCGCTGTAGCCGAGGTGCTCACCGACCGCGGCCAGCACTTCGCCGGCACTCGCAAACGTCCGCATGACCTCGATCCTCGGGCGGCCGGACCCCCGGTGCAAGGGGCCGGTCGCGTTTGTGAGGAAGTGGCGAACGGGTGTGGTCGCGGGCAGCACGCATCGGGCCACCTCCCAGGTTCGGCACCCCGGGAGTTGCCCCTGTCGGGCCGTCGCTACTCGTCCATGCCGGCCAAGCCGTGCGGGCTCTCCGGCTCGCGCGCGTGCTCCGGGCCGCCGGCCAGCTGCCCGGCGAGCGTCACGCTGCAGTGCTCGTAGGCGAAGTCCCCGAGGTCATCGGGGTCGAAACCGGGGAACGGCTCGGCGCCGCCGATGGTGCCGCCGCGCAAGCCGGCCGGGTCGGACTCGGTCATGCTTCGCTGATACCCCCGCGCGGGTGGTTATCACCCCTGACCTGACCAAACCTTTGACCGGTGGCGTTCCATGCGGCCCTGAGCGTTTGAAGCAAACCGCCCGCGGACAACACGATGTTTGATCCGCGAGTCAGGAGGAATGCGCCGTGGCCGACGACGAGCCGATCTGGCGGCTGCAGACCCGCCGGCGCGACGCCCGGGCGCAGTTCTCGCTGAGCGGGGACCTGGACCTGGACACGGCGCCGGCCCTGCTCGCGGCCGTGGTCGAGCAGCTCGGGACGGGCGCCCGGGAGATCGTCGTGGACTTCGGCGACCTGCTGTTCATCGACTCGAGCGGCCTCGGCACGCTGGTCGGCTGCTGGCGGCGGGCGAAGGACGCGGGCGCGACCCTGAGCGTGGCGCACCCCAACGAGGATGTGCGGGTGACGCTGGAGATCACCGGCCTGGACCAGATCCTGCCGATCACCAACGAGCCGGCGATCAGCTAGAACGCGATCTCGGCCCAGACGGTCTTGCCGCCCTGGTGCGGGCGCACGCCCCAGGCGCGGGCGAGCTTGCTGACGATGTACATGCCCCGGCCCGACGTGCTCGTCGAGTTGTCGATCACGGCGATGTGCGGCACCTGCTCGCTGGCGTCGTCGATCTCGATGACCACCGCGTCGCCGCGGCGCAGCAGCCGCATGACGGCCGGCGGCAGCCCGTGTCGCAGCGCGTTGGCGACCAGCTCGTGCCCGACCATGACCGCGCCGCGGGTGAGATGTGGCAGCCCCCACGCCTCGACCGTCTGGGTGATGACTCGACGCGCCTGACGGGCGTGGCCTTCCACCACGTCGACCTCGATCGAGTCCCCCTCCACGACATTCATGGTGCCCTGTGCGGTCGGCAAATAACAGTCGGATCCGTTACCCGGCGCCGGGCGGGAAATTCACAGGTTTGTGGCGGCATTGCGCTGGGCACAACGGGAGCCAATATTTTCCGTTACCGGGGGGCCTAACACATGCTCGTCCACCCAGAGACCCGTACCGAGGACATCCGTGCCGCGCTGCACGTGCGGCTGAAGGAGCTCGAGGCGGAGTACTCCACCGCGGTCGCCGAGATGACCCTCGCCGGCGTCGCGGACTCGGGCGACGATGTCGCCGACCTCGGTACCAAGGCGTTCAACCGCGAGCAGGAGTTCGCGCTCGCGGTGTCGATCCGCACCCGGGTCGAGCAGGTCGAGCGCGCGCTGGAGCGGCTCGAGGCCGGGCACTACGGCACCTGCGAGAACTGCGGCGACGAGATCCCGGTCGCGCGCCTGGCGGCCTTCCCGTCGGTCACGCTCTGCGTCGGGTGCAAGAGCCGCAGCGAGTCCCGCTACTAGGTCGAGGGCGCACTGGGCGGCGAGCGTCCTGCCGCACGAGTTGATCGTGATTGTTTGATCCCGACCCTTTCCGGGGTATCTGGCGGGGGCTCCGCTCGTTCCGGGGCCTCCGTACCGGCGAAGGGGGAGGACGGGTGCAGACTCTCGCCGATGGGCTGCGCCTGCAGATGGACGCATTGGACTACGTCCTGCTGGCGCTCTACTTCATCACCGTTCTGGGCGTGGGCCTCGCCGCTCGCCGCTCGATCCGCAACAGCGTGGACTTCTTCCTGTCCGGCCGCTCGCTGCCGGCCTGGGTGACCGGCCTCGCGTTCATCTCGGCCAATCTGGGCGCCCTCGAGATCCTGGGCATGGCCGCCAACGGCGCCAAGTACGGGATCATGACGGTCCACTACTACTGGATCGGCGCCGTGCCGGCCATGATCTTCCTCGGCATCGTGATGATGCCGTTCTACTACGGCTCGAAGGTCCGCAGCGTCCCCGAGTACATGCGCAGGCGCTTCAACCGCCCCGCGCACCTGCTCAACGCGCTGTCCTTCGCGCTGGCCCAGGTGCTCATCGCGGGCGTCAACCTCTATGCCCTCGCCCTGATCATGCAGGCCCTGCTCGGCTGGCCGCTGTGGACCGCGATCGTGCTCGGCGCCGCGATCGTGCTGGCGTACATCACGCTCGGTGGCCTGTCCAGCGCGATCTACAACGAGGTCCTGCAGTTCTTCGTGATCATCGCCGGCCTGCTGCCGATCGCGATCATCGGCCTGGTCAAGGTCGGCGGCTTGAGCGGCCTGTTCGACGCCGTGCGCCAGACCAAGCTCGGCGACGCCGGCCTGCACGCGTGGCAGGGCACCGCCGGCAGCGACAACCCGCTCGGCGCGTCCTGGTTCGGCATCGTCTTCGGCCTCGGGTTCGTGCTCTCCTTCGGCTACTGGACCACGAACTTCGCCGAGGTCCAGCGCGGCCTGTCGGCCCGCAACATGAGTGCGGCCCGCCGCACGCCGATCATCGCCGCCTACCCGAAGCTCGTGATCCCCTTCGTCACCGTGATCCCCGGGCTGGTCGCCCTGGTGACCGTGAAGGGGCTCGGCGCCGACTCGGGCGACCTGCAGTACAACAACGCCATCCCGCTGCTCATGCGCGAGTTCCTGCCCAGCGGCGTGCTCGGCATCGCCGTCACCGGGCTCCTCGCGTCGTTCATGGCCGGCATGGCGGCCAACGTGTCCGGGTTCAACACCGTGTTCACGTACGACATCTGGCAGGAGTACGTCGCCAAGGACCATCCCGACGGCTATTACCTCAAGGTCGGGCGGCTCATCACCGTCGTCGGCGTCGTCGTCGGCATCGGCACCGCGTTCATCGCGGCCGGCTACAGCAACATCATGGACTACATCCAGGCGCTGTTCTCGCTGTTCAACGCCCCGCTCTTCGCCGCGTTCATCATCGGCATGTTCTGGAAGCGGATGAGCGCCTGGGCCGGCTTCTGGGGACTGCTCTGCGGCACTGTGGCCGCCTTCATCGTCTACGCCGGCTACAAGTGGTTCGGCTGGTTCTCCTTCGGCTCCGACCTGGACGAGTCGTTCTGGGGCGCGGGCATCGCGTTCGTGGTGGTCGCCATCGTCACCGTCATCGTCACGCCGCTCACCCGGCCGAAGTCCGACGCCGAGCTCGACGGCCTCGTGTACGGCGTGGGCCGCCACGACCTGCGCGCCGACGCCATCGCGGGCGATACGGCCTGGTACCGCTCGCCGGCGCTGCTCGGCTCGGTGGCGCTGGTGCTGGCCGTCCTGTTCTACCTGCCGGTCCTGTGAGAGGGGTGTTTGAGCGATGAGCGACGAGGGCAAGATCGACACCGCCCGCGCGGCGCGGCTCTTCGACGTCCGGCGGGTCATCGGCGGGCTGTTCACGGTGTACGGCGTGGTGGTCACGATCGTCGGCATCTTCGACTCCCCGGCCGAGATCGCCAAGGCCGCCGGCGTGCGGATCAACCTCTGGATCGGGCTCGGCATGCTCGCGCTCGGGCTGCTGTTCCTGCTCTGGCAGTGGGTGCGCCCGGCCGAGCCGCCCGAGCCATCGGACATTCCGCCGGCGAATCGAGTCCACGAGTAGATATGCAAACCGGCCCGGGCGCCGCACACTCTCCGGCATGGAATTCGTGCTGGCGGATGCGGCGCCTTCGCCGTCGTTCATGGCGGGTACGGTCGTCGTCCTGGCGCTGGGCTGCCTCGTCTTCGTGGCCGCGCTCGTCGTGCTGATCGTCTGGCTGGTGCGCCGGACGAAGAACAGCCGCTACTGAGCCGCAAGCAGTCCGATGGCCAGCGAGCTCGCATTCGCGCCCACGGCGATGATCGCCAGCAGGCCTTTGTCCCGATTTATCGCTTTTATCAGGATAATCGCCTCGATGGCCGTCGCGGCCGCCTCGGCCGGCCACAGGCGGGCCGCGCTCGGGTGCGGCGCGAGGAACAGCCACAGCGCCGGGTGGGTCACCAGGTTGACCAGCACCGCGAGCGCGACGGCCCGCCACGCGCCGGCCAGCCGCAGCAGGGTCAGGGCCGCCGTGTACAGCGGGACCTCGACCGCCAGGGTCAGCAGCAGCGCGCGGAGCACGCGATGAAGATAAGCCTGCTTTTCGCCCTGGCGGCGGCCGCCGCGCTCTCGGTGGCGCTGCGCGCGCCGCTGGCCACCACCGTGCTCGGGCTGATCGCGTTCGGGGTGCTGCACAACGTGCTCGAGCTGCGCTACGTAGCCGGACGCTTCGGCGCCGTCCTGCGCGGCCGGTTCCTCCTGGTGCTGTTCGGGCTGATCAGCGCGATCGTGCTCTGCCGCCTCGCGGCCATGTTCGTCGGCGAGCCGGCCCGCTACGCCGAGATCCTCGTCGGCTACGCGGTCCTCGCGGCCGGTTGCGCCTACGCATTGCGAGGCTGGCCGTTGGGCTTGGCGGCGAGTGTGCTCGCGTTGGCGGCGGCGGTGTCGTTGGCCTTCCCGGGGTACCATTTCGTGGTTTTGGCGCATTTGCACAATGTCGTGCCGTTGTTCTTCTTGTGGGAGTTTGCGGCCCGGCTGCCGCGGCCGGCCGTGTTCCGCTGGACGCAGGTCGCGTGGGTGCTGGTCGTGCCGACGTTGGTGCTGCTGGGCGCGGCCGACTTCGCGCTCGGCGGCGTGCCGGCGTCGACGGTTGCCGCCTTCGCGGGCGACCCCGCCCGGATCGTCGCGGCGAGCGCCCCGCCCGGCTCGTCCACCATCGTCGGCGCCCGTTTCCTGGTGGTCTTCGCCTTTTTGCAGACGATGCACTATTTCGTCTGGGTGTACTTCCTGCCGCGCCACGCCCCCGACGCCGCGCGCGCCTTTGAGCGCCGCGCACCCTGGCTGACCGGCCGGCGCGCCTGGGCCCTGGGCGGCGGCCTCGGCGCCGCGCTGGCCGTGCTGTTCGTGATCGACTACGCGTCCGGCCGCGCGCTGTACGGCGCGTTCGCCTCCTACCACGCCTATCTCGAGTTCCCCGTGCTGCTGGCGCTGCTGCTGCCGTCCGGCGCAGCCGGTTCACAGCTGGTTTTCAGGCAAACCGCATCCGAGCGTCAGGAACCGGCGGCAGTCTCTACTTGACGAGGGAATTCTGACGCAATTTGGAGCGAATCATGACGCGGCTGCTTGTGGTCGACGACGAGCCGGACATCGTCGAACTGCTCTCCGCGAGCCTGAAGTACCACGGCTACGACGTCGCGAGCGCCACGAGCGGGCGCCAGGCGATGGAGGAGGCGCGGCGCTTCCGCCCCGACATGATCCTGCTCGACGTCATGATGCCCGAGCTCGACGGCTTCGAGGTCCTGCGCAAGCTGCGCGGCGAGGGCACCCGTGTGCC